>Ga0316217_10000802_pt1 | contig 43307 bp, 39 predicted proteins | sample 1anoAmetaG_FD_203633 | JGI IMG/M metagenome (GOLD analysis project Ga0316217, IMG submission 203633) | Freshwater microbial communities from Trout Bog Lake, Wisconsin, USA - 1anoA | ecosystem: Environmental > Aquatic > Freshwater > Lake > Hypolimnion/Profundal zone | place: USA: Wisconsin...
GACGTAGACCCAGCCCCGCGCCCGCGCTAGACTGTCCCTTCGTGGCTGGGTAGCTCAGGTGGTTAGAGCGAGGGTCTCATAATCCCTAGGTCGGCAGTTCGAGTCTGCCTCCAGCCACCACTAAACAAAGCACTTAGCGCCATCTTCCAAGGTGGCGCTTTTTGTTTTTTCTACAATTTTTCTACAATTGCCAGCCGAAGCCCGTGGGATTCCATGTGGTCTGGTGTGGCTGGTGGACGCTGGAGTAGGTTCAGGCGGGAAGATTTCTGGTCGGTTCAGGGTGGATCTGGACGCTCCAGGCATGCACGTCCCGATACCGCTGAACGACAGATGGAGATCGGGCCGATTGGTGCTGCCGATCCGCAAGAATTGGGCGAACCGTTCGGGCTGGGAAAGCGCCAGGGGACAGCCCGAAGGGCTAGGACCCTGCGGGTGGCAAGTTGGACCGGTGGTCTCAGTGTTGCGCCTGCGGCGCATGACTTGTGTCGCGGGGGCTTGCGACACCACAAGAAATGGTGCGCCCTGAGGGGGCTCGCCATGGAATGCCACATCGCGGAGGTAAACCCATGAGCAAGCTAGCCCAACCCAGGGCCAGGAGCGTGGTGCATGCGCGAATCGGGCGCGAAGCCTACGAGATCCTGGAATCGTTCGCAGGCCACCGAGGGTGCTCCCTCACCCAGGCACTGAAAGACCTGCTCCAGGAGCTTCGGCAGCGAGAGATTGAGGACACCGCGTCGTCTCGTCTGGACTCCATCGCCCGATCCCTCATGGCGCTCCAGGAGCAGGCCGCCCGACATGCCACTCGGATCGAGGCTGTCGTGGCAGTCATGCGGAGCATCGAGAGCGGGCAGACCGAACGAGAGGCCCAGATTCTTCAGAACCTCGCGGGTGGCATCGGGATCTCCCAGCTTACCTACGCGCACCTACTGGCCATGATTGAGGTGAGCAGCCGAGCCTCAGAAATCGCCACCAGCGCCCAAGGGAAGATTCGTGCCCTTCGCGGGGAGGCCTAACCATGCCCCCCTGCATCAAGAGAGGCCACACCCCAGGATTCCGAGGCCGACAGACCCCTGCCCGGTTGGATCGTCGCATGCACTACCTGGCCTCTGAACACGGACGGACCGGGGTGGTTCTGAGTGGGGCCTCGGAGCAGGACCTGACTATTGAACAGGCCATCGAGGCTCTTGGTGGCCCTGAAGCCGATTACACGGAATACATCATCGCGCCTAGCCGGGCAGAGTGTGATGCCATCCGTTCGCGCTGCCCTGAGAACCCGAAGCAGGAGGCACTGGCAACGGGCCATCGAATCGGCAGGGCCTTCGCACAAGGTCGTTGCTACGTCCTCGTAATGCATGAGCAGGATGGCCGATTCCATTTCCATCTCGATGTCCAAGGCCCTGAGAGAGCCGAAGCCTTGGGCCGCCATGGGCATCTTCAGAAAGCGTGGGACCAGGAATTCCGCACTGTAGCTCCACAGATCCGAGATTGGGAAGCCCATCAGCGCTTTAAGGGGCTGAAGGCCGAGCTGGAGAACCTCATCCGTCAGCAGCGAGCGAACGACCAGCAGCGAAGGGAGGCCGTTCGATCCGCAGCCCCAAACCAAAAAATGCAGGCGGCACGACCATTTGAGGGCCGATCCAGAGAACTGGTGGAGCGGCGATACACCCTGGAGCTGGCCACCATGGAGGCTCGTTACGAGGCCCGTGGCTGCGTTGGAAGCCCGGAGCATCGTGTGGAACAGGAGCAGGCGGCCATCCGACGTGTCACAGCCTTGAATCGCCTGGAGGCCCGGAATCGTGATCGGCAGGCTGGCCAGAATCGGGGCCAAGGAAGAGAACCTGATCAATCTCCTGGCCGGGAAAATGGCGCTCGGAGGGCCTCTGGAAGAGTAGCCGCCCCTGCCCTGGACTTGGCGCTTCGCGAATTGGGGGTCGATTCGAAGACTCGGACCGGCGTCAGGGTGACCCTCTCGGTGGCCTCTGAAGCGAGTCAGGCCACTTTGAATACGGCCATGGAGGCGTCTCGGGCGGCGTTTGCCTCATCGGTGCATTTGACTCGGGCCAGTGCAGGGTTGGTGGCCGGAGTCTTGGGGGCACCCCTCAGTGGAGGTGTAGGCCTCCAGGTCGGGCTCCGAGAGGCAGGGTGGGAATTCTCGGCGGCATTGGCAGAGGCTGGAAAGGGCGTTATTCGATCTGGGGAGGCCGCCGGAAGAGGCTTGGTCACCGTGGCCGGTTCTGCCGCCCGTGGGCTCGCCTCCTGGGAGCTTCGCGCCGCCTCGGACATGGTTTCAGGTCGACCCTTGAGCGGGGTCGGGCAAGTGCTTCCGGATGAACTGCGTCGGGCCTTCCAACTTGCAGGGGTGCTGCCGGGCTCATCCGTGATCGCCGCCGTACGGATGGCCGAGGGCATGGGCCGAGGCGTCCAGAACTCCCCGAGTGGCGCAAGAGAGGTGGATCGATGACTCCTACTCCACTTCAGCGTCTCCTCCATCTCTGGGTTATCGGGAGCTGGATCATTGTGGGTGCAGGAGCATTTGGTGGAATCACCACCTTGCTCCGGTGGATTCTCGTCGATGGAATCGAGCCCCGATGGTGGCTGGAAAACCCCCATTCACCCTGGACAAAGTGGGTGCTCAGGCGAGCCACGAGGGCCTTTCTACCGCTCTGCGTGGCCTGCGTGGCTGGGGGACTCGCCATCCAGTTTGCGCTTGGAACCTCGGGATTCCACGCCTGGATAGCCGAAGACCCTCGTCGACTCACCTGGATCACGTTGGCCGGGCTCGCATGCATCTGCGTGGGTTGGATGATGTGGGATCAGCACCCTCGCCATGTCAGACGGGGTCATGGCCGACCAGATGCTCAATTCCGCGATGTCCCCGAGGACTTTGGTCGACATGACATCGTCGATGGGAGACCCATTGGGGATGGCCGTCCTGCCTGCTTCCTGCTGGCGTACCGGGACAAGGGAAAGGCATCTCGCCGCGAGCTGATGGCTGCTCAACGAAAGGCCCGCAACCTCGTCCTGCTGTCCCTCAGGTGGGAGACCCTGTCGAGGCACATCCTGTTGTTGGGGATGCAAGGGTCAGGCAAGACCACGACCGTTTACGGCCACATGATGATAAGTCTCAAAATTCCATGGATTTATCAAGACAGCAAAGCCGAACTGCCACTGTACGAACGATACCCTGATCGCCTGGTCTGGGGTCTCGATGTCAGAGGGCATGTCAGCCGCAGCGGAATCCTAAACCCCCTTCAGGAAATTCGAAGCGCCGATGACTTCGATTTGATCACGAACTATGTGCTGCCCATGAACCCACGGGATGCGAACCCTTGGGTCCGTGAGCTGGCACGAGTGTTGTTCCGAGCCATCCTTCAGGCGCAGCCATGGCCGAGCATCCAGGAGATTTCGCGGACGCTTCGCCGAACTCGGCTGAGTCCATTTATGGATCTCCTCGATCCCATCTGGAAGGATCTCTTGTCAGAGCCGAAAAGCCAGGTACCCGTGCTCCAGGACCTAGTCGCCACGCTCGCCCGATGGGAAGCCCCTAGAGTTGCCGCCATCACAGAAGGCGACAGCACCGTCACCCTCGATGACTACATCATTCGTGGTGGCTGGATCATGAACTGCGAGGACTCAGACGCCCTTCGCGCTCCGGTCCACCTCGTCTGGGCAATGCTGCTCGGGAGGCTCCGAAACCGTGCCGAGGGCGCGTCTCGAATCGTCCTACTTCTTGATGAATTCGGGGATGCGGGGAGATTCCCGAACATCGTGAGGTCCTTGGTCCTGCTGAGATCCAAGGGTGTTTCCATCGTCGCGGGTCTCCAGACGATTGGACTGCTCCGCGATACCTATAGCGATCAGTGGCAGGCCGTGGCGCAATCCTTCGGTAGTAAGATCTGGCTCACCCGGAATTCCGAAGAAGAATCGCGAGAGCTGTTGTCGCGGGTTCTGGGTAAATTTACGCGGGTCGTCAAGGCGCACTCCAAGCATGTCAAGGACACCGAGACGCTGGTAGATCTAGTACCCATCGACGCCTGGGGACAATGGTCGGATCAAAGAGCGGCCATCGCTCGATCGAACGGGTACACCTATTGGTTGCCCTTGAGCCTCGCCATCCCTGGCACTCCCCTAGGTGAACCAGTGGTGGCAAGAGACCCCTGGGAGGAGGCCGAGGAGCTGGCTGACGAGGCTCTGGCAGAGGTAACGCAGGGTGTCCCTGATGACTCGCCAGTACTCATCGATGGGCCTGAAACACCCCGGAGCGGCACGACCAAGGTCATTCCAGGGTTGGAGTTCATCCAGAGCCTCCAGGTCCAATTACCGCCCCCGGCGCAGGCCGAACCATCCTTGCCATCCATGAACCCCCAACCCAAGGCCGAGAAAACGGCCTCAACCATCGAGGAGGACTGGCTATGACCAGTTTCAGCATTGAGAGCCTTCAGCACAAAGCCACTGAACTTCGTCAACAGGGCCAGAACTGGCCTGATTTGGCCTCAATTTTCCTGAAGGACGGGGTGCCATCGGCAACCATGCTCCAGGTGCTCCTGCCGTTGGTTGATTCCTATGGTGGCCGATGGGCCATCGTTCGCGCCGCTGTGCTGGATGTGCCGGAGACTAGCAATTTCATCCATATCCGCGAGGTTCTTCAGGCTGAGGGGATCGATCTGAACGAAGCCGTTGGACACATGGTGGAGTCTGGAACCGACCGCATTGAAGCGGCTAGGCGGTTGGCGCTTTAGGGCTGGATTCTCAGGTTTGGAGAACGGCTGGGGGTCACAGCTTCCCTGCCCTGCTCCGGCTCAGGCACTGCCGGATGTCCTTCTCCCGCGCCACGGCGGCCATACCCGCTCCTGCCCGGTTCTCTGCGCTACCCGGTTCGATCCCGGTCCAGGCCTGGGGAGCGGGGGACCCCGGCGTTTTCGTGCCCCGACCCGGTGGGCACGGAGAAACGCCATGAACCCTACCAGCCTTCCTCTTTTCGAAACGCAGCCCCTTCATGTAGCTCCCACCCCCAGGGGCAGTTCGGTGGCCGAGAACATCGCCCTGTATGGTCCAGAGGCCCTTTCTGACGCACAGATCATCGAGTCCATGCTGAATCGCAGCCGACCAGGTCGAGCCGAAGGAATTCTCCTTCAGGCAGAGAGCCTGGGCCGCATGGTGGCCATGGGACCTGCTGAGCTTCAAGCACTGGGCCTTACAAGGGCGGAAATGGCACGGTTCGCCGTCCTTCAAGAGGTCCAGCGCCGCTCCACTCGCACCCTTGAGCGCCCTCGTGTCACCTCGCCTCGAACCGCAGGTGCCTACCTGCTGCCGAAGGTCCATGGCTGGACCGAAGAGCGCTTCGGGATTCTGGTGCTGAATTCCAAGGGGGATCTTCTTGCCGACCGCGTGCTGGCCCACGGAACCGCCACCGCCTGCCTCATCAGCCCCCGCGAGTTCTTCCGGGAAGCCCTCCGCTTTGGGGCCACCACAACCTTGGCTTGGCACAACCATCCTTCGGGCGATCCCACCCCCTCTCGCGAAGATATGGCCCTCACCACCCGCCTCCGATCTGCCGGTGAGAGCCTTGGAGTGCCACTGGCGGACCATATGATCATCGGCGGCGACCGCTGGCATAGCTTTCGGGCCGCAGAGGGATGGGATATTTGAGGTAGTTCCACCACCTGCGACTGATGATGAACTATTGGAAAGCAGCGCAATCCTTGGAAGCGATGTTAAAAGTCAGCCTCTTCACTTTCTGAAATGCCTTCTCTCCAGTGCTCCTGGAAGTTTGGACCATCCGACTTGGGCTTCATTAGCGGCTGTCGAATCTGAATTGTCAGTGGGATTGGGAAATCAACACCGATGATCGCAGCCTCTCCTTGTCTTAGATTCGGTAGGAAGGAAGAGGCGGATCGATCGACTTCGCCACATGCTCTTTCAACCACCTCCCGGTCGCGATCATTTGTCAATCGATGCACGATGAGGGTTCCCATCTGACTGAGGACACCTTCTGTGATATCACGAGGCCGCTGTGTTGCCAGGCAGATATTTAACCCGTATTTTCGCCCCTCTTTTGCAATCAATTCGAAGGCATCCAATTTGGCCGAATAGTCCTCAGTTCCAATTTGATGACCGAGAAAATTATGAGCCTCATCGACAACCACGACTGTCGGGCGTTTCAAAAAATCACCTTTGCGGGCCTTTAACAACAAATGACGACCAATGACATTCGCGATTATTTCTCTGGCGTTAAATTCATGCGCTATGCCACTCAAACAAATGCGTAATAATTTTTTATCGTTGATGATGAAATCGTCGATTTTTTTTGTTAACGGATTTTTTGTTGATTCAAAAACACATTTGAATGCCGGTGATGTTAACACCCCATTGATTCTGGCAACCAGGGATAAACAGTAGGCGAAATTTCCATCGTCTCCACCCCACTTGGTCGTATCCTTCTGACCTCTGGCAACACCAAATCCATCTGGATAGACACATTCCTGCTCAATTTGTGAAACCAAGTGCTTTGGCTCAAACGCTTGTCGAGGGTCATCAAGTTTGCTCGCAACACTGGCTTCTCGTTCTGCGGCATGAACACCCAGCTTTGATTGATCAATTTTTCGAATATAACCATCTGGAGCCAATGCTGGCCTAAGTTTTGCCAACCGGAGGCTCCTAATTGCAGCCCGCATTTTAGGGCCTTGGACCTTCCCTGCCGGTTCAAAGAGAGATATGAAATCAGACTCAAGGAAACTAGTGGGTGGGAGGGATGAAGTAATGGAATTCTCGGCCTTTTCAACCGGATCTCCCAGATGACAATGGACGACATCTGGTCTTAAAAATCCCCGATATTCAGAAGTCGCATCAATAAGAATAATCTTGGCCTTGTGCTTCAGGCATTCTTCGATGATCCGGGCCGTTGTCCAACTCTTACCACCACCAGTCGCCCCGAGAATCGCACAGTGACGACCAAATAGACGTTCTGGGTTAATTGAAATTGAACTCTCGATAGCGCCATCTACAACTCCAAGGTCTAGCATTACGGGTTCTCCGCTCACACCAGATCTCTCCATTAATCTTGGCAGGAGAGCGACGAATCGGTGAGGAGCTGCGTAGATGCGGTCACCTAGCCGTGGGTAATTGTCTACCCCAGCGGTCACTCGGAGATCGTCCATAGCTACACAGCCAAGAAGTTGGACTTGGCCGATTGCCCCTAGGTTATTGTTTCCTGAATAGCCGGGTTTAATTGATTGCCTGTCTGATTCACGAAGGCGAACCTCTGATATTCTTCCCAGCAATAGACTCTGCTGACCTTCGATGAGCACAAGTTCACCAACTTCTCCACGACCATAACGACCACCCGTGAAGTGTGATCCACTAGGTTGGCCAGCCTCACTGAGGTTCACCTCTACAGAACGCGCTGTGATTGAGGAAGCCATTCCTATGAATAATTCATGGCGAAGAAGCCCATCTGGTAATAACGAATCTATGGGATTAGTCATTTGTCCCTCGCGATACCCTGAAGTGCCTTCATGAGCTTATCGGCTGGGGTAAGGGATTTAAGATCAGGAATGAAGTGAACAAAATCTGGAAACGAGGCATTTACAAACCAGATATCCTCGCCTGATACACTTAGGTCGAAGAATTCCTTCCAGTAATGGTTTGCCGAGTCTGATTCAGAGCTTCGCTTAAAAGCGGAAGGGTCTGCAATGATGAGGCGCAGATGCGGATTGGAACGCACTGCCGCCAAAAGAGGTTCAGAAAGATGATTGTCATTGAAGCCAAAACCTGCGACCAAAACACATGTGTTAGGCTCCCTCAACACTGCAAGGTACTGAGACATTGATTCAAGGTGTGGTTGTAGAAAGCTTTGTTGGTACTTGCCACTTGCTGGGTAGATAAGACAGGCCTCTTCGGGTGTTGGATTCGTCTTCTCCGTAATGATGCCGTTTTGGCTACGTGCCCAATTGACTGATCCATGCAATTTGTACAAATGGAAGACGCCCTCTAAATAATTCCCCTGATCGTCACCGCTCCTGGGCCTACGAATAATGTCATAACCAAAGTATCTGGGATCATAGTGACGCGGAGCAGAGAATGAAAATCCATCCAAAGGTACACCACCCAATTCGCTAGCTGCATGTTCAAAACATAGATCGTAGTTGGTGGTAAAAATTTTTAATCGTGTGTCTCTGACTCTCCGCCTAGCTAAGCGATGGAGGAATGTCTTGTGGGCAACCAAATTTTGCGTTTTCAAAAAACCAGAACATATTTTCAGAATTTCCGATTTGCATGAATTCACGAAAATTTGCACTTCGCTATCGTCTTCCTTAACTTGCAAATAGGCTTCGGATCTTGAAAGAAATGCTTCAATGTTCGATGAACTCAAATCGAAATTGATCTTGGTCGCCGTTGCTTGTGCCCCAGTGCTCGGTTTATCTCCGATGGCTGCATTCCACAGGTCCTTCATTGAGGGACCACCCGCTGAAATAGATGCGCCGGAACCAACAAGGACGACGATATTCTGCATCTGTAATGAAGCAAGGAGCATATCCTTTAGTGCCGCTTTCGAGTCTCTTGACTGACTCTGGCCTATTTCATCACTGCTTTCATCACTCTGCAATGAGCGCCATTCGGTGGCACCTGAGGCCTTGAATTTAGGTGGCATTGAGTGCTGCGATAGAGTTGTCACGAGCGTTCCCCTCGATCGAAATAGCCTTGTGGTTGTCAGGCTGATTGGTAAAAGGATGATCAGGTGTGGATAAGTTTGCCCTTGATCTGGCCCGAAAGCATAGCGCCGGGAATGCACCGGCATATTCAGGTGCTCATGGGTGGGGCTAGCCCAGACCGCAGGGGTGGCAAATGATTTTTTGAAAGGAAACAAATGGGTTCGATCTAAACACAGTAAAACAATTGGTTATAATGGTTATAATTCGACAATCCATGTCTATTAGATAGGGCGAATCTGGTAACCATGGAGGTGTAACCAATGAGCCCATCAAACGTCCTTCCCCTACCCCTGACTGACCACGCCCGGAGCCGGATGGACGGTCGGCGCATCTCAATCGATGCTGTGGAAGCCGTCCTGGCCTATGGCCGGACCGTATGGGCGCGAGGGGCTCAGATCTACGCCTTGGGCAAAAAGGAGGTGGAAAGGGCCTCACGACATGGGCTCGACCTTCGCCCCTTTGCTGGACTTCAGGTCATCTGTGCCCCGGACGGGGATGTGCTGACCGTCTACCGGAATCACGATTTCAGGTCACTTCATCGCTCGGCCTGAGGAGAGCAAACCCAATCCAAGCATGACATGGCAGAATACCGAAGCCGACCACTTCCATGAATTTGAGACGGAATGTCAGCTTCAGGTGATGGGTAGGTCATTTTCCTCTGGCCACCGCATGATTTATGGATAATAAGTGACATCAGTTCAAATTTTGCACCCAGTGGAGCTTCCCTGAAATCCCTTGCACCAATGCCAATCCATTGAGATACACCCCTGCCCTCACCCACGGAGCCCTGAAGCCCGCTGAAAGCCGCATCGTGGCCGAGCTGCTCCTGCGCGGCGTGCAGGGCGAAGCCTGGCGAAGGGCCATTGAGGATGAGAACGCCTTCCAGGTCAAAAGCCGAAGGACCGCTCGAAACCTCGGCGCGATCCTGAAGGCCCGCCTGGTCCCCTTCGAACCACCGTTCTGGGAGTTGGTGAGGGATTCAGCCACCCCACAACTTCAACACGCCCTGTTGGCCGCCGCCGTGAAACATAGCCCCTTGCTCGGGGACTTCCTGGATCTGGTCGTCAGGGACCAATTCCGGCGGTTTTCCCCGACCTTGCCCGCCAACCTATGGGAGGACTACTTGTTGGGCTGTCGAGGGCGTGATCCCGAGATGCCTTGGTGGAGTGAGTCCACTCGTCGGAAGTTGCGATCCACGGTCTACCTCTGCCTTGCCCAGTCGGGGTTCCTTGAGAGCACTCACAGCCTTAAACTTCAGCCAGTCTTCCTAGCCACACCGGTCCTCCATTACCTGGAATCCAGGGATGAACGGTATGTCCTCCGCTGTCTCCAGGTGAGTCCATGACCCGCAACCTTGATGAGCGTCTCGACCAGATCCTGCCAAAAATCATCAGCAAGGACCTTCTGGAGGGCAAGGGTCTCGGCAATGAAATCGGATTCTGGATTTTCGACTACCTGCCACAGGACGAATTGACCATCCGGAAGCACATCGAATTCCTGATGGCCCAACTCCTCAAGCAGCGCCCAGATCTGCGCGTCACCCATGTGAACCTTTTCGACTTGCTGGTGGACTACCTTCGGGACCGCAAGCTCCTAGACAAGGCCATCGACATGCAGAAGGCCAAGGGCGATGAGGCCTTGATGAAGGCGCTGGCTGCTCCGCTCCATGGAAAGAACATCGCCGCCTTTTTGGAGAAGCAACATCCTCCTCAGGCCTTAGACCTGATGCTCATGTCAGGTGTGGGCAGTGCATACCCGCTACTTCGGTCTCACAACCTGCTGAACAACCTGCACCCAATCATGGGGGAAACCCCACTGGTGGTCTTCTACCCAGGTGTCTACGACGGCCAGTCCCTCTCGCTCTTCGGGCAGATCAAGCAGGATAACTATTACCGCGCCTTCAAACTCGTCCCCTGATAGGGAATACCCATGCAGATCCAAGACATCTTTGAACGCCGCATTGCTCGGGCCATTAATGGCGTAGTTAAAGCCGATCAGCGGGATGACGCATCGGTTTGGCAAGAGCTGGACGAGTTCGTGGTCACCCGTGAACTCAACGGCCATATGGCGAAATTTCTGGAGGCCTTTGCTTCCACCTTGGGTCGTTCAACGGACACAGACGCCACCTCAAAGACAGGCGTGTGGATTTCAGGATTCTTCGGATCAGGCAAATCCCACTTTATCAAGGTACTGTCCTATCTCTTGAAGAACGAACTACACAGCTATGACGGGCAGCAGCGGAAGGCCGCCGAATTCTTCGAAAGCAAGGTCCAGGACGCCATGATCTTGGGCGACATCCGGCGTGTGTCCACCACACATACGGACGCGATCCTCTTCAACATCGACAGCAAGGCTGACACCAACAACGGACGCGATGCCATCCTCCGTGTGTTCTTGAAGGTTTTCAACGAAATGCAGGGTTTCTGTGCCGATCACCCTGAGATCGCCTACATGGAACGGCATCTTCAGAAGAAGGGCAAACTTGCAGAATTCAAGGAGGCCTTTCGCAAACATGCTGACGGCGCAGAATGGATTCAGGAGCGCGATGCCTACCACTTTAACCGCGACCAGGCCGTGGCCAGCCTCAGTGAGGTGCTGGGTCAGAGCCAGGAATCTGCCGCCCGTTTTGTGGATGGGGGAGCAGAAGGTTTCTCCATCACGCCAGAAAACTTCAGCAAATGGGTGAAGGAATATCTGGACGAGAAGGGTCCCCAACACCGGATTATGTTCCTGGTAGACGAGGTGGGCCAGTTCATTGGCTCGGACTCTCACCTCATGCTCAGCCTGCAAACCATAACAGAGAACCTTGGCACCATCTGCGATGGCCGTGCCTGGGTGGTGGTCACCTCTCAGGAGGACATCGATGCCGTCCTTGGGCAGTTGAAGAAGGAAAAGGCTCAGGACTTTTCGAAGATCCAAGGTCGCTTCAAAACCCGCCTTTCTCTCTCCAGCACCAATGTCGATGAAGTCATTCTCAAGCGCCTCCTCGCCAAAAAGGACGCAGCCAAGGATGCACTGCGGGACATCTTCAAGGCCAAGGGAGACATTCTCAAACACCAGATGTCCTTCCTGAATACAGGCATGACCTTCCGGCACTACAAGGAATCGGAAGACTTCGCGGCTCACTACCCCTTTGCACCCTACCAGTTTCAACTTATCCAGAAAATTTTCGAGGCCATCCGCAAGCACGGGGCCACAGGCGCACACCTATCACGCGGTGAGCGTTCCATCCTGGATGCGTTCCAGTCCGCCGCAAAGCAGGTAGCGGAGCGAGAACTGGGTGTGCTGGTACCCCTCTACCGCTTCTACCCCTCCATCGAAAGTTTCCTCGACACGGCAGTGAAGCGAACCATCGATCAGGCCAAGGACAACCCTTCCCTTCAAGATTTCGATGTCCTCCTGCTCCAGGTGCTCTTCCTCATTCGCTATGTGGAGGAGATGAAGGCAAATGTCGACAATCTGGCCTCCCTTTGTGCGGACGAGATCGACCAGGATCGGATTCCCCTGAAGCACCGCATTGAAGAGAGCCTCGCCCGATTGGAGAAAGAAACCCTGATCAGCCGGAATGGGGATCTCTATTTCTTCCTTACCAACGAAGAACGGGACATCAATCGTGAGATCAAGAATGTGGATGTGATTGGCTCCGAGGAAGCCAGCGCCCTGGGCGAGCTGGTCTTCAAAGAGGCTTACAAGGACAATCGAAAATTCACCCATCTTCAGACGCGGCGTCCTTTCACCTTCAACCGCGAGTGTGATCAGCACGCCATCGGCCACAAAGCAGATGGAGGGCTTCCCGTCCTGGTGATCACACCCTTGGCAGACGACTACGACACCTGGGACAAGGGGCGTTGCCTCGCGGAGAGTTCTGCCCGTGACGGTGGCGCTGTGGTGATTAGACTGGGCGACCATCCAACCCTCCAGCGTGAGTTGCGGATGATGCTCCAGGTCGACCGCTACAACTCCCAGAAGAACGACGGCGCTCAGCCTGCCGCCACGGTTCGCATCCTTCAAGACCTTGCCGCCGAGAATCGGAATCGCCGGGAGCGCCTCGTGGATATCGTGGCCGACCTATTAAAGGAGGCCGATTACTTCGTGGCGGGACAGCCCCTTGCCCCTAAGAAGGGTGGCGCCCAGGACTACCTCATGGAAGCCCTTGGGTACCTCGTGGACAACACGTTCACAAAGATGGGCTACATCCGAAAGCGTGGCGAAGGCGATTCCAGCCAAGTTGTGCTTCGAGAAATCCAGGCGGTGCTTCGGGCCAATGATGTGGCGAAAGCTCGGCTGGACCTGGAGGAGGAGGAAAGTAATCCCCAAGCCATCAAGGAGGTCCGGGATTACCTGCACCTCATGGGCATGAAGAGTGCCCAAGTTGTGTTGCACGATCTCATTGAGACCAAGTTCACCCGCCGTCCCTACGGTTGGCCCGAAGAGGAAATCCTGCTCATCGTGGTTCGCCTCCTAGCCCTGGGCGAGGTCCATCTCGTTATGGATGGGGCACCCCTCACCCATGACAAGGTCTTCGAAGCCATCACCAATGCCCAGAAGCGTCGCAAGATCACCCTGGTCCAGCGCAAGTCAGTGGACCCCAAGGCGATCCAAGCTGCCCGTCAACTCGGCAAGGATGTCTTCGCTCAGATGGGACCCGATGGGGAGGACCCCATCGTGGCCTTCTTGCGAGGCAAACTGGAGGGCTGGCAGGAAGACCTGAAGCGGTACCAGGGGCTTTGCGAAGCCTCCAGCTATCCAGGCAGAGACAAAGTGGAGATTCTCCTGAAGCTGCTGAAGCCCCTGGCCTCCGAAAAGGACGGCGCATCCTTCATTGAAGCCTTCAATGGCGCCAAGGATGCGTTGCTCGATGCTTCTGATGAATTCCATACACTGAGCACCTTCTTCGCGTCACAGCGCCCCGCTTGGGACCGCATGCGGAAAGCCTTCAAGACCTTTGATGGCAACCGCCTCCAGATTGAGGAAGACGAGTCAGGTAAGACCGCCCTACGCCGCCTGGAGGAGATCCTCCAGATGTCGCACCCCTATAACCACATTCAGGAGGGCTCTGGACTCATCGAGAAGCTGGAGGGCATTCAGAGCCTCCTCGTGGCCCAGCACCGCCAGCAGGCCAAGGCACGGATTGAGGGGCTCCTGGCCACCCTTCGTCAGGATGCCGAGCGGCTTCACGTCTCATCCAGCACCTTCGAGGGTTGCGTGGCCTCCTTGAAAGCGCTCCAGGAGCGGGTCGATCGACAGGAGAGCATCCCCCACCTGAAACAGGCCATTGAGGAAGCGGATCACCTGTACGGAGAGGCCCTTCACCGTTTAGAGAAGGCCTATATGCCTCCAACATCCGAGGTCCCGCCTGGGGGTGGATCCAAAGAGAAGTCAGAGCCCATCAAGCCTGTCATTAAGAAGACCCGCATCGTGAAGCCTGCGGAGCTTACTACCAAGGCCGTGCTGGAGAGCCAGGAGGATGTGGAGGCCTTCCTAGTGGCCCTCAGGGCGCATCTAGAGTCCGCGCTGGCGAACCACGAGCGAATTCAGATCCGATAGGGCATCAGCTTTAAAAGGAGCCACCGAATGCCCTTGGCAATCACCCTGAGAACCAGCCTCCATGCGAATCATTTCAATCAAATTTTTGTATCTGCGATCAACACTGGTGTGCCAAATGAAATCCTCCTCTGCTCGGGATTCTTCCAAGAAAACTTCAGAGGCAGCGCATTCCAAGCAAGCCTGGAGCCAGGGTTTGTAGCTGGTCTGGTAGCAAATCGAATCACCCTAACCACGGTTGGAATCCACCACTCTGGGTGGCTGGCCTCTTATAAGCAATTTCGGGACAACCTACTACTCGCTGGGGTAAATATTACTTCGCTCTATAAACCAGCACTGAAATGGCATGCGAAAATTGCGATTTTCAAACAAGCTGGTCAACCGATTCTTGGTGTCATTGGTAGTAGCAACATGACTTCAAATGCATTCGGCACTCAAAGAAATCCTTCACCTCCTCGATACTTCAATTACGAATCTGATGTGATCCTCTGGGATGAAACAGCAATCAATCTTTTCCCCATCTTTAATGAACTTCAAAATTCACCTGGATCCAGTCAACAATTCATCAGAGCACCCTACCTTATAGACGAGAACTTCGGGCTTTCGGTGGCTGATCGATTGAAGTTCCTTGAAGGAGAAGTTCTTGGAACAGGGCTTCGCGCTCTCCCTTAGTTGATTAGCCCCAGAAGGAATCAGACCATGCATCCGCCGCTAGCAGTTGAAATCATCAAAACCTACCCAGTGCGCGGAGCCATGCAGCAATTAAGGCTACGGGATTCCGTGGCTTTTCATTGTTTTCGTTGTAATGAAGGAAAGAAGTCAAAACTGGTTGTTCTATATAAAAATAGCTGGAATCACATCCTATGCAATGGTTGCTATGGAAGGCTGCTCTCCATTTTCGAAGTCAAAGCTGGAACGAAGCCAGACGACGAGAAGGCAACTGAATTATCAGAGATCCTGCTTTCCCTGCTATCCAAATCAGAGTCTTTAGAAGCAGAGAAACGATTCAAGGTAGCTGAGAACCGAGCAAACTTGCTATCCCCAGAAGCCCTTAAGTTCGTATCCACCTCTGAGCACCTTGCGGCTGCATTGAGGACGAAGAAAGAGTTGGATTGGTCGCCTGTAATCATCGGCCTCTGTAAGGCGGTCGAGATAGAGGTAATTGAGCGTATCGTCGTCCCACTTGCCAGAGTCACTGCTGGGTCAATTACGGATGGGGACATGAAGGACAAGGATATTGGCAGGATGGCGAGGTATTGTGCCAATCCTGATATGAAGCCACCAGAATTGGGGACATTTGGGCACTTTCTTCAAACAGCCCTCAACAGTGAAACTCGGAGAATCACCAGCAGCCTGGTTGGGGGGCTGTTTAGACTATTCGCGAGCTGGCCCCAATCATCCTGGCTGAGCACCCTTACTGGGTTTCATCATTCTCTCCTCCGGTTGACCCGTGATTTCCGCAATCGGGCCGCCCACATTGACTCCCTGACTGAGTCGGATTATGAGCAATGCCGAGAATTCGTGCTCGGGCAGAACGGGATGTTGTGGCAGTTGATTGTCGCCACTGAATCCAGAAGTCGGTAGTTCCATCTCCTTCCACAAATCATTCAATCGACTGCTCTGGGGTACCGAGATGGACCGCTCCAAACTGAAAACTTACGCCCCCCAAGCCCGCCGTGATTTCATCGCTGCGGTGAAGGCCCGTGCTGCGCTCTTCGGCATCACGGAGAAGGGCGTCGCCCCTGCCACGATTCAGGGCGATATGGCTCTAATCCAGGGGCAGGCCCACCCTCGATCCGTGGAGGATCGCCGCCAGCGGCTGGCTGGGCTGATCCAGCGGGAGGGCTTCGAGTCGATTATGGAGGCCATGGCCTACACCTGGTTCAACCGCTTCGCGGCGCTGCGCTACATGGAGCTGAACGGCTACCTGGACCATGGCTACCGAGTGCTGAGCCACTCGGAAGGCAAACCTGTTCCCGAGATCCTGGATCACGCGGAGCATGTGGCCCTGCCGGGGCTGAAGCCCGCCGAGGTTGTGGACCTCAAGTTGGAGGGTAAGGAACAGGAACTGTACCGCCGCCTTCTGGTGGCCCAGTGCAACGCCTTGCATCAGGTGATGCCCTTCCTCTTCGAGGCCATAGAGGATGAAACCGAACTGCTGCTGCCGGACAACCTGCTGCACTCGGGCTCCGTGCTGCGGGCACTGGTGGAGAACCTCGGCCCGGAGGACTGCGAGAACGTCGAGGTGTTGGGCTGGCTCTACCAGTTCTACATCGCGGAAAAGAAGGACACAGTCATGGCCCGCAAGAGCGCCGTGCCCACGGAGGACATCCCCGCTGTTACCCAGCTATTCACGCCCCACTGGATCGTCCGCTACTTGGTGGAGAACTCTTTGGGCCGCCTCTGGCTGCTGAACCGCCCCGCCTCTCAGCTCAAGGCCCACATGCCCTACTACATTGAGGGAGAACCAGAGACAGACTTCCTGCGGATCGAGAAACCCGAAGACATCCGCCTGCTGGACCCGGCCTGCGGTTCGGGCCACATGCTCACCTACGCCTTCGACCTCCTCTACCTCATCTATGAGGAGGCGGGCTACGCCCCCAACGACATCCCCGCCCTCATCCTGAATCACAACCTCCACGGCCTGGAGATTTGCCCCCGCGCCGCCCAGCTCGCGGGGCTGGCCCTGGTGCTCAAGGCGCGAGAGAAGTCCCGCCGCTTTCTCCAGTCCGAGCGCATCGTCCAGCCCGCCGTCCTGGAACTCCAGAACGTGCGCTTCGAGGAAGGAGAGCTGCGGGATTACATCCACGCTCTAGGCCTAGGGGATCTCTTCAGCGAACCCCTGATCCGGCTGCTCCACAAGTTTGAGGAAGCCAAGACCTTTGGGTCTCTCATCCAGCCTTGTATGGAGGAGCAAGAGATCTCTGAAATTCGGAGGGCCATCGAGGCAAAGAACATCGGGAGCCAGATCTTCCTGAGGGACACGCACCAGAAGGTGCAGCGTGTGCTGGACCAGGCTGAGGCGCTCACGCAGCGGTATGGCGTGGCAGTGGCGAATCCACCGTACATGGACACAAGCACCGCCGAAATGGGGTTGAAATCCTGGTCAGGCGCAAACTTCCCGGATAGCTGCTCCAACTTGTTCTCTATGTTCATGGACCGCAGCCTGCGTTTTGTCGGCGATCACGGCATTCTGTCTATGATCAACATGCAGGCCTGGATGTTCCTCTCCTCGTTTACCGCCTTACGGGAAAAGACGGTGAAGAGCCATTCGATCCTCTCGATGGCCCACCTCGGTGAGCGAGCCTTCGACTCCATCAGCGGGGACGTCGTTTCCACCACTGCGTTCGTCCTCAAAAAACAGAAACCGGGTTCCCATTGGGGAACATACATCCGCTTGGTCAGCGGCAGGTCGGAGTCGGAAAAGGAAACCTTGTTCCTCGACGCCATCAGGACTAGGCAGAAGCCCCATTTCCACGTTTCAAAGCAAACAGATTTCGGAATGATTCCAGGCTCGCCCATCTCCTATTGGGCCAGCCCGAGACTGCGTGAGACTTTCAGCAAGTTCCCGACCCTCCGATCGGTTGCGAACCCCAGGAAAGGGATGGTCACGGCGGACAACCCAAGGTTCATCAGGACATGGCCCGAGGTTTCCATGGCCAGGATCGGATTCAACCTAAAGAGCCGCCAGGAAGCCAAGCTCCATCAGAAAAAATGGTTCCCCTACCTGAAGGGGGGGGCCTTCCGGAGATGGTACGGCAACCTAGACTATGTCGTTAACTGGGAGAATGACGGCTTCGAATTGATGAACATGAAGGGAAATGGATACAAGGTCGGTTCCACGAACCATAACCTTGAATACATTTTTAAGCCGGCGATTACCTGGACGAAAATCACCTCGGGACTAGTGAGTTTCCGGTCGACCGGTTCCGGCTACCTTTTCGACGATGCCTCGGGATTGTGTCCTGTGAGCAACCCGGACGATCAAACCAAGATCGCAGGACTACTCAATTCTCCAGTAGTCTACGCTGCGCTCAGTGTGCTCAATCCGACCCTGAACGTGAATCCAGGAAGCCTCGCGGACATCCCACTCGTCCTGGTCGAGGAGGCGTCCAGAATCGCGGCGAAGTGTATTGATGGGTCGAAGGCGGACTGGGACGATGCCGAGACCTCCTGGGACTTCCGCGACCTCCCTTTGCTGCGTCCCGAGATGAAGGCCCCCACGCTAGCCGCAAGCTGGCGCGCCTGGGAGGCCCACTGCACCGCTGCCATCAGTCGCATGCAGGAACTGGAAACAGAGAACAACCGCCTCTTCATTGATGCCTACGGCCTCCAGGACGAACTAACGCCCGAGGTTCCCGAGGACCAGATCACGCTCGCTCGCGCCGATGCGGCGAAGGACACGGCGGCCCTCCTCTCTTACACCATTGGCTGCATGATGGGCCGCTACAGCCTGGACAAGCCGAACCTAATCTATGCCCACGCGGGCAATGTGGGCTTCGATCCCAGCCAGTATGCCGCCTTCCCTGCCGACGAGGATGGCATCGTTCCGGTGACGGAGTTCGCCTGGTTCCCGGATGACGCGGCCCTGCGCTTCGAGGCTTTCCTCAAGACGGCATGGTCGCCGGACACTCTGGAGGAGAACCTGACCTGGGTAGCGGAACAAATTGGCCCCAAGAAGGACGAGAACGCCCGCCAAACCATCAGGCGCTATTTCGCCACCGGCTTCTACAAGGACCACCTCCAGACCTACAAGAAGCGCCCCATATACTGGCTCTTCAGCAGCGGCAAGGAGCGCGCCTTCCAGGCCCTGGTCTATCTGCACCGCTACCACGAGGGCACCCTGGCCCGCATGCGCACCGAGTATGTGATCCCCCTCCAGGGCCGAATCAGTGGCCGCATTGAGCAGCTTCGCGAAGACCTTGCGCGTGCCACCTCAGCCACCCATGGCAAGAAGCTTCAGAAAGAGCTGGACACGCTGCGTAAACAGCAGGTGGAACTCCACAGTTTTGACGAGCAACTTCGACATTTCGCTGATCAGCGCATCAAACTCGACCTCGACGATGGCGTGAAGGTGAATTATGGAAAATTTGGGGACCTACTTGCCGAGGCTAAGGCGATCACAGGCGGCAAGGAGGAGGAATGAGGCTCTCAGAAGTGGGCTTTGGCGATTACCTAGAAGGTTGGGATTTCCAGGCTCTACCCCATGGTGCCGATACTGCTCATGAACTGGGTCTTTCCTGTTTCTTTGGATGGACCTTATGAGCACGCAGTTGGTTCAAGCTTTTCCTGAAGCGGATTTGCTTGAGAAGGTCACGGTCTTCTCTTTGGTCAAGCGAGGCTGCAAAGAGAGTGACCCGCTCCCAATTGCCCTAGAAAAATTCCGATCGGCCATCAGGCAAATTTCAAGAGAGTTGAGCCGTGGATTCGGTCGAAAGTACCACCTCGGCTATGACATCTACCACTCAGGGGAGATGCAATTCCGGGGTTACATCAACGATCAGCCCAAATTCTCTGACTGGTTGTTCATTCAGAAGGAAGAACCTGAATATCTAGCTCATCTATGGTTGGAGGATCTGCTCCTTCTTGGAGGAGATGACCTAACCACCGCAAAGTACTTCTCTGATTTTGCTAATACCCTTGAACAGCAACTCCGAAAGCCATTACTTACTCGGAACCTCAGGAATTTTCTGCCAAAGACGATGCCTGCCAGACGCGACGAATCTGCGGGTCCCATTTGGAAGGGCATTGCCACAGAAGTTCATTACGGGTCGCGGAGTGAAATACTGGTCGGGATTGCTCCCACCCCGAGCAGAGCCCGGCCTCGTCGTCTTTATAGGCTGACTGGTTCATCCCCTTGGAATCCGTGTTTTGATCCAGGAAGGCTTGGCGGTAACTTCATTGAAGACATCGTCCCCCTGCATGGATTTGGAAGGCTGAAGGACGGCATTCTTGACGAGGTTTATTGGTGAGCCATTGGAAAGCGAGGCAATGAATGGAAATGGCTCCTGTCATTGAAGCTCTTGAACGCATTTACAGCCTGGATGGGAATCGGATCGTCTTCTGGCATGACCCAGCCCAGGAGTTCTCTGACTTCATGTCGGGAAGAGTGTTGCCTTTGGAGATTGGCATCCATGCCGTTACGGTGGTGAATTTGACGCCCCCCCGTTCGGACTTGGCCCTAAAACTGCGCCTGGAGCGGGAGGAACCAGACGGAAAGTTCCTTCTTTATGCCCCCTTCGAGGAGCCGGATGCCGATCAGGACTGGTTATTGGACCTTCGCCTGTGCAGCCGGACCTTCCGGGCGGACCGAGCATCCATCCACCTTCAGGATCTTGGACTGGCTAATCTGGACCTGCATGACCACCTGACGCAGCGGGCCAAGTTCATGGACGCCAAGGATCGTGTGGAACGCCTGCGTCGGCTTGTGGAACCTGGGGACTCGGCGCTGACCCTGGACCTTAAGATGATGGCCGTGGTGCTCAAGGCAGAACAGCCAGAGCCCTTTGTGCTCCTGCGGACGCTCTTTCACGGCTTCCTGGAAGGCGATGAGGTTGATCTCGACGCATTGCCTTCCGCATGGAGGGACCTGGTCAAGTTCGAGCTGACTCCCACCTTCTGGAACATGATGAAGCAGCACTTCGGGTACGGGGAGGAACATCCCAGCCTGAGAAACCTGCTGATTCGCCTCCTTGTTGCCGATTTCGGGCATGCCCTTCGGGTTTCCCTCCCCCCTGCCCTATCGGCACTGGACCTGCCCAAGGATCGCGTCCCCAGCGCCGTAGCCTGCCTCGCTCAGTGGCGGGACAGTAGCCGCCATGCGGCCAGCTACGATGCCCTGTCCCTCCAGGTAGAGACACGGTTGAAGCTTCAAGACCACCTAACGGGCATTGAAGTAGACCCCTTGATAGACGTGATGACGTTTCAGATCGTGGAGAAGGCAATCTGTAGTCGCCTGAACGAGCGGGTCCTCGCCGTGGTCAACGCGGAGCATGTTCAAGGGATCCGTGCCCTGGCCACACGTCGCCAGGCCGGGCATTGGGTGACGCCTCAAATGGGGAGCACGCCAGAAGTGCCCAGGGCGACCTATTTCGCCATCTACGAAGCCCTTGGAGCGGCTGCCGAACTATTCGAGCGGCGCATGCTGCTTCAGGGCACCGGGTTCCCTGCTTCGAGTGCAGAAGATCTCTACCAAGCCTATGAGCGTGAGCTATTCCGCTTCGACCAGCTATACCGGCTCTTCAATGAGGGGGCGGCTCAGGCTGTAGGGCTGAACATCCTCAAAGACCTCCAGAAGCAGGTTGAGGATGTCTATCTCAATAGCTTCCTGAAGCCATTGGCCATGGCTTGGGACGGGTGCCTTGAGCCCAAACTTCAGGACTGGCGTTTGAGGGAAATCCTCGGACAGCCTCAGTTCTGGGTTCAGCATGTCGCCCCGAGGCTGGATGGGCGCTCGCGGACCTTTGTCCTCATTTCGGATGCCTTCCGCTACGAGGCAGCCCAGGAATTGGCCACCGAGCTGAACGGGAAATACCGGCTCGAAGCAGAGCTAAGCTCCTGCCTCGGCGTGCTCCCATCCATCACCTCACTTGGCATGGCCAGCCTGCTCCCCCATCAAACTATGGCCCTAGGAGAGGACGGCAATCCTTTGGTCGATGGGCAACCGGCAGGATCCCTGGAGCAGCGGTCGAAGATTCTTCAGGCCCACGGAGGCATGGCTTGCAAGGCTGAAGATCTCATCGCCATGAAGAAGGATGAAGGTCGGGCTTTTGTAGATGGAGCCAAGGTTATCTATGTCTACCACAATGTGGTGGATGCTACGGGCGACAAAGCCGATAGCGAGGAAGACACCTTCAAGGCCGTGCGGGAAACCATCACCTTCCTGGCCAAGCTCGCGAACCACATTGTGAATAGCCTCAATGGTAACCATGTGATCGTGACGGCGGACCACGGCTTCCTATTCACCCAGTCCGATCCTGGCGAGACCGAGAAGAGCAAGCTAGGAGGCGAGGTCCAAGGCGCGTTCTCGAAGAAAAGCAAAAAGCGCTATGTGCTTGGGCGTGCTCTCCCCAAGGTGGATTTCGCCCTCCACGGCAAGCTAGCCTGCACGGGAGAGGACGGGGAATTCCTGGTTCCCCGTGGCATCCAACGCTTCCATTTCGTGGGCGGAGCGCGCTTTATCCACGGCGGAGCTTCCCTACAAGAGGTGGTGGTGCCGGTGATTGTGATCCGACACCGCAAGGGCAGCGCCGCCAAGAGCACGGCCACCCGTTCGGTCCAGGTTCAGATTCTCGGCACCAACCACAAGATCACCGCCGCCAAGCACCGGTTTGAATTGATCCAGACAGACGCCGTGAGCGACCGGATCAAGGCGGTGACGCTGAAAATCGGAATCTATGAGGGCAGTGACCTGGCCACCCCCATCAGTGACGTGCAGACGCTGACCTTCAGCAGCACCTCTGAGAGCCTGGACCAGCGCAAGCAATGGGTTCTCCTGACCCTTCAGGATGGCGCGTACAATCGGACAACCCCCTATCGACTCGTGCTCCGGGAAGCCGAAACGAGCATCGAGCACCAGAGTGTCCCAGTGACCATTGATCGAGCCTTCACCGATGACTTCTGAACCGACAGCCCAGGACGCCAGCCTTGACCAACTTCTGAACCAGAAGTTTGGAGGCCGTGTGGTCCGAAAGGACCTGACCAAGCGGCTGAAGGAAGGGGCCAATGTGCCCGTGTATGTCCTTGAATACCTGCTTGGGAGCCATTGCGCTTCTGACGACGAGGCCGTGATTGAGGACGGAATGAAGTCCGTCAAGAAGATCCTGGCGGAGAACTACGTTCGGCCTGATGAGGCTGAGAAGGTCAAGTCGAGGATCCGCGAGCGGGGAAACCTGAAGCTCATCGACAAGGTGACCGTGGTCCTCAATGAGAAGCGGGATGTGTACGAGGCTTTCCTCTCAAACCTGGGCACCAAGGGCATTGAGGTTCCTGCGGGCACGGTGAAGAAGAACGAGAAGCTCTTGGCAGGTGGGATCTGGTGCATCGTCACCCTGGATTACCTCTACGAGGAGGGCCAGAAGAACTCCCCCTTTGTGCTTCAGGACCTGAAACCCATTCAAATGCCCAACATGGACATGAATGAGTTTTTCGAAGGCCGCAAGGCCTTCACGGAAGAGCAGTGGATTGATGTCCTGATGCGGTCCACAGGCATGGAACCCACCCAATTTGATGAAAAAGTGAAGTGGCACCTGCTCGCCCGCATGATCCCCTTAGTTGAGAACAACTTCAACGTCTGTGAACTGGGGCCGAAGGGTACAGGCAAGAGCCACATCTACAAGGAAATCAGCCCCAACAGCATCCTGATCAGTGGCGGCCAGACCACCGTGGCGAACCTGTTCTACAACATGGGCCGCCGCACCGTGGGGTTGGTGGGGCTGTGGGACACCGTGGCCTTCGACGAAGTTGCCGGAATCAACTTCAAGGACAAAGATGGCGTCCAGATCATGAAGGACTACATGGCGTCTGGCTCCTTCGCCCGTGGCAAGGATGCCGTGGCCGCCTATGCCTCCATGGTCTTCGTAGGCAACATCCAGTCCGTGGACACCTTGGTGAAGACCAGCCACCTCCTGGCCCCCTTCCCCGAGGCCATGATCGATTCGGCCTTCTTTGACCGTTTCCACGCCTACATTCCCGGCTGGGAAATCCCCAAGATGCGGCCTGAGTTCTTCACTAATCAGTACGGACTCATCACGGACTACTTGGCTGAGTTCATGCGGGAGATGCGCAAGCGCAATTTCTCGGATGCCATCGGCAAGTATTTCAAACTGGGACGAGATCTGAATCAGCGCGACACCATCGCAGTCAAGCACACGGTGTCGGGCCTCCTAAAGCTGCTCTACCCTGCCGAGGACTACACCAAAGAGGCGGTCCGGAAGTGCCTGGAATACGCCTTGGTGACCCGCCGTCGGGTCAAGGAGCAACTCAAGAAGATCGGAGGCATGGAGTTCTTCGATGTTCACTTCAGCTACCTGGATCTGGAAGCGGGAGAAGAGCACTACATCAATGTGCCCGAACAGGGGGGAGGCACTCTGATTCCAGATGGCCCCATGAACCCAGGTGTTCTGCACACCGTGGCCACCGGAAGCAGTGGACACCTTGGCCTCTACCGATTGGAGACCCAGGTCACCTCCGGGTCTGGCTCCCTTAAGAGTTCGGGGCTGGGATCCAATGCCGCCGCAAAGGAGGCCGTGAAAGTCGGCTGTGACTACTTCAAAGCCCACGCTAGCAATGTCAGCGCCTCTGCCAAGGCAGGGGACCATGACTACCACCTTCACTTCGTGGAGCTGCACAACACCGGGCCATCCGATGCCGTGACCCTAGCCGCCTTCGTGGCGCTCTGCTCAGGGATCCTGGCAAAGCCGATCCAGGCTCAGATGGTCATCCTCGGAAGCATGAGCCTGGGTGGCAGCATCATCCCCGTCGAAAACCTTGCCGAATCCCTCCAGGTTGCATTTGACGCCGGGGCAAAGCGCATTCTCCTGCCCATGGCCAGCGTCAGAGACATCCCGACGATCCCAGGGGAGCTATTCGCCAAGTTCCAGACTGCCTTTTATGCAGATCCGCAGGACGCCGTATTCAAGGCTCTTGGGGTTCAATAGCCATAATTCCTTCCCTTGGATCCGGGAGTGCTCATGGCCCAAAGATCACGCCTCTCAACCGGATTGTCAGGAGTCGCAGGAGAGTACTTCGTGGCTGCTGAGCTTTCTCGAAGAGGTTACATCGCCTCTATCACCCTTCGTAACACACGAGGCATAGACATCTTGGCCTCTGATTCAGAGGCCACAACCAGCGTAGGTATCCAGGTCAAAACCAATCAAGGCGATGGAAACGAGTGGATGCTCAATCAGAAGATTGAGGAAGAGACTCCATCCAAAGCAAAGAACCTGTTCTATGTGTTCGTCAGGTTGCATGGACTAGAGACTCCGGAGTATTACGTGGTCCCCCGGAAGGCCGTCATCAAGTTTGCATCCGAAAACCATCAAAGATGGCTGGCGACCCCCGGTCGGAAGGGCCAACCTCACCAAGACACGCCTATGCGTAAGTTTGCCGACCCGAAGAACAAGTACAAGGACCGTTGGGATTTGCTTGGACTGGGTGATCCAGCAACATAGATCTTTGACCCTTCAGCCAAGTCTATTTCTCTTGCATGTTTGAATGACCACTTTCTGAATCAAGTGGTGTTGAAGAAGCCTTAGCTTGCGAGTCAGGGTTATATACCGATTTCATGCCTGCAGGCACGTATGTTCTTCTCCTATTTGATTTCCCCTGAGGCTCGAATGTAGGCGTCTCAGGAGTTATTTCAGAATCAGCCTTGGATTGTGCTGCCCGTACCAACTGGGATTCAAGATCCACATCTTGGGCGGAATACGTCTCCTCCACACGGATCGGGATGGCCTTGTCGGAGGTTGTGGATGAGATGGGAATGTATATCGATTTTTTGGTATTTTTAGTCCCCATCTTGGTAATGGCCACATGTTCCTGTGCCTTTTGAGCAGGGTTGGGACGAATGTGGAATTTGACCTTATCGTTCGGTAGTGACTGGTACATTTTCAATACATCAGGCAGGGACTTGGCGCTAAGGCGCCTCACTATGAGCGGATTCAGAACCATGTATTCAATCATTCGATGATTGTTCTCCGCCAGGAGCTTCTTCCGAACAAAGTCGAACCGTTCAAGCGAGGCTATGCCTCGGCAGTAGGCCTGCGGCGTGATCCCGAGATCGTTCGCAAGCCACACTTGCGAATGCTTCACCTTGTTTCGAAATTCCATGCGTGAGATCAGGTGCAAGAAGATGCGAAGCTCGGACGCCGCCAAACCCTTGTAGCCCACACCAGCCTCTTGAGGCCTAAGAACGCGGCTGAAGAGAGCCTCCAATTGGATCGTGGCATAGGCTCCGTCGGCTGGTGGGTCAAGCCGTCCAGCATCATTTGAAGCTGGCGCCTCCGCCTCTGTACCTTCATTCATGTATGACTCCATCTGGATCAATCGAGGCCTGATTTCCTTCTGGGATTCAGGAGGCGATTCTTATTGTCAGCGATGGCAATTGAATTAGCAATATAGTCAATAGTCTGTTTTTTAAATGTTGATTTATAACAAATAAGCTATCATTTTGATCCTATTTTAAATACTCCTTTCGCTAAGCGAAAGGAGCCGCCACGACCCGGCGGGAGGGGGTCGAATGGATGCATGGGTTGGCCAACCCGTTCCCAAACCCCTTGTCGAGGAACGAGCCCATGCGAAAGAACAAGCAAGATCGCCCCAAGTTCGAAGAACCCCTTCGGAATCCAGAACCGATCCTCCCGGACGCAACTTTCCGACTCCTGCCGGAGGAGATCCAAGCCATCTTTGCCGCCGCTCAGAAAGCGGCCTGGGAAGCCCTACAAAGCTTCTACATGGCTACCCAGGAGGCTGGAACATACACGAAACTCTCGCCTCGGTGGCTAGAAGAACTCAGGGTCCTCGGCGGCGGCCCCCTCTACCTCAAGGTGGGGAAGCGTGTGCTTTACCGGAAAGACCACCTGGATGAATGGTTGGCGGCGTTTCAATGCCAGAGCACGGCTGAGTGAGGTGGGATATGACTGACCATCTCTCCCCGAACTCGATTGAGATCAAGAAGGCACTTCAGGTGATTCTGGAGCCTGGCCAGGTCACTGAACTGAGAATCCTAGGTGTCCGGCCAGGAAACTCACGATTCCTAGAGACCAGAACCGGCTACTTCGACACTGATCATCTTGATGAACTGATCGCTGAAATCAAGAGTGTTCAGGAAGCACAAGGGTTTTACATCACTCTGAACCCGGTGGTTCGGGGCCTTCACGCCAGGGCCTACAACCGGACCAAAAAGGCGGAGAAGGGTGATTCCACGAGCGACCGTGATATTGAAAAAAGACGATGGATGCTCATCGACATCGACCCGGTTCGCCCATCAGGAATCAGTTCCACAGAGGAGGAAAAGAAAGCAGCAGGAATGGTGGCACGTGAGGTTCGGAAATGGCTCAGTGCCCAAGATTGGCCTAATCCCATAGCTATAGATTCAGGGAATGGGTACCACCTCCTCTATCTGATTGAACTCCCTGCTGGGGACAACGAACTGCTAAAAGGCTGCCTAGAGGCCTTGGACGAGAAATTCTCTACGGCGACGGTGAAAATCGACACGTCGGTTCATAACCCATCTCGCGTGACCAAGATCCCAAACACACCAGCCCGAAAAGGGGATCACACCCCCGACAGGCCACACCGAATGTCCAGACTGCTCAAGGTGCCTGACCCGCTGTTAGTCGTCTCCAGGGAACTTCTGCAAGCCCTTGCGGGTACAAGGGAGAGTCAGCCCCCTTCCGACACAGAGCCCCGGGCTGCTTCGGCGTTCAACCTGCGAGATTTCGTTGATCGTTATTTCCCTGATGCAGTGGGTCCAAGGCCCTACGAGGTTGGGGAAATCTATGAAATCAATTGCCCATGGCGACCTTCGGACGGCAGATCGGCCTTTCTGATTCAACTCCGGAATGGTGCGTTGAGTGCAGGCTGCCAACATGCGACCTGTCCTGGCTCAAAAACGACTGGGAATCACTGGCGTGATCTTCGAAACATGTTGGAGTGCTCGTCTGATGGTTTGGGTCGGAAGGTACAACCAGGCGCGAAGTTGAAGGCTCAATCAGAAGCGTCACCATCGGCTGCGAAGACCTCTAAGCGCACCGAAGCACTGGAAGTCATGCGCTGGTCAGACTTGAAGGACAAGCCTGTGCCGGAAGCACAATGGCTCATACACCCCTTCTTGCCGAAGGTCGCATTCGGAGTTGCGGCCAGCCACCCCGGCCAGGGGAAGAGCATCTGGAGCCTTGCTGTCGCGGTGGGAATTGCCACGGGACTTCCCGTCTTTGGAATGCCGACTTCAGGCCCATCCGGCGCAGGCGTGCTGTCCCTCGAAGACGACAGGAATGTGATTCACCGCCGATTGGCGGCGATCCGGGAGAGCTATGGTGATGCCTGGACCTCGGCTCATGATGATCTCCTCGATCAGAACCTCAGGATCATGGTCCGAGCAAGGACAATGCTTGAAGCTCTTGATGGACCTGCTGCCGCACTCCACCTTTCAGGCCTTGCCTTCGAACTGGCTGAAGCCATGCGTACCACCCGAGACCGGCCTGCCATCCTTTTCCTCGACACCCTGAATGCCGTGCACGGTGAGGATGAAAACTCAAACACTGAAACACGCCGCCTCACCGCCACCATCTTTGCCTTGCATGACTCCCTGGGATGCTCGATCTGGGCGCTTCATCACCTGAAGAAAACGGGGAACGCTCGGAATTCTCCTCGACTATTCGAACGGATGGATCCTGAACTTGTACGGGGAGCGAGTGCTCTGGTGGGCTCGGCTCGCGCAGTAGTTCAGTTCGGCTGGATTCAACCGCCTGAAGCCGAAAAGGCAGGTCTCGAAGTTGAGAACTGCCACAGGCGGTACGCGATTCTCGGCCTCACGAAGGTGAACGATGGCCCTCTCAGCCCGTGGCTGCTGCTGGAGCACTCGAACAGGGGTGGAGTGTTGGTCCCTACACGCGATGGAGAGAAGGCTCTAGCAATCCTTCGGGGTGGGAACACGGCCAAAGATCTCCGGGCTGCGGAATTGATGTTGATGGATATCCATGCGGGCCTTGACCGAGCAGCCCTGAAAATCAAGCACTATCCAAATGATCCAAAGGCGGACGATAGGCTGAAGGCCACCCTCCATGACATGCGGCGCCGTCACCAGTGGTTGGCGAAACGCACGATGGACCTCACCCCCATTGGTTTTCAGAAGGTCAGAGAATTAGGTGGGCAGCCGCAGGACATTGCCGACCCAGAAGATGGCGAAGGCCAGTCGTAGCTTGGTAACCCGTGAAGTAGGCATGCCCACTCTCGCCTACATCTGATTTGGATGCCGGTCTGCTGTCTCGCCCCCTTAGGGCGGGACAGCAAGTCCGCAACCGCCAAGTGGGCACGCCAACTCCCCTTTAGGGTGATCCCGATATTGCCTACCACGGTGGTTCACGGCCTCATCCCTCCCCATTCACTCAATACGAACCCTGAACCTGCCCCATTGACACCCGGCAGGGTGGAGGAACCCATGCGCAATCAAACCCGTCCTAACGAGGATCGTCGGCTCAACCCAATGAATGATGGTGATCTGGAAACCATTGCAATCACCCAATTCGGTATGCCTCGGCGAACCCGGAAACACGAGAGAGGAATCTACCTTTCCTTTCTCAGAGAGGCCCTGACGACCACCTGCTCACCGACCGTGTGGCCACCGGAATCTTGGAGTGAATTCTTCGCCGTTCAGAACCGTAAGAGGACGAAATGACTCGGAGAATCGGCGAACCCAAGGTACCGCCCACAACCAGACGGAGCAGGAAAGGAAACTCTTTGGCTCAATCCGTGGTGGTTAATATGTCGGATCCGACATATAATGATCAGGCCAGGTTCGAATATAAACCTTTGATCTGGCTGAAAGACAGGATCAGCACGCCACCTTTCTCCTTACAAGCGCGTCGGGAGGCCGGACTGCTGCTAAGACAACTCCAAATGGGGATTCTGATCCCCCTGCCCCACTCAAGACCCATGCCTGCCATCGGGCCACGATGCCATGAACTCCGCATCGACGATCGGACCGACATGTGGCGGATCATCTATCGGATAGAGCCCAATGCCATCGTCATCCTCGCCTGCTTCAAAAAAAAGGGCCGCAACACGCCCTACCAGGTCATCGCCGAGTGCAAAGACAGGTGGGCGGTCTACAGCGGGCTCAAAAGTAGAGATGGGACCAGAGTCCCATAGGGAGCCCCGATTGAAGGCTGGAGGCTGGGCCGTAGGGACGCCCCAAGATTTTCTAGGCCTCTCTGATGAGGAGGCAGCCTTCATCGAGATCAGGGTGGCTCTGGCGGTCACCCTGAAGCGGCTCCGGTGCAGCCTGGAACTGACCCAAGTCGAAGCTGCCAAGCGCCTGAGGACCAGCCAGTCCCGTGTCGCCAAGATGGAATTCGCCGACAAATCCGTCACGGTGGATCTGCTGATACGGTCGATTTTGAGACTGGGTGGGTCGCGGAAGCTGCTGGCAGCAGCCATCTCCCGTTAGGAATGTCCAGGGAAACGACCCCAAGATAGGCCAGTCCAACTCTCGGAGGCTCTCTGCCCGGTCTATTAGTAGGGCAGGACCTTTCGATTCTTGTCAGGATCGGGCCGAGGATTGCAATCTTCAGGAAGAGTGCGTTCTTTGGAGCCGTTCCTCATCAGATCATCGAGGCAAGCCAATGCAGGAGCTTGATGGCCCCTGCCCCAACCATCAGCGGGACACAGCATCCAGCCATCTTGCCGATCTTCCGTTGCCTTCCACTCCGGGATATGGGAACCCCGATCTGCCTGGACAGTCTGGCTTGAGCCTGTGAGATGCCGAGGGCACGCCGCCATGAGAATGAGAGACCAGGGATACCGGTGCCTCGCCTCCGAACCATCTCCTCTCCTTTTGGCATCTTGGACTCTGGCGATCGCAGTTTTCCGCCAGGATTTCCGGTGTGAGAAATGCCGTCTTGTTCGGATCGCCTGGAAATCCGATCCAGCCGAGGTGGGCATGATTGCCTCTGGATGCAGTCTAGGCCGATTCATTGGACACAAAATGACCATTTCCAGCCCTTGCTTTGATGCCTGTGGGTAGCAGGGAACCTTGGAATCCGCCTTCTTGATTGAGTAACTGGCGAAGCAGGGTGAAGCCAAGCTGCCCTGGCTCTGCCACCCCGTGCGGCCCTGACTGCGCTTACCTTGCGCCCTGCGGCGGCGAGGCCTCTGCTTTCTTGTCTCCCACCGGGTGGGAACCCCTCCGCGAAAGCGCCCTCTTACCTTGGGAGCGGCGTCGCTTGCCCTGGTCGAGCCGCAAGGAGCGGCAGACCCAAAGGAGCAAGCATGTCCCTCAACACCCTCATCCTCACCGGCAACCTCGGCAGCGATCCCCGGTTCGCCCTCACCACCACTGGCAAGCAGAAGGCAACCTTCTCCCTCGCCACCAGCCGCACTTTCCGTGGGCATAAGCACACCGAATGGACCCCCGTCATCCTCTGGGGATCCCTCGCGACCCGAGCGGAAAAGCTCCTGAGCAAGGGCCAGGCTGTCCTGATCCACGGTGAAAAGCGCACCCGCAGCTACACCGATACCCACGGCGTGGAGCGCCAGGTGGTCGAGCTGGTGGCTTCCGACTTCCAGGTTCTGAGCCGCAAGCAGGCTGAGCCCCGAGAGGAGGCCGCCCAGTAGGGCGGTCTTCTCTCTCCCTTAACCCTCGATTCAGGAGTCCACCATGTCCCACGCCTATGAAGCCATCACTGCCCGCATTCTCGACATGCTTTCTCAAGGCCAGATCCCCTGGCGTCGTCCCTGGCGGGCCATCAAGGGCTCTGGGATGCAGCATCCGCGCAACATCAGCGGCAACATTTACAGGGGCGCCAACTGGTTCCTCCTGGGCATGCTGTCCTACCCCAATCCGATATTCCTTACCTATCGACAGGCGCAGGCGCTCGGCGGCCACATCCGCAAGGGTGAGCACGGGTTCCCGGTGGTCTTCTGGAAGCTGTTGCAGATCACTGAGGACACTGCCACTGAGGCCGATCAGGTGGGCCGGAAGATCCCATTCGCGAAAACCTATTACGTTTTCAATGTGTCCCAATGCGAGGGGCTTTCCCTTGTGCTGCCGGAGGCCGGGCCAGCGCCAGCACCCTTCGACCCCATTCAGGAGGCCGAGGCCCTTTGGGAAGGCATGCCCCAGCGGCCTGAGCTGAACTACGGCGGAGACCGAGCCTGTTACCTGCCTGGGTTGGATCTGGTGAAGCTGCCTCCCCGTGAGGCCTTCGGGACCCCGGAGGGGTTCTACGAGACCCTTTTCCATGAGGCTGGCCACGCTACGGGCCACGCCACTCGGTTGAATCGGAAGGAACTCATGGCCGGTTCGCACTTTGGGACTCGGGATTATTCCCTGGAGGAGCTGGTGGCTGAACTTTGTGCAGCTTTCCTATGCGCCGAGGCGGGCATCGACCAGGCCGTGATCGAGAACCAGGCGGCCTACCTCCAGGGCTGGCTGGAGAAGCTACAGAAGGACCAGAGTGCTTTCGTTACCGCTGCTGCCCGCGCTCAGAAGGCTGCTGATTTCATTCTTGGCCGTCGCTCAGAAGGTGCCAGTGATGAGGAGGCAGCCTGAGAGACCAAAGGGTACCCGCGCCGGGGCGAAGTCCTGGGGACCCGCCCCAGCCTAACGGCCTTCAAGTTGGTTCAGGTAGTCGGCAGGCCTCGTCACCAGGCCGGTTGGCCGTCGCCAATCACTCGTGGTTGATTCGGCGTGTGTGTCCAAGAACCGCCGCGCCTACGTCCATGAGCAGTTCGATCTCCTCGGAGGAGAGTCGGGCGGCAAACCAGAGGAGCCGTTCAACGGCTCGATCCTTGGGGCTGTCCGACTTTCGCAGGCGGAAGAGGTCATGCAATTCAATGTCGAGTGCCCTAGACAGAAGGCCAATCAATTCCAACGAGACCGCTCGTTGGCCCTTTTCAATCCGACACATGGTCTCTGGCTGAACACTTACCTTTTCAGCCAGGACCGCCTGGGTCAGGCCGATCGCCTTGCGATGCCGGGCGATTCGCTGCCCCAGTCTTACTTGAAGAGTTTCCATCCGCGCCGCCTTTCTCAAGGCGATCCCGCCAAACCGGTAGGTCAGATCCAGTCGTGGACTTGACCTAATAGGTCATGAAATCGCACAAAAATTGACCTACCAGGTCATGGTCAAGCACTCCAAATGCCATTAGGGTCGTCTGCCAGGGCCACGGATGGGGTTCCGAGGCCATCACCACGGGAGGCACGGTGACGCATGAGCGAAGACCTGATTCACGCCGCCGAATACGTTCGTATGTCCACTGAACATCAGCAGTACTCAACGGAAAACCAGTCCGAGGTCCTGCATGAATACGCCAAGCGGCGTGGCATCGAAATCGTCCGCACCTTCAGCGACTCTGGGAAGAGTGGGCTTCGCATCGATGGCCGGGATGGGCTCAAGGAGCTGATCAGGGTGGTCCAGAGCGGCCAGGCCAACTTCTCGATTATCCTGGTCTATGACGTGAGCCGCTGGGGGCGGTTCCAAGATGCGGACGAGAGTGCCTATTACGAATACGTCTGCAAACGGGCTGGGATCACCGTTCATTACTGTGCGGAGCAATTCGAAAATGATGGGAGCCCTGTCGCGACGATCGTCAAAGGGGTCAAACGGGCCATGGCGGGCGAATACAGCCGGGAATTGTCGGCCAAGGTCTTCAAGGGGCAGTGCAAGCTCATCGAACTCGGATTCCGGCAGGGTGGTGCTGCTGGGTATGGCCTAAGGCGACTCCTCCTTGATCAGGCTGGGAAGCCAAAGACCGAGCTTCAGCCTGGAGAGCAGAAGAGCCTTCAGACCGATCGGGTGGTGCTGGTGCCGGGACCACCCGAGGAGCGGACCGTGGTCCGGAGGATCTACCGACTCTTTGTAGAGGAGGGCTACAACGAGCGGCAGATCGCCGGGGAACTCAATGGCGCCGGAATCTTCGGTGAGCTGGGTAGGCCCTGGACCCGAGGCATGATTCATCAGGTGCTCACCAACGAGAAGTATGTAGGGAACAACGTATATAACAAGATTTCATTTAAGTTAAAGAAAAAACGTGTGCGGAACCCGCCCCAGATGTGGGTGCGCCGGGACGATGCCTTTGAAGCCCTGGTGGAGTTGGTGGACTTCACGGCAGCGCAGACCATCATCTTGGAACGCCATCGGCGTGTGTCGGATGAGGACCTCCTGGCTCAGTTGCGGGACCTCGCGCAACGCCATGGGCGCCTAAGCGGGCTGATCATTGATGAGGCGGAAGGGATGGCCTCCAGTGCCGCCTATCGGCAGCGGTTTGGCAGCTTGGCACGGGCCTATCAGTTGGTGGATTACCTGCCCGAGCGTGATTTCGCCTTCATTGAGATCAACCGAAGATTGCGAAAGATCCATCCAGGGATCGTTGCGGAAGTGGTCAGTTCGCTCGAACAGCACGGAGGCAGCATCGAGCAAGATTCGGAGACAGGACTGCTCTGGCTGAATGGGATGCTATCCATCTCGATAGTCCTTGCCCGGTGCCAGACGACTGGAGCCGATGCCCAGCGATGGTTGGTTCGCCTGGATGCCGAGCTGGCACCAGATCTCACCATTGTGGTCCGCATGGATTCACCCAATCAGGCTCCACTCGATTACTACGTGCTGCCCTCCCTGGATGTGCGGTCGGCCCACCTACGCATGAAGGAAGACAACGGCCTCTTCCTGGATGGGTATCGCTTTGAGTCGTTGGATTATTTCTTTGGGATGGCTCAGACAGTCCGGGCAGGAGTGGCGGCATGAATGACGTTCAGCTTGTTCCCATTCACCAGATTCGCATCATCAACTCTCGGAGCCGAAGCAAGGCCAAGTTCCGTGAAATCGTTGAAAACATCTCCAAAGTTGGGTTAAAGAAGCCCATCACTATCAGTCGTCGCGAAGGAGAAGATGGTTTTGACCTGGTCTGCGGCCAGGGCCGCCTTGAGGCCTATGCGGCTTCAGGCGTCCGTGAAATCCCGGCGATCGTGGTGGACATCCCCCTGGAAGAGCGCCTCCTGTGCAGTTTGGTGGAGAACCTGACTCGACGCACGCCGACCTGCTTAGAGTTGGCACGGGACTTGGCGGGACTGAAGGAGCGTGGCCACAGCCTCTCCTCCATCGCGGCTCTGACCGGCGTGAGCGAAAGCTACGTGGTCCAACTCATTCGACTCATCGAGAACGGAGAGGACCGTTTGGTGGCGGCAGTCGAACGGGGAGATATCCCCATCACCTCAGCGATCGAAATCGCGACCTTTGACGACGCCGCCCTTCAGCGCAGCCTTCAGGAGGCCTATGACAGCAAGAAGTTGAGGGGGCGTTCCCTCCTGAGGATGCGCAGGCTGATCGAGGAACGCCGTTCGCGTGGAAAGGACCTGGGCCATTCTGGATCCCGGAAATACAAAGCTCCCACCCCGCAAGATCTGGTGAGGACGCTGCGGAAGGAGACCCAGAAGCAGGAGCAACTGGTGAAGAAATCTCGGCATTGTGAGCAGCAATTGCGGTTCATCATTACCGCGTTGAAAGACCTCCTCCGAAATGAGCAGTTCGTGACCTTGCTGAGAGCGGAGAAGCTCGACACCCTGCCCAAGTACTTGAACGAAATGATTCAGAAATGAGTGCGCCCAGGTTCGTGCCCGCATTTCAATTCGAGGGAATCAGTCTTCGGCTGGACAAGCTGCTGCCCACCCGAGCCACGACAGAGAAAATGAAAGCCACCGCCAAGTTTCGAGCATTGCTGGCCTCCATTCGTGAAGTGGGGATCATCGAGCCCGTGAGCGTGTTCCCCCAGAAGGGGGGTAAGTATCTCCTCCTGGATGGTCATGCCCGTGTTGAGGCCCTGCGAGAACTGGGATTCGCCGAAGCTCCCTGTCTGATAGCAACCGGTGATGAAGGCTATACCTACAACAAGAAGGTGAATCGGATTGCCCCAATCCAGGCCAACCGAATGATTCTGAAAGCGCTGGATGCTGGCGTACCGGAAGAGCGAATTGCCAAGGCACTGAACTTGGCGGTGGATACTGTGCGAAGCAGCCGGAGCCTCCTTTATGCCATCTGTCCCGAAGCAGTCAGTCTGCTCCAGGAGAAGCAAGTCGCGCTGAAGACCCTCGCCTTGTTAAAGAAGGTGAAACCACTGCGTCAGATCGAAATGGCAGAGATCATGGTCGCGGCTGGCAATTACTCCTCGACCTATGCACGCGCCCTCCTGATGACAACGCCCAAGGAACAGTTGGTCGACCCCGAAAATGGCAAAAAGATCCCCGGCATCGCCCCGGATGACCTCGCTCGCATCGAACATGAGATGCGCATTCAGGAAAAGGATTTCAGAATGCTCGACGAGACATACAACGAGCACGTCATGGCCCTAACACTTGCCCGTGGCTATCTCAGGCCGTTGCTCGAAAACAATCGGGTGGTCAAATTCCTCGCTCAGAACAATCGCGAGTTCCTCTCTGAGTTTCAGCGAATCGTCGAAGCAAATGCGCTGGACAGTTGAAGGGGCTAGTCCTTTTCAATCGTCTTGAGTGCCCACTGCCGCGTTTGAGGATCATCAATGAGCCGTGCTGCATCCGAATAAACATAGGCAAGGGCTGTTTCGATATGGTTCTGAGCACACATGGCTCTGACGGGCTCGAAGTTTTCGGAAAGCACCTTGATGAGTCGTGAAATGACTGTCTGAAGGAGGTTGAAAGTAAGGCCAAAGCATTTTCTTTGTTCTTCCAAGGTCTTGGCGGCACGCAGATGTTTAACGACAGAACCTTCGGCGTGAACGAAGGTCGAATCAAGGCCATAGATCCGATAGAAGGTCCCGGTCGAAAATCCTGCTCTTTCCAGTGCGCCCTCAATCTTAAATTTTCCGCCACTTTTTAGAGTTCCCTTGCGACCTCCTTCATCAAGCTCCAGGAACCTTCTTGTCAGTTTGAGCCGTTGCCTGAGGGCATCACGCTCTTGAAGTGCAAAGTCGAGCTGTGCATTTCCTTCTCGGCTCACCGGAGTGTAATTCTGGTGCTGACGGAAACCACGTAGCCTCCAGCGACAGTACTCGAACTCACGATCGTCCTCAGATTGTGGAACGATGAATACCTCGTGGAAGACGACAAAGGTTTCGAGAACAGTGCGGGCCAGGACTCTCGCCGAAGAGAAATCATAGAAAAGGACCCGATTTGAACCAGCAGTGACCGTTGTTGGTTCTTCATAAAGACGCCTGATCGTTGATGTCTCCATGAGTATCTTCAAAATCAGTTCACCGCAGTCAATCATCCTCGGGTCATCAGGCCTCGTGCCTCTTAGAGCATCAAATGCCAACCCAGCAAAACTCAGAAGTCGATCAAAGTGCTCTGGGAGCGTTTGATCCTTCCAAACAACCTGGATAGGAAACGTAAAAGTGATTCCTTGTGACATGGATGAATGATGGAACAAGGTGTGAGGCTTGGCCAGTACGATCAGGTTCATCAAGTGGACATTATTTGACCAGTCCACCACTTGCCATGAGCAGATCTGGGCGTAGAGTAGGGGTATCCCCCAACAACTTGGAATGCCCTTTCTGCCAAAGCGTGAGCCTCGGGCATTCCCTCCTTGAAAGGCCCCCGGCCATGGATACCCCTATGCCCATCCATATTCAGTTCAACCTCATGGAGGAAGTTGATCGGTTTTTCGATGACTCCTCCATTCCGGCGAAAGATCAGCGCCCTAGGCTGGTCATGCTCATGGGCGCCCCAGCAGTTGGGAAAACAACCATTCGGCGGGAACGGTATGCCACAGGCTATGTTGTGGTGGATGCCGCTGAGATTTTTCTCAACCTGAGCAATGGGGGTGTCTACCCATTCCCTGCGACCTTCGAAGAGCCTATGAGTCTCATCGGAATGTATGTAGCGAAGAAGGCCGTCTTCAAGTTGCGGAACATACTCATCGAGGTTGTGGGGACCGAATTCCAGCCTCTCAAGGAACTCCTCGACCCGATGTATGCCCTGGGCTACCAGATCGACGTTCAATTGATCACCTGTGATTTCGAGGAATCAGTGCGGCGGAACTTCAGTCGTGGCCCCAATAACATTTCCGCCCACTATGCAGAACGGTTCCAGCGGATCTGGTTAACGGAGGCCGCGAAGGAGGCATTGAAGCTGATTGAGGGAATGTAGGCCTGATCAGGTTTCGATTGGCGCCCTGCCCCATTCCCATCCTGGCGAGGATGCTGCGCCTCCGGTCGGAGCCCGCAAGCCTTCAAGACGGTCTCCCATGGGGAGCCCTCCGTATTGAAGGCCGCTGCGCTTTGCGGGTTCCGCCCTTCGTCGCTCCTGGCTGCCATGAAGGAAATGGGGGGGAGTGGAATGAGCCAGCAACCTTTAGTCCAATTCCCAAGGGCCAACACCGATGGTTGATCCTGGCAAAGGTGTTGGCCTGGCTAGATTCTGGGCCTTAGGTGGACTGCGGTACGGAAATCGTTGAAAGCCACGCCTTGTACTCGTCTTGAGAAGCGAATATCCGGCAGAGCCTTTGGCTCGCTCCTGCCGAGACAATTCTCTCCCATTGCTTTTCCTTGTCGGCGAGCGTGGTGGCCACGACTTCTTCGAAGATGGACTTGGTCGGGGAATGCATACAGTTGCTGACAAGCAGACCGCCTGCCGGGGCTGCCATGAAGATTTTCTTGGTGAGTTTGACGGACATTGGATTGCCACTCATGAAGTTCTCTCCTGTCCCCCAACCTTCCGATGCACTTCGGTGGTCTCAACCAATCCTTCGCCTCATGTCGTGCAACTGCTTGGCCTGTGAGGCAAGCTCAGTGTAAGGGGACGCATCGGAATTGTCGGGTGGTCGGAAGCTGAAGGTCCCGTTCGCAAGCTCACTTCTGACCATGACATGGCACTTATCCCCATTGGCGGTATCGAAGAGCACGACCAAATGGGCGATCTCCTCACGATCCGTCTCGATTGGATCGACAATCCATTCTTCAAAGGCCCGTTTCCCGAGGCCATCCCCTGGGTCGACGGTGTAGATGGTGGCGGAACTTCCTTCGCCTCGCTCCTCAACGGCTTTTAGTACCTGAGTTTCTTCGTCTTCGTCCAGGCCTTCGAGGCCGTCCCCGGCGAGAACCATAGTGAAAAGGTCCGGCACCCCATTTGTACGCAGAGCTACATCAACTTCAGGGGCTTTGGCCACAATTGCGTAGTTCTTGTCGTCGAGATTAAAACTCTCCAAAATCAACAATTCGGTCTCTTCGCCATCCAACTCTCCGGAGATGCGCTGAGGAAGATATGCTGGCATTTGGACACCTTGGATATGGGCTAAATGCTACCTGATTCGCTTGCCTCTCCGATGCCCTGCCGCCTGACGACAATTACACGTCCCCACTCTCCCATAGAGAAGGGCATTGTTCGATTGGTCTGTAGACCGTATTCTTTTTTCGGAAAAATTAGTACAGTATTACCCTTGAGCCATCCCTCCAATCCCACATTCAAGCCTGGGCAGGTCCTTCGTACCGAGGACCTTCGCCAGTGGTCCGCGAATCCAAGCCGACTTGGCAAGCGGCTTGTTCTGGAGGGGAAGCTGGAATTCCTGAAGCAGGGGCTCTACCTCGCCCCTCGATCGAGCAAATTCGGCAAGGTCCCGCCAGACAACCAGGCTTTGCTTCAGTCCTTCCTGAAGAACACCCCCTACATAGAGACGGGTCCAGCAGCCTGGAATGCCCTGGGCCTTGGCAGCACCTCCCTTTTCGCTGGGGCTTTGGTCTACAACACCAAACGCTCTGGCCGGTTCACCCTTGCTGGGAAGACCTTCGATCTTCGACGGGTTCGCTTCCCTGTCACCCCCACTCCCGAATGGTTCGTGGTGGACCTCCTAGAGCACCATGATGAGGCCGGTGTCTCGCTTGACACCCTTGAGTCGAGGCTAGCGGCGGCCATGCGGACTCGGAGATTTGACCGAGAAAAGCTCCTCTCCATGGCCGAAGAGTTCGGCACACACCGGACCCTACGAGTGATTATCAAGGCACTGCGCGAGGCAGGCCTGGGACTTTCATCCTCCAAGAGCCCGAATTCCCCGAGTAGAGCTTGACGCCGCTATTCCTTCACACTATTTTTAATGTGTATGAAAGAAGGCGATTGCCATGCTTAAGGACATGCCAGAGCTACGGAGGAGTGTCGTCAGGCTCTCTTCCGCCAAGCGCAAGGGGAGGGATACCGCCGTCCTCCGCATGGCGCATGCAGGCCGTCTCCAGAAGCTACGCCCTGGAGTCTATCGATCAGCAACGCGGGAAACGTGGGCTCACCAAGACCTAGCCGATGCCTGCCTGGCCGTTCCGGAAGGCGTCATCTGCCTCATCTCGGCCCTTTCCTACTACGGATTGACCACCACCATTCCAGGAGAGACCTGGATCGCCATTCCGAAGACCTCGTGGGTCCCCCGGATGGCCTTCCCTACCCGCTTCATCCGCCTGACGGAGGAGGCTCACGGTTCGGGAGTCGAGATCATCAAGATCAGCGGGACCAAGATTCGGATCTACTCCAAAGCAAAGACGGTCTGCGATGCCCTGAGGTTCAGAGACAAGATCGGCTATGAGGTTGCCTTTGAGGCCCTCAAGGCTTTCCTTCGCCAAGGCGGACGACCGGACGAGCTGATCCGATGGGAGAGGATTTGCCGGATCAAGACCACGCTGCGAGGCTATCTCTCAGTTCTCCTTGCCTGAGTCTGGACGTTCATGAAGAAAGACCGCGATCCGAAGAGCCCCGATAGCGTCTTGAAGCGCCTGAGCAACAGGCGCATGGAGGGGCAGTCGGTCCAGAACGCCCAGACGATTTTCATCCTGGAGCGCTTCCTGGCCAGAGTCGCCCGGAGCCCATACAGGGATCAACTGATCCTAAAGGGCGGGATCCTGCTCTACCTGATGACCCAACGATGGAGCCGCCCGACCGAGGATCTCGACATGCTGGCGCTCCGAATCCCAGGCGAAAACCTGGCCTCCGTCATCCAAGAGATCCTGGCAATCGACCTGGAAGACCGTTTGGAGTTTCTGGCCCAAGAAATGACTTGGGAGGAGATCCGAGAAGACACAGGGTACCCGTGTCGGCGATTTACGGTTCCCTTCCGCTTCGGACCTCGTCACATCCATAGGCTGAAGCTAGACCTGAGTGTTGGGGATCCCATTACCCCTGCCCCACGTTTGGTGGAAGTCCACCCATTGCTGGAGGAGTTCGAAGGGGATTCCGTCATGGGGTATCCGATGGAGACCTTCCTCGCTGAAAAGGTAGAGACGGTCCTGGTAAGGGGAGTGACGACCACGCGGGCCAAGGACCTGTTTGACCTCTGGGTGGTCGCCAGGACTACGCCTCAACTCGAATTGAATGCCGTGGCCGAAGCCTTGCGGGCAACTGCCGACTACCGTGCCAAGCAGGCAAACCGGGCCGATTCCGTCCTGAGGATGGACGCCACGGCCCTTCATGCATCCTATGCCACCGACCCTGCTCTTCGGCGGGTCTGGGACGCCTATATCCGTTCGAAGAAGCTGATCGCCCCTGCCTACCAAGAGGTAGTCGGCCAAGTCCAGAGGTTCATGAAACCAATGGTTGAGCGGTGCATCACCCCTGGGCCGGATGCCCGGTGGAATCCAGCCAGCGAAATCTGGGAGTAGTGGCTCGCTATTTCTTGGGCTTCTTGGATTTCTTCTCCTTTGCCTTGGGTTCCATGGATGCCGCCAAGATCCGGCTAATGGTTTCAGCCACTGCGTGGCGAGGGTCGTCCTGGAGGTGGGCATAGCGGTTGGTCACCGAAGGCTGGCTATGCCCCAGGACTGAACCAATAGAGGTAAGAGGCTGGCCATCGGAAGCCCCTACGCTGGCAAAGGTGTGCCGAAGGTCATGGATCCGAACATCCTCGATATTTACGCAGTCCTGGGGCTTCTTTTGTTTCTTCTCCACCTTTTCAGCCTCGTTGAGGGAGACCTGTTTCCGGATCCGCTGCCAGACATGCTGTAGCCCGACGAAATGCTGGCCACGGACCTCCCCCACGATCACGTAAGGATTACCTGGCACAGCCTTGATGGACTTCAGGACCTTGATCGCTGCATCGCTGAGAGGAACCTTCTTGATGCCCTTCTGTTTTCCTGTCTTGTGCTGCTTTCGGCTGTAGATCAGGTGCCGCTTCTCCAGGTCCACCTGAGACCACTGAAGTTTCACAATCTCGTTGTGCCTTGCCCCGGTGTGGATCAGCAGGCGCAGGGCGGCCACCGCAGCCTTGGGCATGTTGTATTTGCTCACGGCTTGGTCAAGCACCTCGCCAAGGGCCGCCAACTCCTTGGTGGAGAGGAACCTCTCCCGTGGTTCCTCGGGGAATTTATCGATTCCCACACATGGGTTGGATTTTGGAGCTCGGAGCCCCCAAACCTCCGCCAGCCCCATCATTTTTCTGAGGATGGCAAGGGCCTGGTTCGCCTGCCGAGGCGTCTCCTTAAGGCCCGTGTGAAAAGAAGAAACATCTGCTGTGCTGATGTCTCGGATGGGAATAGATCCCAATCCCGGCTTGATGATCACCTTGAGGTGTCGGCGATAGCCGTATTTTGACCCTTCGCCGAGCTTTGTCGTATCGACGTAATCCTCGATGAACTTGTCGACCAAGTCAGCGATGGTGGGAGCCCCTTTCTTTTTCCGGGACCCCTGGTTCGGATCTAGACCCTTGGCAGCATTGTTCCGTATGTCCTTGGCCAACTGTCGAGCTTGGGAGAGGGTCAGGGTCCTAGAACCGATAACCAGATCTTCAGCGCTGTCTTTGGTTGGGGCCGCATCCTGTTTCACGGGCCTATGTGCTTTTGGCTGGAGGGGTTGTTTCTCTCGCCTAGAAATCTTGCCGATGGTCTTCCAGACTTGCTTGTTCCGATACAACAGCTTCACGACGTAGGCCTTTCCACCTGCTGGTGTCACACGAACCCCAAAGCCGTCCTCCTCTCGATCCCAGAGGTAGTAGGTCGTCGCCATCGGTTTCGCAGCGTCGATCTTCGCGGCAGTCAGGGAGACCTTCTCTTCCCTCTTCCTACGCCCCTTCCTTGTGGATGTGGCCTCGGATGATCGGGCCGTAGAACTCTTCTTTGTGGCAGCCATGGCCCCCCCTCGAAAAAATTCTACAATTTTTCTACAATTTCGGGCCGTTTTCTACAGTTTCAAGCCGTACTCCATGGGAGTTGCACACCACCCAATTGTGTGTATAATATGACTTAACAGATTTCAGCAGGAGCCCATGGGATGTCCGAAAAAGGTCTCATAATCCCTAGGTCGGCAGTTCGAGTCTGCCTCCAGCCACCACTAAACACACCGGAGCCGACCAGTTCCGGTGTGCCTGTATACCCACCCCAGCCCAAGACTCGAACTGC
>Ga0316217_10000804_pt1 | contig 43219 bp, 39 predicted proteins | sample 1anoAmetaG_FD_203633 | JGI IMG/M metagenome (GOLD analysis project Ga0316217, IMG submission 203633) | Freshwater microbial communities from Trout Bog Lake, Wisconsin, USA - 1anoA | ecosystem: Environmental > Aquatic > Freshwater > Lake > Hypolimnion/Profundal zone | place: USA: Wisconsin...
CAAAGGCGGCTCGCAGCGCGCCTGCCTGCTGGCCGGGAGGGATGACTTGGCTGTTTGCCCTGATTTGCCTGCTGCTCGCGTTCGACGCCCGTGCGGCCAGATCCACTTATAGAACCGATCCGGACTAACTTATCGACACGTGGGAAACCGAGGACGGGCTGCCGGAGAACTCCGCGACCGCGATGGCGCAAACGGCGGACGGTTACCTCTGGTTCGGCACGTTCAACGGGTTGGTACGGTTTGACGGCCTGAAGTTCACCGTGTTCAATCGCGCCAACACACCCGAACTGCCGAGCGCGGGCATCGCCAACCTGCACGCGGATCGACGGGGTTGGCTGTGGGTCAGCACCCTCAAAGGCACCCTGGTGCTGGCCGCTAACAAGTGGCGGGTCTTTGGGACCAACGAGGGTTGGTCGGGCAATTACGTGCGCACCTTCGCCGAGCGCCGTAATGGCGACCTGCTCCTCACCACGTTTGACGGGAAGATGTTGGAATTTGCCAATGGACGGCTGCGGCAATTGCCGGAGCCTCCCGGAGCCCCACGCTCGGGCTACCAGGGCCATGTGGATGAGCAAGGACAATGGTGGGTGGCTCAATTCCAGTTCATCGGGTGTTGGGATGGGCAGCGCTGGGCGCCAACTTTGACGGCACCCATTGTGACCTCGGCGGTAGATAAAATAGGCTTAACCGCCGCCCGGGACGGCGGCATGTGGCTTTTCCTGACCAACGCGCTGAGCAGGTACCGAGGCGGGAGCGAAGTGTCCCGCTTGCAGGTCGCAGAGCCGATCGTCGGCTTTTGGAGCATGTCCGAAGATAGCCGGAGCAACTTGTGGATTTGCACCACCGTTCGTGGGATTTGCCGGGTGTCACCGACGGGCGAGGTGCGTCGTTGGACCATGACGAACGGGTTGTCCAGCGAAAGCGTCCGATTCGTTTTCGAGGACCGGGAGAATAATCTCTGGGTGGGTACGAGCGGGGGTGGCTTGCAGCGTTTCAAGCCGCGGCGGTTCCGTGGGTTCGAGGCGGAGGGGACGGCTTCGCAGCAGGTAGTAACATCAGTTTCCGCCAGCGCGGCCGGGGATGTTTGGCTCGCGACTCATGACCAGGGTCTGCTGCGGCGGACCGTCAATCGGGCGACCAAGGTGGTGCTGACTCCCGAGAATCCAATCCGGCGCATCGTGCAAAGTGTGCTCGAGGATCGCTTGGGGCGGGTTTGGGTCGGTACCTACCAGCGCGGACTTTGGTTATTGGACAAGGACGGGACACGGGAGATCTCCGTCGGTGAGAGCGGAGGCGATAACGTGACCACGCTATTTGAGGATTCGCACGGGCGCATTTGGATGGCGGGCGGCCAAGCCGCATCCATGTATGATGGCGGGAAGTTCCGCGTCTTTGGCCCCCAGGACGGTTTGCCCCCTGGTCCGATCCTGTGTTTCGCGGAGGACAGCGGCGGACTGGTCTGGCTGGCGAGTCAAAACGACGTTTTTCGCTTTGAGAACAACCACTTCATCCCGGTCCAAGACGAAACCCACTCACCGATCCGTGACATTGTTTGCTTCCATGCGGACACCAGCGGCGCGATGTGGATGGGCTCGGATGCTCGCGGACTGATCCGTTGGCGCGAAGGTCATCTCGCGGCAGTCGGCGCGGCGTCGGGACTGCCAGTGAGATCCATCTACAGCATCGTAGAAGACCGCCACGGTATTTGGTGGATGACCTCTGATCGCGGTGTCGTGCGCACAAGCCTGGCTGAGTTGCAGGCCGCGGCCGACCACCCGGACGCGCGTGTCCGCTGCCAGATACTTGACACCAGCGACGGTTTGCCGGGCGCTGACTTTTCCACCAGGCGGCAGCCGGTTTCCTCACGCGACGCGGCGGGGAAGCTGTGGTTTGCACTGTCTAAGGGCGCGGCGGTGATCGATCCGGAGGAGTTTTTCGTGAACAAGGAGCCACCGCCCAGCCCCATTGAGATGGTGTCGTATTACCTTCCGAGCTCCGGTGGCACACACAACCGCCAGGTGAAGCTCTACCCGCCGTTCCTGGACAAGGTGTCGTTACCGCCGGACGGCCAAAGGCTCGAAATCCAGTATGCGGGCCTCAGCCTGGTCGCGGCGGAGAAAGTGCGGTTCCAGGTGAAACTCGAACCAAGCGATGCCGACTGGCGGGATGCGGACAAGAAGCGAGTCGCCGAATACTACGACCTTCCTGCGGGGGACTATGTGTTCCGGGTTCGGGCGGCCAACAATGACGGCATTTGGAACCAGTCCGGGAGCAGCCTCGCGATCTCCTTGCAGCCATTTGTCTGGCAGACTTGGTGGTTCCGGTTAATGGTGATCGTTGCGTTCGCCAGCGTCAGCGCCTTGGTGACCTGGTGGCGATTACGTCTCCATCATCAACATGAGCTGGCCGAACTGGAGCGGACGCGTCAGCAGCAGGCGGAGATGGCCCATCTCTCGCGCGTGTCCATGCTGGGCGAACTTTCCGGCTCGCTCGCGCACGAGCTGAATCAGCCGCTCACCGCTATCCTCAGCAACGCCCAAGCGGCGCGACGATTCCTCGCGCAGGACCACGCCGACCTCAACGAGGTGCGCGAAATCCTCAACGACATCGTGCAGGAAGACCAGCGTGCCGGCGAGGTCATCCGCCGGCTGCGAGTGCTCTTTAAGAAGGGCGAGCCCCAGTACCTGCCACTCGACCTGAACGAGGTCGTACAGGAGTCCATTAAACTCACGCGCAGCGATATGTTAAACCAAGGTGTTACGGCGCGCACCGAACTGACGCCGGACCTTCCCGGTGTGCGCGGCGACCGCGTGCAATTGCAGCAGGTGATACTCAACCTGATCATGAATGCCGCCGACGCCATGCGCGATACGCGGGTGGACGAGCGCCGGTTCGTCGTGCGCACGGAACTAGACGGCGGCGAGAGCGTCCGTCTGTCTCTCGCCGACTGCGGCCACGGCGTGCCAGCCGAGCAGTTGGAAGAGATTTTCCAGCCGTTCTTCACCACCAAAGCCACAGGGCTGGGGCTGGGCCTATCCATTTGCCGAACCATCATTTCCACCCATGGGGGGAAGTTATGGGCTACCCCGAGCGACCTCGGGCGGGGGACAACGTTTTGTTTTACTCTCCCGGTGAGAAGCGAGGAGGAGTAAGAATGCACTGCCATCCGTAGCCAGAATTCACTACCTGCCATGTCCGCAACCCCCACCGTTTACATCGTAGACGACGATCCGGCTGTGCTGAAGAGCCTCGCGCGCCTGCTGCGCTCGGCGGGACTGGCTGCGGCCACCTTCTCGTCCCCACGGGAATTCCTGGCGCAGTATGATCCCGGCTTGCCCGGCTGCCTGCTGCTCGATGTTGCGATGCCTGGACTGAACGGCTTGGAACTCCAGAAGGCCCTGACCGCGCAAGGCCGCGAGCTCCAAATTGTCTTTCTCACCGGGCACGGTGACATCCCTATGAGCGTGGAGGCGATGAAGCGCGGTGCCTTGGATTTTCTTACGAAGCCTGTGAGCGACGACGACCTGCTCCGAGCCGTTCGCGGCGCGATCGAGAAAGATCGTACCGCTCGTCAGGCTCGCGCCGAATTGGACGACATCAAGGAACGGTTGGCAATGCTCACGCCGCGCGAGCGCGAAGTCCTGGTTCACGTCGTCTCCGGCCAGTTGAACAAACAGATCGCCGCCGATCTCGGCACCCTTGAAAAGACCATCAAGTTCCACCGTGCCCATTTAATGGAGAAGATGAAGGTGCGATCGTTGGCGGAACTGGTGCGACTGGCCGGCCGAGCAGGGATCCCGGGGAATTAAACGACCGGCGGCAATCAGGTCTCAGACCTCTGACCTCTGGCGGTCGTCTTGGGCCCCCCTCCTGCATACTGGCCTAAGGTCCAGTATCCCCAAACCATCCCACCTGTTAGGATTGGTTTTGTGAGCAAAGCAAAACCGCTGATCGCTGTCGTGGACGACGAGGAATCCATCCGGAAGGCGTTGACGCGGCTGCTGCGTTCCGCTGGTTTGGACGTGGAGGCCTTTCCGTCCGGCGTGGAGTTTCTGCAAGCCATTGTGACCCGCCGGCCCGATTGCGTGGTGCTGGATCTGCATATGCCGTTCATGAATGGATTTGCCGTTCAAGCTCGGCTCGCGGAATGTAGCCTGCCAGTGCCCGTCGTCATCATCACCGGCCACGATTCCACCGAGTCGCGCAACCGGGCTCTGGCCGGACGGCCCGCGGCCTACCTCCGCAAGCCGGTCAACGACCAAGCCCTGCTTGATGCCATCGAACTGGCGCTGAGCCACAACGCGCCGCCGGCAAGCCAATCCGAGAACAGCGAACACTAAGCACCAAACACAACGATGAAGACCACAACGATAACCCGAACTTCGGTCACCCTCACGCTCGCCGCATTGACCTTGGCCACTCCACTCCTCGCGCAGGACGCGGCGACCAACGACAAAGCCGCCGCCGCCGAACTGGCCAAAAAACTCGCGAACCCTGTGGCCAGCCTCATCAGCGTCCCCATTCAGAACAATTGGGATTTTGGCATTGGCCCGGCAAACGCCATGCGCTACACGGCCAACATCCAGCCGGTGATTCCTTTCTCGGTGAATACGAACTGGAACCTCATCACGCGCACCATTGTGCCGGTGATCTACGCCGAGTCGCCGATCAAAGGCGGCCCCGACCAGGCCGGACTGGGCGACATTGTGCAGAGCTTTTGGCTCTCGCCCAAAGCGCCAACGGACAGCGGCTGGATCTGGGGCGCGGGGGCCGTGATGTACTATCCCAGCGGCACGGATGGCTTGAGCGCGCGCCACTGGGGCGCGGGGCCGACGGCGCTCGCCTTGAAACAGGAGAATGGCTGGACTTACGGGGCGCTGGCGAACCATATCTGGTCCTATGCGCAGACCGGCGGTCACGGCTCGTCGGATGCCGGCGACGCCAGCGACGGCAGCGATGCCGGGATCAACGCCACCTTCCTCCAGCCGTTCGTCTCCTACAGCACCAAGACGTTCACCACTTTCGGGGTGAACACCGAGTCCACCTACGACTGGTCGCACAGCCAGTGGACCGTGCCCTTGAACGCGAGCGTCAGCCAGCTCATCAAGATCGCCAACCACCCGGTCCAACTCAGCCTGGGCGTGAAGTATTACGCGGAGCGGCCCGCCGGCGGGCCGGACTGGGGCCTGCGCTTCGCGATCACGTTCCTGTTCTCGAAGTGAAAGCGGGAGCGGTAATCGGCATTGAGCAAGCAGTAAACAGTGAACAGTAACCCGTCATTTATCGTCAGCGACCCGTGTTTGGGGATAGGCGTCCGGCGTCTGCCAGTGGCGGCGTTGGGGTCGCTGTCCACTGGCTCCTGGCTGCGGATTACTGACCACAGGCCCAACCCCGCTGCTTGCCGGCGACTGCCTGCTGAAAGCGCGCTCACCGGCTCGCGGTCAGGCGCCCGGGGCGAGAGGATCGCCTCACGCCCCCTCCCGCTCCGCGCGCCGAAAGCCCTCGAACTCGGCTATCAGCGGCGCCCAGTACGCCCGGTCCTTCGCCTGTTCGGCGCGCGCCTCGGCGTCCAGCGCGGCGCGCACGGCCTCGCCCTCGCCGGAAAAGGCGAGGCGGAGCAGCGGGCGATGACTGATCTGGGTGTGGGCTTCGCTGGGGAATCGTCGAATCAACTCCATGAGCCGTTCGGGTGTTCTGGATTCAGCCAGCCAAAACTCTACGCGCTCGGCAGTGGGCTCGCCGCCCAATGCTCGGTAATGGCCCTCAACCAAGGCATCGATCACCGGCCAGTCTTTTTCTCGTTGGGTCTTCTTTGCCCGAACGAGGTCCTCGACCGACAGCAGTTCAAAGGTCTCCCCCGTTGCGTCCCTGATGGTCGTCCTTCTCGCCCAGAGCAATTCAAACGCCGCCAGGTCCCGCAGGCGTGTCATCACATCCACGCGCAGCCCGTCAGCGTCCCCTCCTTGGCATCGGAAATGAACCGCGTGCCCACGCGCCAACAGCACGGGATCGAATCGAGGTACGGCGATGCGTTTGGCGTTCAACTCGCCCAACGCCGCCAGGAGCCGAGCGAAATTCTCGTCGGAAGCCAGCAGCGCGAGATCGACATCCTTGCTAAACTGCGCCGCGCCGTAAAACACGCAAGCCTGGCCGCCCATAAGCAGCGCCTGCACTTGATGTTTCCGGATCGTAGAAAGGACTTGTCGGATCGGGGTCGGGATCAAGGCTGCCTCCCATCGCCAGGTAGTGGGCGAAGATTTTCTCGCTCTCGCGGAAGCGCTCGAGGGGAGTCAGCGCCAGCCACTCCTGCCATTCATCGGGCATCTCTTCGAACGTCATGCCTTCAGCTTACCAGAGCCCGCGACGAGAATCCAACACGAATTCCACCGAAGCGAACGGAACTCCGCGCCCTTGTTCGGTCACGGCGAAGAACCAATTTTCCCGCCGTCGGGCCAACCTAACCCGCCGACGGAAACGACACAAAAGCAGAACCAGAAAACAAAACATTAAGATGAAAAGAACTGATAAACAGCACTATGGCTTGTCGCTGCTTGTCGCGACGAAGCGATGCGCAGTCGGACTGACGGCTGGCGCGGCGTTCATGAGCGTCACGACCACCGTTCAAGCGGCGGACAAGAAACCCAACATCCTGGTCATCTGGGGTGATGACATCGGCATGTGGAATGTCGGCGCGTATACGCACGGCATGATGGGTAAGACCCCGCACATTGATAGCCTGGCCAAGCACGGCGCGATTTTCACCGACCACTACGGCCAGGCCAGTTGCACCGCCGGCCGCGCGGCCTTCATCACGGGGCAAATGCCCCTGCGCACCGGCGAGACCACCATCGGCATCCCCGGTTCGACGCTCGGGATTCAAAAGGAAGACCCGACGCTGGCTGAAGTCCTGAAGTCACAGGGCTATGCGACCGGCCAGTTTGGCAAGAACCACTTGGGCGACCGTAACGAGTTCCTCCCGACCGTCCACGGTTTTGACGAATGGTATGGCAATCTCTATCACCTCAATGCCCAGGAAGAGCCGGAACAACTCGCTTACCCCGGCCAGAAACATCCCGAATACCTGGCGAAGTTTGGTCCGCGCGACGTGCTGCACGCCTGGGCGACGGACACGGATGATCCGACGGTGGACCCGGTCTTTGGCCGTGTGGGCAAACAGAAGATCGAAAAAGACGGCCAACTGACGCGCAAGCGCATGGAGACGTTCGACGGCGAAGTGCTCGACAAAACGCTGGCCTACATGGACAAGGTGGGCAAGGGCGACAAGCCCTTTTTCGTCTGGTTCAACAGCACGGCCATCCACGTCTTCTCGCACTCGCCGAAGAAGTATATCGAGATGGCCGTGGCCGAAGGCCGTCCCGAAACCGACGTCGCCCGCGCCAAGATGCTGGAACATGACGAACAGGTGGGCGCGCTGCTCCAGAAACTGAAAGACCTCGGTGTGGAGGATAACACCATCGTTGTCTACTCCACCGACAACGGCAACGAGATGATGATGTGGCCCGATGCCGGTTATGCCCCATTCCACGGCGAAAAGGGGACGACGTGGGAAGGCGGCTTCCGCGTGCCCATGCTCGTGAAGTGGCCCGGCCATATCGCGGCCGGCTCGGAATTCAACGGCCTCCAGAGCCATGAAGACGTGTTCGTCACCCTCGCCGCAGCGGCAGGCTTGCCGAACCTCAAGCAGGATCTGCTCACCGGCTACAAGATGGGCGACATGACCTACAAGGTTCACCTCGACGGTTACAACCAGCTCGACTATTGGACGGGCAAATCGGAGAAGACCGCTCGCCGGGCCTTCTTCTACTATGACGAGACCGACCTCATGGCCATCCGCGTTGACGGCTGGAAGATGCACATTGGCGTCAAGAAGAACGCCAACTGGTTCGATGAGAAGACCTACCCCAGCGTGCCGCATCTCTTCAACCTGCTGATGGACCCCTTGGAAATCATGGACGCGGACTCCCACGAATACGGCTACATCGGCAAGCGGTTCTTTGCGGATAACATGTGGGCGCCCAACGCCGCTGGTCCCTTCATCGCGGAGCACCTGAAGAGCCTGATGGACTACCCGCCGCGCCAGAAGGCGGACACGCTCAGCCTCAAGAAGGCGCTTGAGAATGCCATGCAGAAGATGGAAGTCCCCAACGGCAGCAGCAACTGATGCCCCGCTGGTGAAACGCGCGGGCGGCCCGGGTGGGCGGCCCGCGACTTCGCCAGCGATAGAATGAAAACGAACCCAAAACCTGCCGTCCTCGCCATGCTTCGCCCCGCGGCTTTTGGGTTGCTTGGACTTGGTCTGGCGTCTTGCTCCTCCACGAAAAGCCATAGGGCTGCTCCAGTCGCCACAAAGGCGGTGGACCTCAGGCGCTATGCGGCGTTGGTCGCCAGAGCCGAACTTCTCGGCTTTGATCTATCGCGCATCATTGAAGTTCCTCCACCTTCAGCCAGTAACCAATGAACGGGCCAGGCGACATTCAATTCGACAAAGGCGGCCGGGCGCCCTGCCCGGGGGAGAGGGTTGGGGCGAGCGTTCCCAATTCAGGCAAAGGGATCGAAAACCTTCACCCCGGCCTGCTGGAAATCGCGGGTATTGCGCGTGGCGACCGTGAGGTCGTGCAGGAGCGCGGTTGCGGCGATGAGGCTATCCTTGTATGGCATCGCGCCACCGGAAGTGCGGAGCTTCGCGAGCAACTGCTCCCAGCACATGCCTGTGGCAGCATCAATCGGCAGACAGGCGAGATTCTCAACCCCCTCCGCAAACCAATGCTCGAAACGCTTTCGGCGCCGCCCAGGCGCCATCAGCTCAATGCCGAAGCGGATCTCCCCGAGGATGATCGGATCCACCACCAATTCGGCTTCGTTGGCGCGGAGCCACTGCATGACCTTCGGTTCGGGCGCAGGTTTGGTGGCCTCGCTCAACACATTGGCATCAACGAGGAAGGTCACTCAAAAGATGGATTTTTGATGTCGTCGGTTGTCTCAGTGAACTCCAGCGGCCGGAACCAGCCTTTCTCAGGGCATTTCAAAAGCCAGTCCACCAAACCCTCATTACTTCGGCGCTTCACTCGTTTTAGCCGATATTCACCGCTATCAATTCGTTCGACCTCGAACTGCTGGCCGGGCTTGACGCCGTCCTGTTGCCGGAATTCGGCGGGCAGGACGATTTGCCCCTTACTAGACACAGTCGTTGTCATGCGCGGTAAGATACCGTCTTACCCTCTCGCCGTCAATGCTGGCACTGGAGCCCTGCTCCTCTACAAAAAGGCATACGGCTGCATCAAAACCGGATGAGAGGTCGTGCTAAAACCAGCAATTTCGGGAGTTGACGATGAAACGAAGTGCTTTTTTGGCCATTGCGGTTGCGGTCCGGGCGGCGCTGATTGGGGCGGCGACTTCGGCTCAGGCGGCTGAGGAGGAGAAGGACCCGGCGGCCAAAGCCGCCCTGGACCTGCGCAACCCGGTCGCCACGCTCGTCAGCATCCACCTCCAGAATGACTTGGATTTCGGCTACGGCGAGGCCAAAGCCACGGCCTTCACCGCCAGTCTTATACCGGTCGTTCCTTTTCCGCTCGGCACGAATTGGAACCTCATCACCCGCACCCTGGTGCCCGCCATCTATGCCGAATCGCCCTTTAGAGGCGGTGGCAGCCGTGGCGGATTGGGCGACATCGTGGCGACGATATATCTATCCCCCGAACAGCCGATGCATGGTTGGTACTGGGGCGCGGGGCCAGGCTTGATCCTCCCGAGTGGGGGCTAAGCCTCACGGTCACATTCCTATTCCCGAAATGAAAAACCCGTTTCGACACGAGCAAAGGGCCGGGGGAAGTGGTCAGTTATCAGTGATCACTAATCAGTTATCAGTAAACAGGGCTCACCGTTCGCTGATTGCGGATAGCTGGCCAAAGATGACTGATCATTGTTTACTGCTCACTCCCTCCCGCCTGCTCGCCGCCCTCGCGCTCGCCGTCCTTCTGCTGACCCAACTCGGTCACGCCCTGGACATCGAGCCGCGGCGCTGGAGTCATCTGCCGATCGGCGCCAACTTCGCCGGGGCCGCCTATGCTTACACCACCGGGGACATCTTCCTGGAACAGGAATCCATGAGTAGCGTCGATGCGCGCGTGATTTACACCTTTCGCCCGGGCCTCTGGCTGGCTGCCAGTCTCGGTTACGGCGGCGGCGGCGCAACGGCCGTGAATGGAGTCGCGAGCGATAACCGCCAAAGCAATCTCGGGTTCGGACTCGGCCTGGGCATCCCAATCAGCCGCGCGGTGGGCGTGAAGATCGGCTACGTTGGCGCCCGCACCGAGGTTCGGACGGGGCTGGATACCGACACCTTCACCGGCGCCATCTCCATAATGTGGTGAGATTCGCGCAAGATTTGAAATGCAATTAACAAAAATGACCTTATGAAAAACCAATACCCAATCCTGGCCGCCCTGTGCGGCATTTTCGCCGTGGGATCAGTCCTGGCGGCTGATCCGGCCCCATCCGCCATCGATCCCGAGGCGGACGGCTTGCTGCGGGCGGCTTGCACCAACCTGTCGGCCGCGAAGGCATTCTCCTTCAAGGCCGAGGTCTGGGAGGACGCGGTCGTGTTCGGCCATAAGGTGGCCACGACCAAGACCGTCGAAGCCCAGGTCCGTCGTCCGGACCGCGCGCGGATCGAGATTCGGTCGCCGAAACACAGCCGGGGTTTGTGGTATGACGGCCAGTCGCTCACGCTGCTGGACCGCCTGCACAATCTCTACGCGGCCGCGGCGGTGCCCGAGACCATCGACAAGGTGCTGGACACGGCGAACGACAAGTTCGGCATCAATTTACCGCTGGAAGACTTGCTGGTGAATGATCCCTACGCCAGCGCCTCGGAGGCGATCAAGGGCGGCGTCTATTTCGGCAAAGTCACCATCCTCGGCGCCCCCTGCCGGCACATCGCCTTCAGCACGGACCAGGTGGATTGGCAGCTTTGGATTCAGGACGGACCCAATCCGCTGCCCCGGAAGCTCGTCATCACCTACAAAAACGAAGCCACCGCGCCGCAGTTCACCGCTATCTTCTCCGCCTGGAAACTGAAGAGTGGCATCGCGGAGAAGACCTTTGTCTTCACGCCCCCCAAAGGCGCGGCGAAAATCGAAATCCTGCCCGCGGCTGAAAATGAATAATGCCCCGGCGCCCCATGCGAACCTCTAACCGAAAGAACACTATGAATCATCCAAACCAACCCACACGAGAGGGGCTGCGCCTCCTGCTCGTTACCATCCTCGGGATCGCGCTCCTGACGCCTTCGGCCTGGGCGGATCGCCGAGGCGTTCGTTCCAGCAACCGCAACGTCAACGTTAATCGGAACAGCAACGTCAACGTCAACAAGAATGTGAACGTCAACGTCCATCACGATGTGGATGTCAACGTCCACCACTCCGGCGGTTACTACCACAACGACGATCATGGGCATTTTTGGGGAGGCTTAGCGGCCGGGTTGGTCATCGGGGCCATCATCAGTACGCCGCCGCCCAACCCCCAGACGGTGGTGGTCCAAAATACGACCTATATCGTCTCGGACGGGGTGTACTACCAGACCAGCGGCAGCGGCTACGTCGTGGTGAACCCACCGATTGGGGTGGTCGTGACCGCCTACCCGCCTGGGGCCGTTCAAACGATCGTAAATGGCCAGGTGTTCTTCCTGGCCAATGGCATTTACTACCGTCCCGCCATGCAAAACGGTGTGACGGTTTACACGACGGTGCGACTTTGAATTGGCCGGAGTAAGCGGCCCGTGGCTTCGCGAGCGAATAAAGCACCAGTGAAAAAGCTAGTCCAATGAGGGTCGAGATCCGTGGAAGGTGATCAGTTATCAGTTATCAGTGATCAGGTTTCCTGCTCACTGATTCATAACCACCACCGCGCGCTCACTGGCCTGCGCCCCGGGGCTTCAGGTCGCGACTTGCACCGAGCTGCGATCCAGTTCGACCAGCGAATGGGTTTCCAGGGCTTGGACGATGGCAGGCAATTGCCGCTCAAACAGTTGCTTCAATTCCCGCGCGCGGATGTTGTCCGTCCGCACCAGCAGCAGCTTCCAGGGTCGCTGGTGCAGCACATGCGAATAATAAAAGTCGGTGTCCTTGGAAATAACGACGCGCTGGTCGGTGTGGGACAACTCGTTGATCACGCGGTCGGGGGTCCTATTCTGCGCCGGCAGTCCATTCGTGCGCAGGGCGTCATGTCCCGCGGTTTGGAGGAGGGGGCAAAGGCTCGGCGGCAGGCGCGCGTGCACCAGGAACTTCATGCCAGAACGAGGTGTTGGCTCTTCAACTGCAGCAGCCGTTTGGCAAATTCAAGACAGGCCAGCAAATCCTCGCGTTCGAGGTCCGGAAACTCAGCCAGCACATCCTCAAAGGAATCCCCGGCAGCCAGGTACTCCAGCATGGATTCGACTGGATACCGCAGGCCGCGAATGACGGGCTTCCCATGGCAAATCTCGGGACTGATTGTGATGCGCGACATCAGTGAATTCATACTACATAACGCTAGCGCAAGCGATGGCCCGGCGCAAGCCCCCCCAAACTCAACGATTGCATAGGCGGGCGCTAGCCCCCCTCGCAGCGGGGCGCCCGCTCAGCTCCATCGCCTTCCTCCGATGCTGTTCAAGTTCCAAAAACCACAATCGTGAAAAGAACTCTGTTATCAGTATCGTTCGTCCTCCTGGCATCGGTTGCGCTCATTGGGCGCGCAGAGGTTAGCGGCGACAAGAAAACAAAAACCTCCGCAGAAACGTCCGGCGCCCCTCGGGCCTTCGGGGGCATGATTACCGGTGTCGATCGCCTCGCCGTGACCGTCGAGAACGTTGATACTGGCGCCCGCGATGTCACCCTTCAAGGGCCTGAAGGTAAAACTCTGACTTTCGTCGCCGGGAAGGAGTTGAGGAACTTTACCCAAATCAAAGCGGGCGACCCGGTCTATCTCGAAATCACCCAGGCTGTGGCCATCGCCGTCACGAAATAGCGTTTGATTATTGACTACTAATCACTTATCACCGCCCCGTGACTATGACGATTGCCCGACGCTTGATCCTCCTGGTGGCGCTTCCGCTCCTGGCGCTGATCGGGCTGAGCGTCTTTACCCGCCTGCAGTTGGTGGAGATCGACGCGCGCAGCCGTTTTGTCGCGCAAACGCAAGTCGTCAGCCTGGCATCCTTGGGTCACATTTCCCGCTGCTACACGGAGTTGAGGGTCAATGTCCGAACTCATCTGTTGACCAGCGACCCCGCGGAACTCGATCGGGCCCGGGCGGACTTTAAAGCCGACAAGGAGGAGCTGGTCCGCCGTCTGGGTGAATACGCGGACACTCTCATCTCCGACGAGAAGGACCGGCGCCTGATGAACGATTTTCGCGACCTGAGCCGCGAGTGGATTTCCGGCGCGGAGAAAGTCATCGTGCTGGCCGGCGACGGCCACCGGGACCAGGCTCTCACCCTGCTGCTCGGTCCGCTGGCCGAGATCGGCGCCCGCCTCAGCCGGGTGTCGAGCGAATGGATCCAGTATAACGAACAACTGGCGACGGACACCAGCAAGGCGGTCGTCGAATCGATTGCGCGCGCCCAGCGGAGAATGCTCGTCGCCGCCGTTCTGGCCATGGCCCTCTCGGGTCTGCTGGGCTGGCTGACCTTTCGGCGGATCGTCCACCCGATCCGCGCGCTTCAGACCTCCGTCGACTCCATCGCGCGCGGCGATTACGCGCAGGCGGTGCCTTTCACCAAGGCGGCGGACGAGACCGGGGCCCTCGCGCGCTCGGTGGACGTCCTCAAACAAGGCGCGGCGGCGATGGACGAACAGCGCTGGGTCAAGACCAACGCCGCGAAACTTACCGCCGAGCTGCACCGCGCGACTTCGCTGGCGGAGTTCGGACAACGATTTATCTCGGGACTCGTCCCCGCGCTCGGGGGTGGCGTCGCCGGATTCTTCCTCGCGGAGAACAACTCCGAACACCTCCGGCGGCTCGCCAGCTATGGCCTGGCGGGCGGCGCCGATTCCGCTGAATCTTTCCGGTTGGGGGAGGGCCTGGTCGGTCAATGCGCCCGAGAGCGAAAGCTGGTTAACTTGGCGAATCTGCCGCCCGATTATCTCCGGATCGCGTCCGGGCTGGGCGGCGCCGCCCCGGCCAACGCCCAGGCGTGGCCGCTGTTGTCTCAGGATACGCTGCTCGGCGTGTTGGAACTCGCTTCATTCCGCGACTTCAATGCGAACGAGCGAGCGTTGCTCGAGGAGTTGCTGCCGGTCGTCGCGATGAGCCTCGAGATCCTGCAGCGCAATCTGCACACCCGCGAATTGCTGGAGCAGATCCGAACTACTGAAGAGCGCACTCGCCTGATTCTGGAATCCAGCGCCGAAGGCATCTTCGGCGTGGACACCGAGGGCAGCATCGGCTTTGTTAACCCGGCTGCCTGCCGGATGCTCGGGTTTACGGCCGAGGAACTTCTGCGCCAGCCCTCGCACAGCCTTATCCACCATCACCGCCGCGACGGCAGCCTGTATCCGAAGGAAGAATGCCCGATGTTCGCGGCTTACAAGCGCGGCGAGTCCAGCCGGATCGACAACGAGTGCCTCTGGCGCAAGGACGGCGCCGGGCTGCCGGTCGAATATGGCGCCACACCCATACGCAAGGACGGGAAGATCGTGGGGGCGGTGATCAGCTTTACGGACATCACTTTGCGCAAGCAGCAGGAGGCCGAGGTGCTGGCGGCCAAGGAGAAAGCGGAGGAGGCCACCCAGATGAAATCGATGTTCCTGGCCAACATGAGTCACGAAATCCGCACGCCGATGAACGCCATCATCGGCTTGTCCCATCTCGCGCTCAAAACTCCTCTCAACGCCAAGCAGCGGGACTACGTCAGCAAGGTTCACAACGCGGGCACCTCGCTCCTGAGCATCATCAACGACATTCTCGACTTTTCGAAAATCGAGGCGGGCAAGCTCGATTTGGAGACGACGGACTTCCGGCTCGACGAAGTCATCAGCTCGGTCACGACCCTCACGGCCCAGAAGGCGCATGACAAGGGCTTGGAATTCCTGGCCCATGTCGCGCCGGCGATTCCCGAGCATCTCTTGGGCGACCCGCTACGCCTCGGCCAGATTCTGACGAACTTCGTCAATAACGCCGTCAAGTTCACCGAGCGCGGCGAGGTCCGGTTGAACATCGAATTGGTCGAACGCACGGGTGAGAAGGCGCAGCTTAAGTTTTCTGTGCGCGACACCGGCATTGGCATGACCAGGGAACAATCGGCGAAGTTGTTCCAACCGTTCACTCAGGCCGACATGTCCACGACCCGCAAGCATGGGGGCACTGGGCTGGGGTTGACCATCTGCCGCCGCCTGGTGGAGCTCATGGGCGGGCGCGTTTGGCTCGAAAGCGAGCCTGGGGTTGGGAGCACCTTCTGCTTCACGGTCTGGCTCGAAGTCGGGACCGCCAAAGGCTCGGGCAAGATTGTCCCGGAACACCTCGGGCAGCTTCGGGCGCTGGTCGTGGATGACAACGCCGCGGCGCGGGAGATTCTCCAGGAACCGCTCGCCGCCATCGTGAGCTATGTCCAGTCCGTGGCGTCCGGTCCGGAAGCCATCGCCGCGGTGAAGGCGCAGAATTCCGCCACGCCCTTCGACATTATTTTCATGGACTGGCGGATGCCCGGGATGGATGGCCTGCAGGCCAGCCGCCATATCAAGAGCGACGAAACGCTCGCCAAGCAGCCGGCGATTGTGCTGGTCACGGCCTTCGGGCGCGAGGAGGTGCGCGAGGAAGCCGAGCGCCTGCAACTCGACGGTTTCCTGGTCAAGCCGGTGACCAAGTCGATGCTCGTGGACACCCTGGTAAATGTCTTCGCCTCGCCCGCGGACTCCTCCATTGCGGTTCAAACGGGAGCATCGGAAGCGGCTGGCCGGCTGCAGGGATTGCGCGTCTTGCTGGCCGAGGACAACGCAATCAACCAGCAGATCGCGGTGGAACTGCTCGAAGGAGTCGGGGCAACGGTGGTGGTGGCGGGTAATGGGCGCAAAGCAGTCGAGAAACTCGCCGCCTCCCCTGCCGGTTTCGACGTGGTGCTCATGGACCTGCAGATGCCCGAGATGGATGGTTACCAGGCCACGGCGAAGATCCGCGCGGACGAGCGATTCACACACTTGCCGGTGATCGCCATGACGGCGCATGCCACGATCGAGGAGCGGCAGCGCTGCCTGGCGGCGGGGATGAACGATCACGTCTCCAAGCCCATTGACCCCGCCGCGCTGTTCGATACCGTGGCGCGCTACTACCGCCCCGCCGCCGGCGGCCCGGCCCCCGCCGCCGCCGCCGTCGTGGCGGGCCCGGATTTGCCGGACATCCAAGGCCTCGACTTGAACGAGGGCCTCGCCCGCGTGGCGGGCAATCGAAAACTCTATCACAAACTCCTAAACCAGCTTCTCGAGCAGCATGGGTCGGCGGTTGAGGAGATCGCCACCGCGCTGGCCCAAGGCGACAGCGCGCTCGCGGAGCGCCTCGCCCACACGCTCAAGGGCGTGGCCGGCAATCTCGGCGCCAAGCCGGTGCAAGCGGCCGCCGGCGCTCTGGAAAAACTCATTCGCGACCGCGCCGCCACCGCCGAGACGGAACTCGGGCTGCGCCAGGCGGCCGCCGCGCTCGAGGCGCTAACCCAGCGATTGCGGGCCTCGCTGCGTTCGCCTGAACCGGCCGCCCCGTCGCCGGCCGAGCTGCCGCCTGTCGATCCGGAGCAAACGCGAGCCGCCGTGGCGCAGTTGATGATATTACTGTCGGAATTCGATCCCGGCGCGGTCGAATTCATTCAGGCAAATCAGGCGGCCCTGCGTCCGTTGCTGCCGGGCGAGGCCTGGCCGCAGTTCGAGAAACTCGTCCAGGGCTACGCTTTTGCCGAGGCGAAGGCGCAGTTGGAATCAACCCATGAAACCGCTATCTGATTGTCGCATCCTGCTCGTGGACGACGCCAAAGCCAACCTCGACATCCTGGTCGAGGGCCTGAAGGCGGACCACAAGCTCAGTCTAGCCTGTAATGGCGAGGCGGCGTTGCAGCTTGCCGCGCCGGCAGGCCATAAATGACCTTACCTATTAACACCACCAAACAAATAGAATAAACAAGCGCCAAACAGAATTATGCCCCTCGATATTCAAATCCAGCCGCAGAAAAGCGGTCAGAACGCTGGAGCCGTCACCGTGAAGCTTTCGGGCAGTCTCGATACCGCGACCGCGCCCGAGTTGGAGCGCCAGCTCTCGCCCGTGCTGGCCGGACCGGTCAAAGACATAGTATTCGACCTCGCCGCGTTGAAATTCATCAGCAGCGCCGGCCTGCGTGTGTTCGCCATCGCTCGCAAGCAGCTCAAGGAACGCGGCGGCCAGGCCTCGTTCGTCCATATGCAGCCCCAAATCCAGGAGGTGTTCGAAATCATCAAGTCCCTTCCGGGCGTCGCGATCTTCAAGGACATCGCCGAATTGGATCGCTACCTGGCGGTGCGGCAGCGTTCGTACGACGAAAACAACTGAAGCGGCCTCCCGCTGCGTGGGAATACCGTCTTCCCATTCCGAACGAATTGGAACGAGAACAACGATGAAATCTATGAGCATACCCGCCTTCGCAACGCCAAGGCGCGGCAGGCGCAACCTCATCGCCGCGGCCCTTGCCTTTGCGTGTGGTCTTGCGGCCTCTCTGTGCGTCCTGGACGCGCGAGCGCAGTCCGAGGAATCCGAACTGCCTCCGGCGCTGGGCGAATTTGAAGCCGCGGCGTTGCCGCCGCCGGAGCAGCCTTTCCTTGTCCCCGACGTGCCTCAGTCTTTCCTGGAAGTGGCGCAGGTCAAGGAGCGCTGGTTCACACTCAAAGTTGGAGCGGCGGCGGTATTTGATTACTCGGCCTTCTCGCAGGATGCGGCCAGCCTTTCCCAGGTGGGCCGGCAAGAGGACGGATGGCAGGTGCGCGACCTGCGCCTTATACTGCGCGGCGCCCTCGGGACCGATTACAAAGTGAACTACTTTGTGGCGGGAGTGTACAAAGGCTTCGACTCCGATCCCGAGCGGACGTGGGAGTTGGTCGATCTCTGGTTCGCGTTCCCGCTCGGCGGCCCGGCCACCAAACTCATTATTGGCAAGACAAAGGAGACGTTCGACTATGAAATGGTGGGCGACTCGGCGAACCTTCCCCAACAGGAGCGGGTGCTCAGTCCGTTCTTCGTCTCGCGCAACGTGGGCGCCAAGCTGAGCCACGTTTTCGGCGCCGAGCAGCGGATGACCCTATCCGGCGGCGTCTTTAATGATTGGTGGACCAAAGGCGAATCCGTGGAGGGCAGTGGCACGGATGTGTCCGCGCGCTTCACGGGACTCGCCTGGGACCAGCCCGACAGCAAGCGCTTCCTGCATTTAGGGGTCTCGGGGCGTTACGCTGGCGCCGACAACAATACTTTGCGTTACAAGGGACGCCCTGAATCCAACGTCGCCGACAATTACGTGGACACCGGCAACCTGTCCGCCGACCACGCGTGGCACCTCGGTTTGGAAGCTCTGTGGAACGAAGGACCGTTCTCGGTGCTCGCGGAATACAACCGGGCCTGGGTCGATTCTCCCGCGTCCAACGATCCGACTTTCTACGGCTATTACGTCACCGCCAGTTGGATCATCACTGGCGAAACACGTCCCTATGACCGCACCGTCGGTTACGCCCGCCGTATTATGCCGAAGGGACGCTGGGGCGCTCCCGAGCTGGTGGCGCGCTTTTCACATGAGGACATGGACGACGGTTCCGTCCAAGGCGGTAAGTTCGACAAGACTTATCTCGGTATCAACTGGTGGGCCACGCGACGGTGGAAAGTGGGTTTCGGCTGGGGCCATACCTGGCTGGACCGTTTCGGCACAACCGGCGTGACGGACAGCTTCCTCACGCGGCTGCAATGGGTTTATTGAAGGTAATGAGCGTTAAACCGTTCCTATGAAGAAGAAGTCCAGGCGGCGCGCCATGATCGGTAATCCTATGGCGCGCCTTCTCCAGTTACTTCCCATGACCTTGGCGGTTCTACTGCTCGCCGGCGCGCCCCCTCTGCGCGGGCAATCAGCGCCGTTGCCCGGTTACGCCGGTTCGGGGAGTTGCCGGGAGTGCCACGCGAAGTTTTACTCGCTTTGGTCCACTTCTTTCCACGGTCTGGCCATGCAACCGTACACGGCGGAGCTGGCGAAAACCAAATTGACCGCGGCGACGAACGACATCGTCGCGGGCCAGTATCGTTTCCGCGCCGATCTCCAAACGGGCGTGGTCGTCGAGCGGAGCGGTCAAACGGAGCAGCGGTATCCTATCGTCCAGACGATGGGCGGCAAGAATGTGTTTTATTTTCTGACCCCGCTGGAGCGAGGCATGCTACAAGTGCTGCCCGTCGCCTACGATGTCCGCCGCCAGGAATGGTTTGACACCACCGCCAGCGCGATGCGGCATTTCGGCGACCGCCGCGACGAGGCGCTCTACTGGAAGGAGCGGCAGTTGACCTTCAACACCTCGTGTTTTGGTTGCCACGTCAGCCAGCTTTCGAAGAACTACGACCTCAAATCCGACAGCTATCACACCACGTGGGCCGAGCCGGGCATTAATTGTGAGACCTGCCACGGCCCCTCCGCGGAGCACGCGCCGGTGTTTCGCCATCGGGCGCCCAACGCTCCCGCGCCGGCGGATTTTAAACTGATCGTGATCAGCAAGCTCACTATGGAGCAGCGCAACGCCACCTGCGCCCCTTGCCACGCCAAGATGTCGCCGGTGACAGTCAACTTCGCTCCCGGCGAACGCTATTTTGACCACTTCGATCTGGTGGGGTTTGAGAGCCCCGATTTCTACCCCGACGGACGCGACCTCGGTGAGAATTACACCTACACGCAATGGCGTCACAGCCCCTGCGCGCAGTCGGGGAAACTGGACTGTATCCATTGTCACACCTCGAGCGGGCGGTACCGCTTCAAGGAGGCGGCGGAAGCCAACAACGCCTGCCTGCCGTGCCACGAGGCGCGCGTGAAGGACGCCCCCGCCCACACGCGCCATAAAGCGGGCTCGCCTGGCAACCAGTGCGTCTCCTGCCACATGCCGATGACGGAATTTGCCCGGATGCGGCGCAGCGATCATTCCATGCGGCCGCCCACCCCGGCGGCCACGCTCGCCTACAACTCGCCCAACGCGTGCAACCTCTGCCACACCAACCAAGACGCCGCCTGGTCGGATAAGTTCGTGCGCGAGTGGCGTCCGCGCGATTACCAGAAACCGGTGCTCGAACGGGCGGCCCTGATCGCCGCCGCGCGCAAAGGGGACTGGAAAAAGCTGCCCGATATCTTCGCCTATCTCGCCCGCCCCGACCGCGAAGAGATCCAGACCGTTTCGCTGGTGAGACTGCTGGCCAACTGCCCTGACGTTGAAAAATGGCCCGTTCTGCGCCAGTTGTCGGACGACCCATCACCCTGGGTGAGGGCGAGCGTGGCCGAGGCGCTGGGCGAACGCCTCGATCCAGCGAACGCGGCGGTACTTTTCAAAACCGTCGGCGATGATTACCGCCTGGCGCGCGTGCGCGCCGCCTCCGCGCTGGCCGCCGTACCCGAGACTCAAGTGCCCACGGACCAACGCCGGGGGGTGAGCGCCGCGATCACGGAGTTGATGGAGTCGATGAAGTCGCGGCCGGACGACATGGCGTCGCACTACAACCTCGGCAACTTCCACATGGCGCGCGGGCAGATGGCCGAGGCGGTGCTGGAGTTCGAGACCGCCACTCGCTTGCAGCCCGATGCCCTGCCGCCGTACGTGAATGTGGCGCTCACTTACAATGCGCTGGGCCAGAATGACAAGGCCGAGGCGAGCCTTCGCCGCGCGCTGACGCTCAATCCCACGAATGCCCCAGCCCAGTTGAACCTCGGCATGTTACTGGCCGAGATGGGCAGAATGGCGGAGGCCGAGCAGGCGTTCCGCGCCGCTTTCAAGTCGAATCCACAATCGGCCCAGGCGGCATACAACCTCGGGGTCCTGTTGGCGAAAGACCAGCCGGAGGAGGCGCTCGACTGGTGCCGCCGCGCGGCGGCGTTGGCGCCGGAGAACCCGCAATATGGTTACACCTATGCTTTTTACTTGCACCGTGCCGGCCAACTCGACCGGGCGCTGGCGGCGATTCGCTCCGTGCGCCAGCGCCATCCTTCCCACGAGGACAGCGCGCAACTGGAGCAGGCGCTGCTTCAGGAACGAAACGCCTCTTCGCAGCGGCCTGCAATCAACACCCAAGACCCATAGTTAGACAATCGTCATGAAAACCGAAACTGCAATATACTCCCAGCGATTCAATCACCCTCAACCGCGCTCACCGTTGCGTCCCATTCTGGCCCGGATACTGTTGGTCTTGTCCGCGGGGGCGATGGCTTCGTGCTTTCCTATGCGCGCAAGCCGGGCAAAATCAACCTGGTGGGCGAGGTGAATTGTTCGCCCGCGCTGAACGTGGAGAATGGCCTCAAGGGCGACCCTCAAACAGGGGAGAACAAACTGGATGCATTCTGAATGAACTACAAGGGTCATATTCTTTTCGCGATGGAGACGGCGGGGGCGGTTATCATCCTCTGGGCGGGGGTGCCGATTTACCGGCAGATCACCGTGGATGTCGCCAATCACCAACCTCGGTTGCAGACCCTGGGTTGGGCGCTTTTGGCCATCGCGTTGATCCAGGCTGGTTATTGGGGCCGGCGTCGCTTTTTCCCTGAATCTCCGCGGCGCGGGCATGTTTTGGCGGCTCATGCGGTGCTCTTCCTGGCTCGGCTGAGTTTTGTCTTTGGCGGAGGCACCTTCGCCGTGGTCTTTTTTCTGCGCTTTGCAGAACTCCAGTTAAGCCCCTTACGCGTGTGCATGGTTTGCGCGGTGCTGTTTTCCTTGTTCTGTTATACATTGGAATTGGAGCGTTTTGGCAAAGCGCTACTAGGTCCGGAGACTCGCTAATACGCCGACCGACCTCAAAATGTCATCTTACCCCGCAAAACGACCTGCCGAATAAAAGTATCCCCTTCATGGAACATTACCTGTGCCTCGTACTCAGCCTGGCCGCCCTGCGGGCCGCCGGCTGCCGTTCCACGCCAACCCACGTGGACACCGGCCCCATGCTTACGTCCAATAAGGCGGCGGCGCGGTGCCCAAGCAAGAAGACTTTCGCCTCATCCTAGGCGCCGGGCTGAGGCTCTAGCCACGTTCGAAACCATGAACCGCGGATCACGAAAAGTCCTTCGAAGCGCTATCCGTTGGGCTGGTGTCGCTGCGATGCTATGCCTGCTTAGTCCCCAACTCTCTGCCGAAGAAACCAATAACCCTTCGCCGGCAACCTCCGGTCGTGGGTTCGCCCTTCCGGACTTCGACGATTTGACGGTGAAGGGGGTGCGCATTTCTTCGGGCGGCTCTGAGCCATCAAACCTCGGCGGACAGGATCCTGTGTCCGTCGGAGCGCCAAGGACCTCCTTCTCGGCGAGCGTGCCACTGCCCACTGGAGGCGCGCCGCCGAGGAAAGGCGAGTTTGTGGCGGCGCCCATCCCGTTCTTCAGTCCGTCGATCGGATTCGGGATCGGCTTGGGCGCAGCCTACATTTACAGTCCGCCGTTCGCTGGAACCAACGCCCAACCATGGGTCACCGGCGCCGGCGGCTTCTACAGCGATAATGGAAGTTGGGGCGGCGGCGTGGCGCATAAGATGAATTGGAGTGAAGATCGATGGCGGCTGAGCGCGGCGCTCGCTTACGCCAACCTCAAATACGATTTCTTCGGCGTCGGCTCCAGTGCCGCCGAGGCCGGGCGGTCCGTTCCGCTGCAACAAACCGCCGATGGAGGCCTCATCGAACTGCTCCGGGGAATCGGAGATCATTGGTACGTCGGTGGCCGTTATCTCTTCGGACACGTCCAAACCGCCGTCGAAACCAGCAGCCTGAACATCCCGCCCCCGCTGGTCGGCATCCCCCTAAGACTCGACACTCAGCTTTCCGCCTTCGGTCTGCATCTCCAACGGGACACCCGCGACAGCACTTTCTACCCGACGCGCGGCGCGCTCTTCGATGCCGAAGCAACCTTCTTTGATCCCCTGTTCGGGAGCGATTTCTCCTTCCAGACCTACACGATAGCCTACAACCATTACTTTCCCCTCGCCACCAACCACGTCCTGGCGCTGCGCGGTTACGGACGGGCGACAAGCGGCAACGCTCCGTTCTTCGCGCTCGCGTCGTTCGGGTCGGGGGCCGACCTGCGCGGCTATACGCCGGGCCGCTACCGTGACAGCATGATGTTCACCCTGCAAGCCGAGTATCGGTGGAGATTCACCGAACGTTTCGGCCTGGTGGCGTTTGGTGGTTTTGGTGGCGTGGCGCCTGAACTGGGCCAGTTCGACACCTTGCTGCCCAGTCTCGGAGCCGGCCTGCGGTATGTGCTGGCAAAGAAGAACAACGTGAGCCTGCGCTTCGATGCCGCCTGGGGTCGCGGCGACCATGCGTTCTACGTCGGCATCGGGGAGGCTTTTTGAGGGCGCTAACCCGGACCGCACCGGCCAGTTCCTCGCGCCGCAGCCTGGGATTTGCCCTACACCTCAGATTTGCGACCCTCGGCATCGCCTTGCCTTTGTCTTCGCCCGAGCCTAATCATCGAGACCGTCCAGCGACGTGATGCGAACCTGATAAAACCCAGCCACAGGCTGCCGCAAGTCACCCTCCTTCTACAGAGACGCGGCCATTAACCGCTAACTGCCAGTGAAATTGCCAGTAAACGCCAAGTCATTAGTATATGAACGAACCGCCATTGCCAGACGAGCAACGCGAATCAGCGAACGGGGCCGAGAATATCCCGGCACTGGCCGAGAAGCGTCGTCGCGACGAAGCGGCGGCGGCTTCAACCACTGCCGCCATCGCGTAGGCCCCGTGGCCCAAACACGGGACGCTGGTCATCTGCCGAGAGTGGCGCGGCGGGCGGGAGGCCGTGGGCCGGGGGCTCGGGGCTTTGCCCGGCGTCACCCAGGCTCACTTCGCTTTGGCTTCCGCGAGGACTTTGAGCGCCCGATCCAGCACCGCCTCGGCTTCGTCCACTTTGCCATCGCGCATCAGCGGTTCAGCCTCTTTCCTGCCAGGAGCCTCCGTTGTTCAAGTCCGCTATTGTTCATACATTGCCCTTTCTGCTTTGTTCAGGAAGGTGTGGCGGCGGCGGTCCAGACCCGTTGCTGACCTCGGGGGAGCAAGCCCTCGTCGGCTCCTACAGGCTCGACCATGTGCTGTTGGCCCCAGGAAAGCTGGGCATTCTTCCGAACAGCAACCAGATGTTCAGGTTTGCGCGAGTGAGTTGGCAGGATGGTCCACGGCGCTCGGGAGCACAATAACCGGCTCATCGATTTCCTAGCCGGTGATTCTCCGTTTTAACCGATTCCTCGCTTTCAGCCTGCGTGTGGCCTCAACGCCTTCACGAAAAGCTCGGCATTCAGGAAGTTCTCGTTGGGCTTTCCGGCCTGCTGCCCGAACCGGGCTGGGTTCGGATATTTCTTGATGGTGATGGCGTCGGTCACCTTCAGGCCGAACAGGAAGTCATCCGCGGCCTGGATGACCATCCCCTCCAGAGCCCATGTGCGCGGGGTCGTAGTAGTCGGCGAAAGAAAACGTGTAGTGGGTGTTTAGCCAGCCGTGGTCGGCATGGCCGCGTTCATATGTCGTTGACCGATGACGATCGCACCGTAGCATAATTCCGTCATAAGTTCCACGTGGAATGCAGGTGTTTACTTTTCAGCGATCATCGGGTTGATTGGGAGCGCGGCGACCGCTGCTGCCGCTTCGATTGGAGCGCCACTCCCACTCGAAAACGGAATGCGCTGGATCTACGAAGGCAGGGTGGAATGGACCGTCCCGAACAATTCAACTGCTTGAAGCAGCAAGGTCACGCTTCTTCATTTAAGTCAAGGCTCGCGTGGGCCGCACTCCCGGCGGTTCCGCGCCATCGGAGTTCCTCAACCCGGCGTAAGGAACAGCGGTTCGACCCAGACCGAATGCGCGGCCCCTTCGTTGTCTTCGTAGCCGTCTTCCCGAAGCCAAAGCTCAACATGCTCATATTCGTCAAAGTCTCGGACTCGAAATACCCGTCCAACTGCCTTTTGAAAAATGGAGAAAGTTTCTGGAAATCGCCGTTGGTCCCGCTCGACCTGGGGTGGAACCTCGGTCAGTTTGACCCTGTCGCCAACTTTGAATCTAGCAGCTTTCATGCTCGCGCCGACCGAACGACTTTACCAAGAACGTCTTTGAAAAGGAAGGCTGGACGCGGTCACGGTGACGAAAGCATATCGTAAGGAGGCTGCTGCACTTGCTGGGAATCTCTACATCGCATTCCTGGTTGCCGGGGCCGCTGTGCTCCCTCTTGTTAGCCGGACGCCCCAACAGTCGCCACCTACGTAACCACAATCCTACGCGGGGCTTCGTTGTGCTGGAATCGCGGGCGCTCCAACCTCCAAATCCTGGCCAATGGCCTCCGCCGGAGCCGCCACCTCAGCCGCTGCGGTCATCATTTCATTATCGCGCTCGCCTTTGGGCCAGATGTGAAAACCGCCGTGGCGAAGACCCCTATCTCCCAGGTTCCCCAGATGCCCTTGCCCTCCCGAAAACCCCGATAATACGCGTCGTGCGAGCCAGCGGGGTAATGTCGGACCAAAGTGTCTTGGCTGTGGCATCCAACTCGATGGCCTTTCGGAAATCTCCAGGCAATTTGTGAACTGTGCCGTCCGCGAGTTTTTGAGTGCCATACTTCAAAGCGCACCTGGTTCGCCTAACGTTCAAGGTGAGCCACGCCGAGCCGCGTCAGCGGGTCGGCGTTGGCTCGACCGCATTGTTGGCCATTCGATTACACGATTTGTTTTCCGGCGTCCGGTCCCACGGACTGGTCGTAAACGGCTTCCACCGTAATTCGGACAACGTACTGGAGTGGCGGCAACGTCATCGGCGCTTTCTTTATCTCCTCTCTCATTTGTTCGAACAGCAATCCAGACTCCAGGATTTCTGCTGAACCTTTGATCTGGTAGCCTTTGTAGGTCGTCATGTCCGCGACCGTGACCGCAATTTTGGGATTGGCCCGGAGATTTTCACGAGTCTTCCGTGAAAACAGATCGGCAAAAATGACATGCTCCTCATCAATCACTCGAACGGAGCCTTTGGGTGTCGTGTTGGGCATGCCATCGGATGCGGCTGTCGCCACCCACGCCATTTTGCCTTTCAGGAACTCCTGAACTTCTCTTGGTATTCGTGCCATTTTTCTGTCCTTTCTTTGGGTTGTGTTTAGCTACTCGTTTCGGTTTTTCAGTAAATCTCTCGAAGGCATCCTTCTTACTGGCCAACTTTTGTTCAGCGACTGCTGGTTCGTTTATCGCGCTGCCTCCGTGAGGCGGCCAGAAGCCTCCACTCCCACGGGCACCCAAACAAATCGCCTGCTAAAGGCACCACCAGCACATGAACCGAACTTAGAACCAGGGACCTGGATGTCAAGCTCAACAACCGGGTTGCCCATGGAGCGCGCAGGGCGCTGCCAAAGCGGCTAAGGGCGCATGTAGACGCTATGCCGATCTGACCGATACGAGCCGAGCCGGGCATCTCCGGTATTACGCGCATGCCGGAAACAACGTCCTGGATGCGGCTCATCGGTTTACCGGCCCGGTCCAGACGTTGGCGAGCCGACCGACCTTCAGCGAGCATCGGGGAGGTGCTGCGCCGTGCCGACGATCTTATTTCGGTGCGCAAGCGCAAGGCCGTTGCCGGTGTGGGCCAGCACCAGCCCGATGGCTACCGAGACGACGTAGGCCAGCGCCGCGGACAGGATGGCTGCCCGCGCCCTGGTCACCGCCCGGAGGATGGTCGAAGCTGTTTCTCTCATGCCGATTCTGTCTACACCCGATGCTACGGTCAGGGCCAATGGGTATGGCAGCCTCGAAGGCCATTGGCCAAATTGAGGCCGATCACCCCGGACGCCGTCAAGGGCCGCGCCGGTCCGGTCGGGAGGCTCAAAGGCGGAGGGTTTGGGCGTTCAGGCTCAGAACTCCTGAAACCGTGGAAACCAGGTGACACCGCGATTCCCCTCACCCCAGCGCTCTCCCGAGGGAGAGGGAGCAGGATCGTCCGCCCGGAGAGGTCCACCGGCTTTCCAGGTCTGCGAGTTTCTGTGCGGCGGGATCAAAAATCCTGAGGCTAACGCCTACAAGTTGAAGCTGCCGCCGTCGAGCGTCGACGAAGTCTTTGCAGTTGTCGGTTTGAGGCGGCTCTGGCTTGCCGCCGAATCGCGTGACGGTCGACATCGAAGGCTCAGCATCGCGGAGCGTCGCACCCGGACCCCTGCTTATGCCTTCTTCCGGTCCGCGATGTGCCACAGAACGCCGGTGGGATCTGAAAGATAAAGAACACGCAGGCCCCAAGGCTGCAACGCAGGCGGCTTGAGCGTGATGCCGGGATATTTCTCGCTGAGGCCGATGCGCTGGATCTGCTGCCACCACGCGTCGGCATCCTCGACCATTAAACTCATCATGAAGTTCCCAGCGTGCTGCTGGACAAAGAACTTCTGGAGAAAGAACGTAAATGCACCGATTTGAAACTGGGCGATGTCCTCATTGCTCCACCGAAGCGTAAACCCGAGATCCGAATAGAATTGCTTCGAGAGGCCAAGTTCCTTGGCCGGAACGAATGCGTTCAGTTCGAGCACGGGACTCGGATCTATCGAATTCTGGGTATTCATAAGGATTGGCTGAGCGACCGTCCACTCGCGATGAGCGCCGCGAGAGTGGACCTGACGCCGCCAACGGAGGTCGGCACCGGCGACTTGTTCAGGGCGTTTTCTTTCAAGTGCTTAAATATTTGTTCGGCACGTTCAGTTCTTCAGGAAGGACTCGACCCGAGGCTTGGGCCAGCAACCTGATGTTCTCGTACACATCGCGCTCGTCACGTTGGAACTGTGGAAGCAGTCCCGCTTGCGCGTAAGACACCGGCGTGGCGTCGAAGATCGTCGTCTCCCACTCAAATCCCTTTCCCCAGGTGATTCCAGCCAAGCGAATGTCCGCCTTCGCGCCATGTTCCAGCAGCAACCGTAGGGCGGGCTGACAATGATTGCGGTGCTGGCAGACGGTATGGAATATCGGCGTGTGCCCGTTGAACCCGTAATCATCCACCGCAGCCTTCGCCTCCAAGTCCGCTCCCGCATCGATCAAGGCTGCCGCCGCTCTCACGAGGCCGAATTCGGCTGCCACATGCAGCAAGGACGCGCCCAGCAACGGGGTAAACGCACAGCGGATGTCCACTTGGCAGCGAATCAAGGACGGGTCCTTGCGCAGCTCCGTCCCCAGCATCTCCGGGTCATCCAGCAGGACCGCCAGGAGGCCGATGTCAGGGCACCGCGCCCCGGCTTCAAACAGGCATCGGACACAATCCGAAAACTTGGGCGACCGAAAGTACATTTCGACCAACGAGGTCAACGGCGTCTTCCCGTCCAAAAGGGCGTTCACCTCAGCGCCCGCCGCCAGGGCTTCTTGAATCTTCTCGGTCGAATGCGTCTCGAAGCCAAGCAATAGAGTGTCTCGTGGTGTCGGCATAATTCAACGGCCCGACTACTTATGACACCAATTCGCAGCATATTCAACCGCCGTCCGGGGGATCGTAGTACACGGCCACTTCTTCCGGGCAGCGGCGCCATCCCACGCGAGAAATCCAGCAGCGCACGAGCCGAGTCTAAGCCGTGCCCGTGTAGGTCGAGCGCGATGGACTGGTGCCCGTGGCCCACGTGGACGAACCGAGCCATGAGGTTTCTGCGGGCGAGATGCCTGCCGCTTCCGATAGCCCTGACCTCGGTCGTGCCGGTCCGGGCGAGTAGTTCAGGACCACGTGGTGCGCGACTGATCGGTTCTTTGCGCTCAACGCTCCGCCTAGCAATGGACCTCATTTCTGACTGTAGACGGCCTGCGCGGGTCCCGCCCCGCGCTCGTGGAATTCCTGGCGGGGAAGGCTCCAAGCCCAGTTGTGGCCATAGGTCGGCTGGCGAAACCAGCAGGCCACAAGGCTGGTGGGAATCAAGGACCACCCGGCTGCACTGGCTCTGCGCCATTACGATCTGGCCGCCCACGGCGACGCCGCAGGATATTGGTTACGAAAACGTCATGGCCGCATTTCAGGCGGTAGGAGGGCCTGGGTGGGCGGCTTGTGCGGCGTGGGTTCCGGCGCGCTAATCAACCGCCAGCAAATACTTCGCCAGTGGGCTGATGCGGGCAAGAGTCTCGGACCGCATGCGAGCGGGCAGATTGATCTTGTCAACGTCGTTCACGCAAATAGGGGGTTGTGGATTCATGAGCCCGATTTCCGCTGCCGACCTCCGACCTTTTTCGTTTTCGGCTTCATATTGGTCACTTTGTACGGTTTGCCCATCCTGTCGTAGGTGATCCACTCACCAACCTGTTTCTGGGTTTGGTTGCGATACGTTGTGCTCCTTTAAGAAATCAACAGCTTCCAGATCCTCAGCGTTGCCAAGCCCATCACGACCCCGAAGATCCTGTGCGCGAAATGCAGTGTTCACCCCCTCAAGGAGATGTGGTTAATGACAAGCCCTCGGGAGGAGAGCGGGGGTGAGGAGGCCGTTCGCTCGCGCGCGCCAGGGAAACACGAAAAACCTCGAACCTTGAACTTTGAATACCGGACTCGTTTTTCCGGACCCCAGGCCCGCTTTTCTTTGCGTCTTGGCGCGGGTGCGACAGCTCCGTTAGGAGCGCTCTCTTTGTAGCCTGGGGGCCCACCGCGTCGCCGAAGCTCCGTAGTAGCGACGCAACAGGGTTGTCCGCGCCCGGGCCTGCAGACGATATCCTGCATTCCCCGGTCGCGTTTGGTGCCGCTCCTACGGAGCTTGACCCGACACTGGGGGCGGCGCGCTCTACAGACAGGCCGCTCCTAACGGAGCTTTGGCGCCTCCAATAGCCCGTCCCTGGTTGAAAGCTATGAAACTCCAGGCCGACGCCAATGGTTCCCAAATCTCCATGCGAAATCCGAAATGCCTGAAGCACCGCGCGTTGCGTCCGCCAAAACGATGCGCCGAAACGGTTGGCACTTCTCAAGGGAAGCTCCCCTCCCCGACCCTCCCCTCGCGAGCGGACTCGCGAGGGGAGGGAGGACGTCGCGCGCGCGGGGAAAAGTCGGCTGCGCCCAAAGGCTCAAAGCGCGTCGACTCGCCCCCCTCTCCTCCTCGGGAGGAGGGCCGGGGTGAGGCGGCCGTCGGGCCGTCGGGCGCGGCGAAGTGAATTTTGTTGTTTCACGGCGAATTTACCCCTATTACTCTTCGTCAGTCTTTGCAGTGACATTGCAATCATAATTGAATTCATTTATGGATCAGAACGCTCAAGCTTCGACATCCGGGCTCGCACGCCGGGATTTTCTCAAAAAGACCGCCACCGTCGCGGCGGCCTTCGCGACCGCCCCGATGCTCCGGCCCACGGTTTATGGCCAGGCCCCTTCGGCCAATGTTACCGGCGCCAATAATAAAATCGCGGTGGGTATCATCGGGGTCAGCGAACACATCGGCAAAGACCATTTGATGGGCATCCGCGACAAGTCCGGCGACAACAATACCGTCATCGCGGCGGCCTGCGACGTTTACAGCAAACGGCGCGATTGGGCCAAGAAGGAAGCCAACCTCAAAGACAGCGACCTCTATGTGGATTACCACAAGCTGCTCGAGAACAAAGACATCGATGCCGTTTTGATCGCCACCCACGACCCGTTGCACGCGCCGATCACCATCGCCGCGCTCGAGGCCGGCAAACATGTCTATTGCGAGAAACCGATGACCCGTTATCTCGACGACGCGTTCAAGGTCTATGACACAGTCAAAAAGACGGGCAAGGTCTTCCAGGTGGGCTCCCAGGGCTGCTCGGCCATGGGCTGGCACAAATGCGCCGAGCTGATCAAGAGCGGCAAGCTCGGCCAGCTCGTCTGGGCCCAGGGCTTCTATTGTCGCAATAGCCCCGGCGGCGAATGGAATTATCCCATCGAGGACGAATGCAAGCCCGAGAACGTGGATTGGGCCAAGTGGCTCGGTCCGGTGAAGAAAGACCAGCCGTTCAGTCCCGAGGACTTTCATCGCTGGCGCAAATACTTCCGCTACTGCGCCGGCCCGCTGGGCGATCTCGTCCCGCACCGGTTGCACCCGCTCATGCTCGCCTCGGGCAACCCGGAATTCCCTTCGCGCGTGGTCTGCATCGGCACGCTCAGCGTCCACGCCGACGCCACGACCGCGGGCGTGCCGCCGCGCGAAACGCCCGAGCATGTCCAACTCCTGGCCGAGTTCCCCAGCGGCTACATGATCACCATCACGGTGAGCACGGTTAACGCCAAGAGCCCGGGCTTCGTGCTCTACACCCACAAGGCCTCCCTCGAGGTCGGCACCTCGGGCGAGAGCATCAAGTTGCTCCCCGAGCGGGATTTCGCCGAGGATATCGATCCCGATACCATCAACGGGCTCCAAGCCGAGGACCTTCGCGTTCACGAAAAGAACTGGTTTGATTGCATCCGCTCCGGAAAGACGACCAATGCCAACATTGAGCTGGCCATTCGCGTCCAGACCGTCCTCTCCCTGGCGGAACTGTCCGACCGGTTCAAGACCGCTTGCATGTTCGACGAAAAGACCCGCAAAGCCACCGATGCCAGCGGCAAGGAAGTCGGTCCGCTGACCTACGGCGCTTGAACGCCTAAAGTCGGACCCCGGGTTTACGCACGGGTTTCGCGGGCCTTCCGCGAAACCCGTTTTGCTGTCCGGCTTGAATTGCTTATCGCCCGTTCTCCCATGGCCCGCGTCAACCTCGCCCTTCACGCCATGGCGACGCGTTTTGAGTTGGTGTTGCATGGGGACAACCCCGGATCATTGCGCGCGGCGGGCGAGGAGGTGTTTGAGGAGATCCGGCAACTCGAGGCCCGGCTGAGCCTGTACCGGGCCGCGAGCGAGATCGCCCGCGTCAATGCCCGCGCGGCGCGCGGCCCCGTGCGGGTGACGCCGGGCGTGTTCGCCCTGCTGGAGCGCGCGCGGCGGCTCTGGGAGGAATCCGCCGGCGCTTTCGACATCACCGTCGCGCCGCTGGTCAAGTGCTGGGGATTTATCGACGGCGGCGGCCGGGTCCCCGCCGCCGAGGCCCTGGAGGCGGCCCGCGCTTGCATCGGCATGGACCTGGTTCAACTGGACCCCGCCCAGTTCACGGTCGCCTTTGCTCGCGAGGGGGTGATGCTGGACCTGGGCGCAATCGGCAAGGGCTACGCCATCGAACGGGCGATCGGGATGCTGCGCGAGGGCGGGATCGCCAGCGCCTTGCTCCATGGCGGGACCAGCACCATCCATGCGTTGGGATGGCCGCCGGAGGCCGAGGCGTGGAATATCGCCATTGAAATCCCGCCCCAGGACCCCGAATTGCCTTACGCCCGACTGGCCTGGAAACCGGGCGCCCTCGCCGATGCGGCCGGCGATGCGGCCGCGGCCGCCAGGCTCCTCGCTTCGCCCGCCGCCGCCTCCGCGCCCCGGGTGGTCACGCTGCCGCTTTGCGACGAAGCCCTCTCGGTCTCGGCCGTTTGGGGGAAGTTCTTCCAGGCCGAGGGAAAGAACTTCGGTCATGTGCTGGACCCGCGCACGGGCCGGCCGGTAGCCCGAGCGGCCCTCGCGGTGGTCGTCCTGCCCTCGGCCACCGAGACCGACGCCCTGTCCACCGCCTTGCTGGTTGAAGGAGCGGAAGGGCAGGACCGCATCACTCAACTCCGTCCCGGCATGAAGACCCTCGTAGCGGTCGAGCAGAATGCCGGTTTTCGCATCGAGACCCGCGGTCCTCATTGGGTTTCTTAGTCCCCATAACAAGAAAGGCGCCCTTGCGGGCGCCTTTGTAGCTTCAAGAACGAACAGGAAACAATTACGGGAACAAAAGGGTGTTCGGCCCGGGCAGCGTGGTGGTGTCACCCGTGTTGCGGAGCGCGTCCCGGAGGCGGGAGCTGCTGAACTGTTGCACGCTGCCGTCAGACAGGAGCACGTTGCCCTGGGTTTGGTGGATCTTGGCGGTCCAGCAAGGGGCGGTGGCGGTGGCGGGCCAGTTGGTGCCCATGGAGACCGCGAGCCCGGCGCTGGTGGTGCCGTTATGGTCGGGCGAATTGCCGTAACCATTGTTTTGGGTAGCGTTATACGTGGTGATGGTCACGCTGCCGGAGATGTTACGGTCGCCCGCCAGGAACATCTGGGGGCTTTCTTCCGTGGCGTCGCGGCCGATGAAATAGGAGACGTTGATGTTGCCCATAGTGTACTGCCCGCCCACGGTGCCAGCGGCGCCGGTGGACTGCATCACGAAGTTGGTGTGGGTCACGGAGTCGTCCGAGGGACAGCTAAGGATCTTGGGGGTGCTGAGCTCGTTGGACATCACGCAGAACACTTCGTACATGAACATCGGATTTCCGGGGGGGGTGCCGCCGAGGATCTGCGCCTGCTGCGGCGGGCCGCCGGCGTCCGAGGTTACCTGCATGGGATAACGGTCCTGGTTGTCCAAGGCCCACGTCTTGAACGCCAAGCCGATTTGCTTGCCGTTGTTGGCGCAGTTAATGCGCTGAGCGCGCGCTTTGGCGCGGGCCAGAGCGGGCAGCAACATGGCGGCCAGAATGGCGATGATGGCGATAACGACTAACAGCTCGATGAGCGTGAAAGCCCCGGTTTTCTTTCGTTGATTGATCATATCTACTGTGCTGGTTATGTTTTTTATGCCTGGATCTGACCGCCCGCGAACTTCAAAGGCAACGGCTCGAACGACAGATCCGGTTTTGCCAATCTTTTAGCAAATTCCATGCCACCAAGTGTTTTCACATAATACCACGAAAACTCACCAGCGGCCTTCCTGGGAATGCGTGGGCTTCACGCATTTTGCGTGATCTTCACGCATCCCTCCGCCAGCCGGCGGTAACCCTCGCGCAACACGCGCTCGGTCGTCTCCCACCCGATACAGGCATCGGTGATGGACACCCCGTGGCGCAAATCGGCCACCGGCTGCGGAAAGGGCTGATTGCCTTCTTCAAGATAGCTCTCGACCATCAGCCCGATAATCGAGCGGGTGCCAGAGGCGCGCTGGTCCAGGACGTTCCGCCACACCCCTTCCTGGCGGGCGGGCTGCTTGCCGGAATTCGCGTGGCTGCAATCCACCATCAACGCGGGGGGAAGGCCGGCCTGGGCCAGCTTGGCTTCCGCCTCCCGGATGCTGGCGGCGTCGTAATTGGTTCGCTCGCGGCTGCCGCGCAACACCACATGGCCCGCCGGGTTGCCCGTCGTGCGGATGATGCTGGTGATGCCGTCCTGGTCGATGCCGAGAAAACTGTGCGAGGCCCGCGCGGACTGCATGGCGTCGATCGCGATTTGCAGGCTGCCGTCGGTTCCGTTCTTGTATCCCACCGGCATTGAAAGTCCGCTGGCCATCTCGCGGTGGGTTTGGGATTCGGTAGTGCGGGCGCCGATGGCCACCCACGTGATCAAGTCATCAATGTACTGCGGGATAATTGGGTCCAGGAACTCGGTCGCCGCAGGCAGGCCCGCCGCGGTCAATTCCAGCAGCAACCGCCGGGCCGCTTTCAAACCGGTTTCGATATCGTAGGTGCCATCCAGGTGCGGGTCGTTGATGAGGCCTTTCCATCCGAGGGTGGTGCGCGGCTTTTCGAAATAAACGCGCATGACGATCTCGAGGCGATCGGCCAGTTCCTGGCGCAGGTCATTGAGCCGGCGCCCGTATTCGAGCGCCCCCGCCACGTCGTGGATCGAGCACGGGCCGACCACGACCAGGAGCCGGGGATCCTCCAAATTCAGGATGCGGACCACGCGCTCGCGGCTGGCGGCCACGGTGCGGTTTGAGGCTTCGGCGGCCGGCAGTTCGGCCTTGAGCGCGCGCGGCGTCAAGAGCCGCGCCGCCTCTTTGACGCGCAAATTCTGTGTCTGGACCATGTTCTGATTCACTATACACGCGACCCCTTCCCCTCGTAAGTAAATCTTTTCGCAATGGGCTTTGAGCCTTTGGGCGTCTCGTACTATCCCACCCGCGTTCGACGTTCTCCCTCCCTTCGCGAGGGGAGGGTCGGGGAGGGGAGCTTCCCTTCAGCAGTGCCAACCGTTTCGGCGCATTGTTTTGGCGGACCTAAAGCGCGGTGCTTCAGGCGTTTCGGATTTCGCATGGAGATTTGGGAGCCATTGGCGCCGCCCTGGAGGTTTCGTAGCTGTTGGAGGCGCCAAAGCTCCGTTAGGAGCGCCCTGTTTATAGGGGGGGGCGCCAAAGCTCCGTTAGGAGCGGCCTGTTTGTAGTGGGGGGGGGCGCGAAAGGAACCAAGCTCCGTTAGGAGCGGCCTGTAAGCTCCGAATAGCGATCCCTGGAGGTCAGGCCGCTCCTGACGGAGCTTGCAGCGAAGGTACAGGGCCGCGTTTCTACAAACTGGACGCTCCTAACGGAGCTGTCGCACCCGCGCCAAGACGCAAAGAAAAAAGCCTGGGGTCCGGAAAAATGAGTCCGGTATTCAAAGTTCTAGGTTCAAGGTTTTTCGTGTTTCATTCCCTGGCGCCCGCGGGCGAACGGCCTCCGCACCCCGGCTCTCCTCCAAAGGAAGAGAGGGAGGCGAGTCGACGCGCGTTGACACTTCTGGCGTCTCGTACTATTCCACCCGCGTTCGGCGTCCTCCCTCCCTTCGCGAGTCCGCTCGCGAGGATTGAGGAGGGGAGCTTCCCTTCAGCAGTGCCAACCGTTTCGGCGCATCGTTTTGGAGGACGCAAAGCGCGGTGCTTCAGGGATTTCGGATTTCGCATGGAGATTTGAGAGCCATTGGCGTCGGCCTGGAGGTTTCGTAGCTGTTGGAGGCGCCAAAACTCCGTCAGGAGCGCCCTGTTTATAGGGGGGGCGCGAAAGGAACCAAGCTCCGTTAGGAGCGGCCTGTAAGCTCCGAATAGCGATCCCCGGAGGTCTTTCAGGCATTAGACAGGCTTTGTCCAACCCCTGGATGGACAATGGAAGGAAATTAAAACGGAAGGTGTTGAGGGCCATGAAAACAAGAGCGCGCGTAACGCTGGAGCCGGAACTGGAGCGGGATGTCGCTTTGTACACTCCCAGCCAACGGATTGAATTGGCGGGGAAGTTGGAACGCTGGGCGCGCCAATTGCGGATCAGCGCGTTTATCCTTCGCCGCGACGGGGCGCCGAGGGGACATGCTGTCTTAAAAGCTTTGCCGCGACGGCGTCTGGCGCTGAACTAGGGGCCGCCGCCGCCGGGGCCGCGGGGGCGCGCCGGCCCGCCGGACGCGGGAGCGGCGGGGTGCGCCCATCGGCCGCCGGCAGCCGCGCGAACAGTTCCCGCCAATTCGGCGGCATCTCGACCCGGCCCTTGGCGTCGGCGACCTGTTCGACGAAGGTCTTCGCCAGCAGGCGCAGGAGGGCGGACTTGCTGGTGCCGATCTCCCGCGCGATGGCCTCGAGCCGTGCTTGCACTTCCGGATCAAGCCGGACCGGTAACTGAGCGCCCAGTGGCATAGGATGCTCTTCATGTACACCAGGATGGCCGCCGGTTCAAGGCCGCGTCGGGAATTCCGCGGTTACACTGCCAGGTCCCCGGCATGGACAGCGGGAGCCCTCTGCTTTCCCACGCGCGTTCGTCGTCCTCCCTCTCTTCGCGAGTCCGGCAAGATGGGTCTATCGAAAACTCAGCCTTGAGCGAGCGCCATTCCCCGCTCCGTGCGGCGGGGCGCTCCGCCTCCCGGAGCGCCGACTCTTAGTCGGCTTAATGCGTCGGACCCTGAGGAGGGATCGATGGCTGGGGAGACCTACGGGAATCCAGGCCCGTGGTCCGGCGTTCAACCAGGCCGGGACTGGCTGAGAGAACGGTCGCGACAAGCCGACTGCAAGTCGGCGCTCCGCCCAAGCCGGCCTTCAAGCAGACCGCAGCGCCGACTTCTAATCGGCATTCCAGCCCGGTTCGACATTCTCCCCGCGTGACGCTATCGTGAGCGCTGATGATGAACACCGCGCGTTGCGCCTGGGCCGGCAACGACCCGCTGATGATCGCCTATCACGACGACGAGTGGGGCGCGCCCGTCCACGAGGACCAACGCTTGTTTGAGTTCCTGACGCTCGAAGGGGCGCAGGCCGGCCTGAGTTGGTCGATCATCCTAAAAAAGCGCTCCGGTTATCGCGCCGCCTTCGATGATTTTGAGGCCGCCAAGGTGGCCCGTTACAATGCGCAACGCATCGCCCGCCTGCTCCAGGACCCCGGCATTGTCCGCAATGCGCTGAAAGTGAACTCCGCCGTAACGAACGCCCGCGCGGTGCTGGCCGCGCAGGAAGAGTTTGGCTCCTTTTCAGCCTACCTCTGGCGCTTCGTCGGAAACCGCCCCATCCAGAACCGCCGCCAAACCCTGAGCGACCTCCCCGCCAAGACCGCCGAAGCCGAAGCCATGAGCAAAGACCTGCTCCGACGCGGCTTCAAGTTCGTCGGCCCCACCATCTGCTATGCTTTCATGCAAGCCGTGGGCATGGTCAACGACCACGTCGCCGATTGCTTCCGTTGCCGCCAACTCGGCGGTTCCGCGCGCTAACCTCGAGCGGCTCGCGCCGCGTCGCGCGCGCTCCGTCCGGGCGGGAACCCGTAGCTGTGGGGGACTGAATCGCGGGTCCAGGGTGGGCTCAGGATTCCTGATCCCGCCGCACAGAAACTCGCAAACCTGGAAAGCCGGTGGACCTCTCCGGGCGGACGATCCTGCTCCCTCTCCCCCGGGAGAGGGCTGGGGTGAGGGGAATCTCGACGTCACCTGATTTCCACGGTTTCAGGAGTCCTGAGGCTGCCGGACTTGCGGCGGCATCCGTTGAATCCACCGGTCCGCCGCCGGGATGCCCCGCTACCCGCGAAACGGTGGAAAGTCGAGACCAGCCCCGCCCAACCGCCCTCGTTTTCGGAACACTCCAACGGTTTCGTCCACGCTGGCCCCGGGGTCACCGCGCGAGCTGCTTTTCGAGATAGAGGACCCGCTGACGGACTTCCTGATCCACTTCCATCCGATCTTTGACCAGGCGGCAGGCGTGGAGCACGGTGCCGTGGTCGCGTCCCCCGAAGGCCTCGCCGATGGCGCTTAGGGAGCTGTCGGTCAGGTGCCGGGCCAGGTACATCGCGATCTGGCGCGGAAAGGCGATGTTCTCCGGCCGCCGCTTGCTGGTCATGTCCGCCAGGCGGATATCATACTGCTCCGCCACTTTTTTCTGGATAAACTCAATGCTGATAACGGTTCGCCCCTCTTCGTGGAGCAGCTCGCGCAAGAGACTTTCGACGACATCCAGCGTCAGTTTCCCCCCCGTCAGCGACGCAAAGGAGGCGACTCGTACCAAGGCGCCTTCCAAGCGGCGAATGTTGGTTCGGATGCGGGTGGCCAGAAAAGTCATGATTTCCTCCGGCAGCGTCAGGCCCATCAACTGGGCCTTCTTGCGCAGAATCGCGTGGCGCATTTCCACGTCCGGCGGCTGCAGGTCCGTCACCAAGCCCCATTCGAAGCGCGACACCAACCGCTGTTCGAGGTTTTGGATCTCGCTGGCGGGGCGATCGCACGTCAGGACGATTTGCTTATGCGCCTCGTGCAGGGCATTGAAGGTATGAAAGAACTCCTCCTGGATCCGCTCCTTTCCGGCCAGGAATTGGATGTCGTCGATGAGGAGCACATCGGTTTGGCGGTATTTCTTCCGGAATTTTGCCAGTTGATTGTTCTGGATGCCATCGATGTACTCGTTGGTGAACTTCTCGCTGGAGAGGTAGGCGACGCGCGCCCCGCGCTTATGCTGGGCGACGAAATGCCCGATGGCGTGGAGCAAGTGCGTCTTGCCCAAACCGACGCCGCCATAAAGAAAGAGCGGGTTATAGGATTTTCCGGGCTGTTGCGCGACGGCCAGCGCGGCGGCGCAGGCGAAGTTATTGTTGCTCCCCACGACGAAGGCGTCAAAGGTGTTGTTGGGATTGAACCCCAGCTCTTCCGGCGGGGGGCGGCGATCCGCAGCCGCTTCGGCGGCCTTGGGCTTCGCCGCCGGCGCTTCCGGAGCCGCGACCTTCGCGGCGGGCGCGCCGTTGGGCGGAGCGACCTTGAACTGGATCTGCAAGCGCTGGCCGGAGGAAATGGCAACGACGTCCCGCAACAGCTCCAGGTAGTTCTCGACGAGCCAGACCTCGCAAAACTCGTTGGCCACTTCGAGCACCAGGTGGTTGTTTTCCTGCCCGCACGCTTTCAGCGGCGCAAACCACAGATTGTACGTGTCCGGGCTGAGCATCGTTCGAAGATGCTCTTGCGCCGCATACCAAGTTTTCTCCGCGGAAGCTTGCATATTTAGTTCCAATATTCCCGTTCCCGGGCGATTTATTCACTTGACTACTTACCGCCCGCTAAGAACGCCACTCAACCCCACTCCCAAACGCGTCAACCGGCGCGCCGCCGGCGAAAGCCCGGCAAAAATCCGCTGCCGGCGCCAGGCGCCCGGCCGATCTAATATGTAACAAATTGAGATACAAGTACTTACTTATGTTTGATTCTCTGGGCTCCGCGAGCGACTTTTATCCGGTCCGAAGCGACCGGCCACCGTCTCTCGCCACCCACAGGATCTAGGCAATTCGGACGCAACTTTCCAGGACAACATATTAACTCTTATTCACAGCTTATTCACCACCTGAATCGTCCGTAAAAACAGGCTTTTTTTGTGTTCCGACCGAAAAAAAAGGCGCCTCGCGAACGAGGCGCCTTCGAAAGCCAAAGGCAGCCTCTACACATCGTAGTAGAGGAAAAACTCATACGGATGCGGACGCAGGCGCAGGGCGTCGTGCTCCTTGCGCTTGGCCGCGACCCACATCTCCAGGAAATCCCGCGTAAAGACATCTCCCTTGAGCAGAAACTCGTGGTCCGCTTCCAGGCAATCCAACGCTTCTCCCAGGCTCCCGGCCACATTGGGAACCTTCTTCAGTTCCTCCGGCGGCAGCTCGTAAATATTCTTGTCCAGCGGCTCGCCGGGTTCCAGCTTGTTGAGCACTCCGTCCAACCCCGCCAGCATCAACGCCGCAAACGCCAGATACGGGTTGGCCGCCGGGTCCGGCGGACGATACTCCAGGCGCTTGGCCTTCGGATTCTCGCTGTAGGTCGGAATCCGGATCGCCGCCGACCGATTGCGCGAGCTATAGGCCAGATTCACCGGGGCTTCATAGCCCGGCACCAGGCGCTTGTAGCTGTTGGTCGTCGGATTGCAGATCGCGCACAAGGCCCGCGCGTGCTTGAGCAGCCCGCCGATGTAGTAGAGGGCCATCTTCGAAAGCCCCGCATACTCCGGACCCGCAAACAGCGGCTTGCCCTTCTTCCACAACGACATATGCGTGTGCATCCCGCTGCCGTTGTCCCCAAAGAGCGGCTTGGGCATGAAGCAGGCGGTCTTGCCGTGGCGCAGCGCCACATTCTTGACCACGTACTTATACACCATCATCGCGTCGGCCGATTTCACCAGGGTATCGAAACGGTAGTCGATCTCGGCTTGGCCGGCGGTGGCGACCTCATGGTGATGGCGCTCCAGGACCAGCCCCAATTCTTCCATGAGCAGCACCATCTCGGTGCGGATGTCCTGCTGCTGGTCCAGGGGCGCGACGGGGAAATAGCCTTCCTTGTGGCGAATCTTGTTGCCGAGGTTGGGAGATTCGTCGCGGCCGGTATTCCATACGGCCTCGTCGGAATCGATGCTGTAGAACGTGCCGTTGCTCTTGGAGTCAAACTGGACGTTGTCGAAGATAAAGAACTCGGCCTCGGGACCAAAGACGGCGGAGTCGGCGAGGCCGGTGGAAACGAGGTACTTCTCGGCCTTCTGGGCGATACCGCGGGGGTCGCGGCTGTAGAGTTCCTTGGTGCCCGTTTCGCCGATGGTGCAGGTCAGCGACAGGGTAGGTTCCGCCATGAAGGGGTCGATAAAGGCCGTGGCAGGGTCAGGGAAGGCCAGCATGTCGCTGGCTTCGATGCTCTTCCAACCGCGGATGCTGGAACCGTCAAAACCCATGCCCTCGGAGAAAACCTCCTCGGTCAGTTCGCGGATGGGACAACTGAAGTGTTGCCAAGTGCCAAAAGTGTCGACGAACTTGATGTCGAACATCTTAGCCCCACTTTTCTTGGCTAGTTCAATTACGCTCTTGGGTGTGCTCATTACTTTGTGTGGTTCTGTTTACTTTCGTGGTTCTTACCAGTCGCGCCGGCTCCCGGCGGGCGCCATAGTCCGCCGGAGAGGCCCGGAACGAAATTTAGAGTTCTCCCGCGGAATGATAACCCTCCTCTCCATGCTCCGCCAAATCGAGGCCGGACCGTTCGATTTCGGGCGAGACCCTCAGCCCAATGACGGCCTTGACGATGAACGCCAGGATGGTGGTTCCAATAACGGCCATAGCCAGGGTCACCCCGATGGCTTTGATTTGCTCCCACACCAGCGGTTGAAACAGCGAGTCCTTCACATAGTCCTTCAAGTTCGTGGCGAGGTTCGCGTTGGCGGCATTGCGCGCCAGGAATCCGGTCAACAAGGCGCCGAGCGTGCCGCCGACGGCGTGAACGCCGAAGGTGTCCAGGGCGTCGTCATACTTGAATATCGCCTTGAGTTTCCAACAAGCGGTGAAAGGCACAAGGCCGGCCGCGACCCCGATGAGCACCGCGCCCGAACTGGTTACAAATCCGCAGGCGGGGGTAATCACCACCAAGCCGGCGACCGCGCCCGAACAAAAGCCGAGCACGCTGGGGGTGCCGCGCACGATAAACTCGGCGATAGCCCAAGTGAACGACGCCACCGCCGTGGCCAGCGTGGTTGTCATAAAGGCGTTGGCCGCAATTCCGTCGGCTGCCAGGGCGCTGCCGGCGTTGAACCCGTACCAACCGACCCACAACATGCCGGTACCCACCATGCACAACACCATGCTGTGCGGCGGCATCGGTTCCCGGCCAAAGCCGAGACGTTTGCCCAGAATGAGGCAGAGCACCAGGGCGGACCACCCGGAGGACATGTGAACCACCGTGCCGCCGGCAAAATCGATGGCGTGGATGACGGCCTTGGGGTTGCTCACCCCGTTCATCATCCCGTCAACGCCCCAGACCATGTGGGCCAACGGAAAGTAGATCACGAACATCCAGAGGGTGACGAACAGGATGATCGCGGTGAACTTCATGCGTTCGGCAATCGCGCCGATGATCAGCGCCGGGGTGATGATGGCGAACATCAACTGGTAGATGGAGAAGACATTGTGCGACACCCAGGGGGCGTAATCCGTGTTGGGGCTGGAATCAACCCCGGCGAGCAGAGCCCAATCGAGTTTGCCCAACAGCGACCAGCCTCGGGAGGCTTCGCCGCTATGAAAGGCCAGGGAGTAGCCGCAGAGCCACCACAAAATCGTCACCAGGCCGGCAATGCCCAGGCATTGCGCCAGCACGGAGAGGACGTTCCGCTTCCGCACGAGGCCGCCATAAAACAACGCGAGCCCGGGCAAGGTCATGAACAAGACCAGCGCCGAACTGGTCATCATCCAGGCATTATGACCGGGACCGGAACCGGGGATCTTGCACAAGGCATTGGTGCTCGCATTGCGACTGCCATTGTTAATGTAAGCTTCGATGTCATCCAGGCGTTCCTGGATCGACCGTTCGGGGGCAACCGCGGCGCGCGCTCGAGACACCGCAGGGCCTCCTATCAAAAAAACGACGACAAAACCTATGGTAAGCAATAGGGTCTTCATTTGGCTTGAATTCGGGGGGGAGAATTCGGGGAAAATAAGATGCTATTAAGGACGATTAAACCGCGGCGACTCCTTTCTCTTCCGTTCGAATCCGCACCGCCTCTTCGACATCGGAAATGAAGACCTTGCCATCGCCAATCTTGCCGGTCTTGGCTGCCTTCACGATGGTGGAGACGGCGTTCTCGACCATATCGTCACCGATGACGAGTTCGAGCTTTATCTTCGGCAGAAAATCTACCGTGTATTCACTGCCGCGATAGATCTCGGTGTGACCTTTCTGACGACCGAAACCCTTAACTTCGGTTACGGTCATGCCTTCGATTCCAATTTCTCCGAGGGCGTCCTTTACTTCCTCCAATTTGAACGGTTTTATTATGGCTTCAATTTTT
>Ga0316217_10000805_pt1 | contig 43122 bp, 27 predicted proteins | sample 1anoAmetaG_FD_203633 | JGI IMG/M metagenome (GOLD analysis project Ga0316217, IMG submission 203633) | Freshwater microbial communities from Trout Bog Lake, Wisconsin, USA - 1anoA | ecosystem: Environmental > Aquatic > Freshwater > Lake > Hypolimnion/Profundal zone | place: USA: Wisconsin...
TGCCACTCCATTTCAGCATTGGCGTTAATAGAAAAAGCTATGATATCGTTGAACTGGTAAATGTAGGTGGTGCGGTAATTACTGGGATTATAGCCAGGTTGAAACCCTAGCTGAACCGGCACCTCGCGTGTATCCCTGATAAACGATTCAGCCAATATCAGCGAACCACCATCATTACGCAAAATAGACCTGCGGATGGTGAAGGTATATAGCTTGGCTTTATCTTTGGCGGGCCTGCCTGTAAGCTCTTGTATAAAATCAGAGGTAAAAGGTGTTTGCCCGGTTTTTATCAATGTGCCGGTGGCGGGGTTATAGCTGCTGTAAAAGAAACCGTTGGCCACGTCTTCGCCGGTACTATTATCGTTATAAAACGCATTCATTACCAGGTTGCCATTGCGGTTGTCAATATCAAAGAACGGGTCACTGAAAACGGTTCGCTCAGTTATCAGGCTATACATCGAAAAATCCCCCGTACTGCTTATTCTGAAAACATCATAGGTATTGCCGGTTGTCTTTTTATCAGGCCTCAGAATAAAATAAGTATTGCCGTTATTATCTATTAAAGACTTAGAATCTTCCAGCTCCTTTTCATCGCGGTTAAAAGGAATTATTTTATTGAATAAAGCATGCAGCGACCGGTCAACTGTCAAAAATTTAATTGACGATAAGGTATTGCCCGAGAAATACGGGTAATAGATCATCAGGCACGACTGGTCAATAGATGGTTTAAAGCGAAGGTTAGTGGCTACCAGGTCTTTGCGGTCGTAAATAGTATCTACTACCAGTGGCTTTCCTATCTCTATAAATTTCGAGTTAACCGGTTGAGCTAAAAGCACCGAGTACTTTTTATCCTGCGACAGGTAAAAGATCACCGCACCGGTTTTATTAAGCATAATGTATTGCAGCGGACCGGTTTGCCCCTTAAAATCTATAGTGCGGGTGCTAACCAGTTTAAGCGATTCATCAAAAATGTCAATAACATCCTGCTGGCCATACAGACGCACTACAATACCATCGTTATTTTTACCTGTTATCCTGAACTTGCCTGTTTTAGATGGCAATTTAAATGCACCTGATACCTGCACCTCTTGTGCAAGCGCGCAAAACGACAGAAGGTAGAAAAATAAATGCAGCAATATCTTCACTCGGTCAAAGCTATAAAAAAATGACGATGAATAATTGCCTATTGCTTTAACCGTGGGTCAAGCGCATCGGTAAGGCCCTCGCCTATAAGGTTGAAAATGGTAACCGTCACAAAAATTGCTAAACCCGGAAAAACCGCCAGCCACCACGCCGAAACATCTTCGCGCGCCTCACTTAACAATTTGCCCCAGGTCTGTAATTCGGCCTGCACCCCAATACCCAGAAAAGACAAACTCGATTCTACCAAAATAGCGCTGGCAATACCAAAAGCAATAGTAATGAGCACCGGCGTTAATGAATTGGGCAGCGCATGCCTGAAAATGATCCTCCATTCGCTATACCCTAACGATTGGGCCGCTTCAATATATTCAAGGCTTCTTACGCGCAATAACTCCGCCCTTACATACTTGGCAATACCGGTCCAACCCGTTAAACCAATAATAACCATTACCCAGGTAATGGAAGGCTTTTTAAGCACTGCCACCAACGAAAGTATCAATAGCAGAATAGGAATTGAATTAATTACTTCAATAGCCCGCATAATAATGATATCAACCGGCACAGCTACCTTAAACCCCAGGTAAGGAACTTTTTTAAACCCAATTGCCACCAGATTAGGAACCGCCATAATTGCAAGAAAAATTACAACAGAAAAAATCCACTGTATCAGATAAGGCACAAAACCATCTGCCAACGCATCGCTCATAGCATAACCCCGCACCTGAAAAGCATAGAACCATGCAAAAAACAGGAACAGGAAGTTCAGTATTAAGCGGCCCCTGGAAACCTGCAGCCTTTCATCGCCATAATAACCCGATAGAGCACCTAAAAAAATACCGATTAGTGAAGATATGCTCATAGACAATACACCCACCATTAAGGCAATACGTGTACCATGTATCATACCGGCGCAAACATCTCTTCCTATCTGATCGGTACCTATCAGGTGTTTCCTGCGGCCGGGTTTTATCTCCTGGTCTGAAAAAGGTCCTTTAAACGGACTGTTAACAATATCAATCGTTGTTGACGAATAGGTAACAGGAGGGAAAACTGCCTTGTCATATTCCATGTTCACCCAATCGGCCTCGGCAAATTCCGGTTGCCATTTAGCTAATCCCAAATCTACCGCTATGCCTCTGAAAAGCGGAAAGTAAGTAGCTCCCTTATATTCACAGTAGTAAGGTTTCTCATTCGCAACAAGATCAGCAGACAGAGCAACAACCAACAGAAAATAAAAGAAGTACAGCGACCAAACCGCCACCCGGTTTTTACCGAATTGCCGTTTTACGATGTCCCAGTAGCTGACACCCAAATTCTGATTAGCTGGTACCTGTTTCTTTTTGCCGAACATTACAATTACATCTTTTTATTAAATGAAATCCTGGGGTCAACCATTACGTACAATATATCCGCCAGCAGGTTTCCCAGCATAGTAAGGATAGCCGAAAATAAAAGTATTGTAAAAAGAACCGGATAGTCGCGCTGTATTTGGGCATCATAACTAACCCTGCCCATGCCGGGTATGTTAAACATATATTCTATAATAACAGCTCCGCTTATCATTGCAGGCAACAAACTCGAAAAAATAGTAATGATCGGCAGCAGCGAATTACGGAATGCATGTTTCCAGTATACCTTTGTTGGCGAAAGCCCTTTGGCAAAAGCCGTGCGGATATAATCCTGGCGGATAACGCTAAGCATTGAACCTCTCATTTGTCTCGACATGTAGGCAAATGAGCCCAGCGTAATGGTAAATACAGGCAAAATAAAATGATAGGTCCGGTCTGTCACTTTCTCCCAAAATCCAAACTCATCGCCTACCTTACCCAGCCCGTACGGAGGAAAAAGGTTAAGCTTATCCCCGTAATAATCGCTGGTTAAAAAGGTAATAAGCAGTGTGCCCACCCAAACAACAGGCAACGAGTAACAGATAAAGAGGAATACCGTGTATGCTTTGTCAAAGAAAGTATTACTGCGTATTGCCAGTATTACCCCCGACGGGATAGAAATAAGGTATTCCAGTAACACAATAATGAAGCTCAAAAGTAAAGTCCACCTCAACGAATCTTTGATAATAGCCGATACCTCTCTGTCATCCACATACGATGTTCCGAAATCAAAACGGAAAAAGCCCTTCGCGTGTTTGGTAATGTCGGTGTTAGGGCCAAACCAGGGCACATCACCAAACATCCACCGGTGATATTGGTTATTAGTGCCGTACCAATGAAAAGCAGGTATTAAACTAGCGGTTGAAGATTTCTCCAACTTGATCTTTTCATACGAGGTTTTCATAGTTGAAAAAACGCCGCTTACAGAAGCAAGCGGTTTACGAACTATCTGCTGGCTGTCTGTTACAGAAAGCTCTACCAAAGCCTGGGTTTGTTTCAGGATGTTTTCAATTTCGTTATCATCATAATTGATGTATAAAATATTGCAGTTGTCTCTTATGGTCTTGCGGGCGTCAAACGTAGTTTCGTCGTCCGGCATTCCTAAAACTGCCAATTCAAGATTCTGAACCGCGATGTAATAGTTAGATATTAATGGCCAGTTACCGTACATATTTACCATGCGGGCCAGGTTATCGCGGTCTGCTTTGCGGGTAATTTTGTATAAGGTATCAGGTTCTGCACCCGAAGTAATTGAAAAATAAAATGCAGGCAAATTACGCCCATATTTTTCGCTCAGTTCCAGGTATGCCTTTTCGCCTGATAATTTATCTGAAGCCTGTTGATTGGCACTCTGCATCCCGCCTTTCAGCTTCAACTCTACAGGGTCGCCCGGCGCCATTTGCGCAAGCAAAAACGTTATCAGTGATATTACAATAAACGTAGGTATAAAATAAAGAACCCGCTTTAAAATGTATGGAAACATAATTTGCTCTTATTGCCCGAACTCTTTATTCAACTTAAATTCAGAGGCAACAAAGCCTGGCCGCGCAATTTTAGGATCTGCATTGTTAAAGCGTTTATGTATACACATTCTGTTAAGCCTTGAATACATAAATATGTAAGGCTGCGCATCTACTATCATTTGCTGCAATTCCATTTGCATTTGCTTGCGCTTCTCTTTATTCTGCTCATAACGTAATTGATCAATCAACGCATCTGATTTTGCATCACCAAAACCGCAGTAGTTACTGCCCCCGTTATAAGATTTGGTGTGCCATAATTGAATCGGATCGTCCTCGTAGTTTACGCCACCCCAACCCAAACTGCTCATTTCAAAATTATGATGCTTCAGTTCATCCGAAAGAACGGTAAACTCTTTAACCTGAACGTTAATAGCTACCCCGGCTTTCTTGCAGCTTTCCTGAAACAAAAGGGCCATTTTCTCATAAAGCGGGCTTCCGGCCGGTATTGACAGATTTATCTCAAGTTTTACTTTTACTCCGTTTATAACTTTGTCCCTTACTCCGTCGCCATCTGTGTCTTCCCAACCGGCTTCGCTTAACAGGGCTTCTGCCTTCTTGGGATCAAATGGCGTTGGTTTTAAATTGGTATTGCAAATATCTTTATAAGGACTAACTGGCCCGGCAATTTTTACAGCCAGCCCCATACATAGCTTGGCAATTATCTGGTCAACATCTGTCAACATCGCCAAAGCCCTTCTAACCCTCACATCCTTTAGCTTAGGGTTATTCATGTTCATTGGCATATAATTGTAACTCAAGTCCTTAGGTTTATAAAAATTATATTTCTGTGTAAGCTTATTACTATCGTTCGAAAGTTCTACATAGTCCTTTCCAACCAGTGCACTATGCACGTCCAGCTTTTCTCCTTTTAATGCAGATAAAGAAGCGTTATAGTCAGGTATAATTTCATAAATCAGCCTTGCAGGATATGCTTCAAATCCTTTTTGCTTGCCCGCATAAGCATCTCCCCACCATTTTGCCTTTCTTTTTAAAATTACCCTTTGATTAGGCTCCCATTTTTCCACCTCATAAGGACCGCAACCGCATATCCCCTTCGGATCGCGGGCAAAATACTCACCGTTAAAGTTGTCGGCAAATTTTACAATGTCAGGGTTACTTTTTAACGATTTCAGCTTATTGGCATCATTCAGGTCCTTAATAGTAAATTTAGCCATCAGACCATTCGGATCGTAATTATATGCCGGAATTACAGTAATGCCTGATTGAAGCTCAGACAGGAAGTATTTGTCCTTGGTGTATACCGTGTATTTCTTCTTGTTAGTTGGATCAACTACCACATCTTTGATGAAGTCGTAATACGGACGGCCTTGCTCACAGTCAACTTTGGGGTTTTTCCAAACCTTTACAGTAAAGGCAACATCATCGCCTGTAACAGGGGTTCCATTATCCCAAACCGCATCTGGCTTAATTTCATAATCAATTTTTAAACCACCTTTAAACTCGCCTTCCGTTACTTCGGTAACTGTAGGGCGGGCCACTGCCAGCGATGGAATGATAGCTCCAATTGAATCGTTATCCAGCGACAAAAGACCCATAAAAAGATCATTAGAAACCTGCTGCGAATAAGCGTTTGTCATTGTGATCGGGTTCAGCTTATCCGGGTTAGAATTGATATGGATAATAACCTCATTAATACCCGCACGGGCGCTTTTTACTTTTGAACTCTTTTGTCCGTTTCCACCACATGATACCAACGTGGCTGCTGAAATAACGACGGCCGCAAATGCCAGCTGCTTTAAAATTTGTTTACGCATATGTTTTTCAATTTAAAGGGTGGACAAATATAGAAGAATAGTCTTTAAATGGAATAAAATGTGCTGAAGCCCGAAAAGCACCTGAGGTTAAGCTGTTTGTGCCAATAATTTTTATCAAAACGGAGCAATCGGTCCGGTTAAAAACCGCATCGCATCGGCGCATGACTGAGCTGGTATTTCCTCCATAGGTATATGGCCAACTCCGGGGTAAGTAACCAGTTGCGAGCCTTTGATATCGCGGTTAAATTTATAGGCTGCCGCAATAGGTATCCACCGGTCCTTTTCACCCCATTCAATAAGGGTAGGTGTTTTTATTTGCTGAACAGGTAAAGTATCCATACTGCGCAGGTTAGCGCCCCGGGCAAAAGCAATAAACGCTGACCTGTTTCCTGCTCTTAAAGCCATATCAAAATAGCGGTCGGCAACGCTGTCGGTAACCTTCGCTGCATCGCCGTAAACCTGCTTCATACTTTCGGTAACTATAAACCGGGGTGTAATATAGCGCATGGTAAGGGCCACAAGTTTATTTTTAGCCAGCCCCAAAACAAAAGGCGGGCTTTTGATCGGATACCCGGCCGCATCCAGCAAAACAATCTTCTGCACCTGCTGCGGATGATGTAACGCATAGTTCCACGTAATTAAACCACCCAGCGAGTTGCCCACCATATAGCACTCCTTTATACCCAGGCTATCTAAAAACCGGGCTATGAAACTTTCATAGTAAGGTATGCTGTAAACATTTTCGGTGGTGGGGCCGGTTAAGCCAAAACCGGGCAGGTCCATACGTATAACCCGGTACTGCTTGCTCATAATATCAGTCCATCCCTGCCAGGTATGCAACGACGACGACATGCCATGTATCAACACCACAGGGTAACCGTTGCCCTCATCGCGGTAATGCACCGTAGCGCCATCCATCATCATAAATTTAGAAGGAGCGGGCGCATAAGTGGGCTTCAGTTTTTCTAACGGAATATCAGCATGAAATTGAGTTAACTGCGCAACGATAAGCAGTAGCAAAACTCCGCCAAAAATGTAAAGGGCCTTTTTCATAATAACAGGGTTTAATAATAGTTGCAGGCCATTACCGCAAACAGCAGCCTGAATCGTTATTAAATGTAACTATTATTAAAATGCCTGCAACAGATGCTTACCTGGCCAACACCACCAGTTTACGCGAAAACACCCTTTGCCCCGCCTGTTGAACCGTAATGCAGTATACCCCCGAAACCAGGCCTGCAATGTTAAGGCTATATTTTCCGCTGGCGGCATTTGTATGCTGTTGCAACACTTCGCGGCCCAGCATATCATTTACAGCCAGCATAAACTCGCCGCTTAAATTACCGCTCCACGATATCACAGCCACATCTTTAGCCGGGTTAGGGTAAACAGTAAAGGCGATTGTGCCGGCCAGGCTTTTTATTCCTGTATTAAGCGTATCGGTAGCGTATAAAACAGTTACCGTTGCCGTATCACTACACCCTAAAAAGTTAGTGCCGATAACCCTGTAGGTTCCGGTATCAACTGCCGCGGCTGAGGTATCATTTATACCCGAAGGCCAGGTTATTGTAAGCCCGGTTACATTAAAGTAGTTATACAGGCTGGCGGTAGTGCCGGGCTGAATACTGTCAATCGAATCTCCGCCCAAAACCGGGTAAGTAATTTCAAAAGCCCCAGCATCTCTTACTCCATGCGCAGCTATACCCTCGGCATCTGTAGCGGTTGCGCCTATACAGCTTGCGTGGTTCTGCGCAACGCTGCCACATAAAACAGGCAGCACCGGCACGCAACCGGAGTAATAGCCAAAGGTGCCAAACTGGGGGTCTGTTCCGGTAACATCGGTGCCCGTCACCTTAAATGAATCGGCTGCTGCTACGTCCTGCAGAATATTGCAACCACCTGAAGTAACGTTGGCGTAAAGGTTTATACCGGCCAGATAAGTGCCCGAAAGATTACCAATAGCATTACCCCAAACAATATTATTGCTTATAACAAAACTGCCATTGGCAGCATGGCTGAATAAGCCCCCGCCACCAATACCGGCATAGTTGCCCGCAAGGGTGCAATTTGTCATTTCAAAACTACCATTTAAAGCCCCGCCATACGAAGCGGAATAGTTACCCGCAAAAGTACAGTTAGATAGGTGCCCGTTACCCGAAACCAAGGCACCTGCGCCCGCATTAAAGTTATTGGCAGGCGCATTACAAGAGTTGCTATCAAAAGAACAGTTCGTAGCCTGTAGCTGCGGTGCATAAGCCACCCCGGCCGAACCTGCCGTAGCAGAATCGCTTATGTTAGCATTGCCATAAAAAAAACAGTAATTAAGATATAGATAACCCGCTGAAATAGCACCGGCTTTGCCTGAGCCGGTGGTCTGGCAATTAAAGATATTAAGGTAATTAAGCGTTACAGGTATAGCCTGGTTAGTAGCGTAAAAGGCAGGGTGTACAAACCCGATAGAGTCACCATCAATTGTCGGGTTCTGACAAGGCAAGCCGGTAATAACAACGCTGTCAGTAATGGTTGGAAGCTTGCTACCAAGGTGAATTGTATCATGTACCCCCAGGCTCATTACAATAGTATCAAGCCCCGGCCTGGCGTTTGCAGTATCTATTAAGCTGCGTAATGAACCGGCGCCTGTATCACTAACTGTAGTTACATAATAAGTATTTGCCTTAGTGCTTACCGAAACTATCAAAAAGGCGACTGAGAATAGTAGAGTTTTGATCATAAACATGGGTTACAAGGGGTATGAATTAGTTTAACGAATATACTTTATTGCCCGATAGCAAGCTTATGACTGAATAAAGTAGAAAAGGATTGATTGCAGTTGAAATTATTTTTGGGAGCTTATAAAATAAGTCCCTGATCTTGTTTGCTGAAATCCTGAAAGTACCGGCTACAACTTTTTACCGTTGTTTCAAAAAGGTATAATCCGATACTAAATTACCCTGTTCGCCGGTAGTATACTGGCTTATCAAAAAGTAACCTTTTGATTTAAGGCCATTAATGATCTGGTTCACCTTCTTCAGATTCTCTAATTCATTTTTTTCACTGTATGGAAGAATAGGAATGTTTTCGGTAGTGCCGTCTTCGTAAACAATAAACACCATGGCAGCAATAAAACCGGTACCCATGCCCACCGACTTATTGCAGTCAAAAACACGCATGGTAGCATATCCACCTTTATCCTGGGCCTGTGAAAACTGACTTAAAAATAAGAAGAAAGCAAACAACAAAATACCCTTTAAGAAATTCATGGTGTTTGTATTTAGCTTTTAATTATGCTGCCTTGTTGGCGCGGTCTATACTTACCTTCCCTTTATTAACCCGCTCTACCCGGCTATAAAGACTATAGCGCTCATCAAACAGAAACTCTAACAGTAATTTGCTCCAGCTTGTATGATACTTCAGGTTATCGTAAAATTCAGGCGCCATCGCTCTCAGCTTAGGCAGGTTGTTCCACGGTATAGATGGAAAATCATGATGCTCATTATGGTAACCTACATTTAAAGCTAAAATATTTACCGGGCCATAATAGCTGGCGGTTTCCTGGCTCATATCATATGTATAATGTTCTTGCACCCAACGCGCACCTACCGGGTGCAGGCCAATTGAGAAGAAGAACGAAAAGACAAGATAAACCAACCCTGCCCAACCACAAAAATAAACTATGGCAATATCGTAAGCCAATGATAAAAACAGGTTAATAAAAGTCCATTTGCTGAACAAGGTAATGGCCTTTAACCGCGGCGGACGGGTTACCTGAAATACAGGAAAAAACAACAGCCAAAAGGCCTTGCCATACCATTTGTTGCCAATAAACTTTGCTTCCCAGTGGCCCGCAATGTCGGCATCATAATCATAGTCGCCCTGGTGTGCGTGGTGCTTTAAGTGGTACACATTAAAACCCATGGCACCTGGCACCAGGTTTGGCAGGTCGGCAAACATGGCCACAAAACGGTTCCAGACTTTGCTGGTAAAAACCATATTATGTGTTGCATCATGTATAATAACGTACATGGTGTGGTTTGCAAAAGCGCCAACACAGTAAGCAACAATTAAACTAACCCACCAGTAATGAAACCCAAGTTTGCCCATGCCAAAAGCAATAGCAGTTTGCAAAACCAGGATGAATACCATAATAAGGGCAGTATAAGGATTTCGGCCAATTAAACTACGCACTTCAGGGTGTGCTTTCATAATGGCTTTGGTTCGTTCAGGGTGCGGCTGGTCATACTCAGCCCTGTGAAAATCTTGTTGCATCATGCCGCAAATATAAGATTTGAACCGGCTTAGGGGTGACCTGAGAATGTTAAGCATCGTAAATTTTTGACAATCAATATGTTTTGTCGTAACTTACAACACAAAAAGCTGCATCAGAATTTCCTCATTGCGGCTCTTTAACTTAAAATGTATGTCTTAAACTCAATACGCCAAATTCGGCCCCAACCATTTTTCCATTTCAGATAATGATACCCCTTTTGCTTTAGCCAGATTTTCAACCTGATCTTTTTGCACCTTCCCAACACCAAAGTATTTCACCTCCGGGCTGGCAAAATACCAGCCACTAACTGATGATGCCGGATACATAGCATTTGATTCTGTTAGTTGAATGCCTGTATTTTTTTCTACATCCAGCAGTTTCCAAATCAAAGGCTTTTCAGTATGATCAGGGCAGGCAGGATAACCCGGCGCCGGGCGAATGCCCTGATATTTTTCCTGCACCAGTTCTTCATTTGTAAGATTCTCGTCCGGTACATAAGCCCAAAACTCCTTACGCACAAGTTGGTGTAATCGCTCGGCAAAAGCTTCTGCCAATCTATCAGCAAGGGCCTTCAGTAAAATGCTGTTATAATCATCCAGGTCTTTTTCAAACTCTGCCAGCTTCTTTTCTATGCCCAAACCGCTTGTTACCGCAAATGCACCAAAGTAGTCGGTTGGCTTACCATTTTCAACCGGTTTTATAAAGTCAGCCAAACAGTAATTAGGCTGGGCGTTATTGGGCTTTTTGGTTTGCTGCCTCATTTGATGGAAAGTGGTTAACACATTCCCCTTATCATCAAACACCTCAATGAATTCATCCTTAGACCCTGCCGGAAAAATACCTATAACGCCTTTTGCCGTCATCCACTTACCGGCAATAGCTTTCTTTAAAAGCGCCTGTGCATCATCAAAAAGTTTACGTGCCTCAACCCCATATTTTTCGCTTTCAAAAATACGCGGATAAGTACCGCTCATTTCCCAGGTACTAAAAAACGGACTCCAGTCAATATAAGCCGCCAATTCCTCTAACGGGTAATCTTCAAACACTTTTATGCCGGTAAACTTAGGTTTTACTATGGCCACCTTGCTCCAGTCAACCTTATATTTGTTTTCGCGCGCTTCCTTCAGGGTCACATACTCTACATCGCTTTTACGGTTAGCGTGTATTTCGCGCATGGCTACGTATTCTGCTTTTACCTGTGCGGCAAAGGCACCATTATCGTCTTTACTCAATAAGCTGCTTGCAACTGTTACCGCTTTAGAGGCATCCAGTACATGCACTACGGCACCACTATACTTGGGTTCTACCTTCACAGCAGTATGCAGCTTGGAAGTTGTTGCACCACCAATCAATAACGGCTGTTTCATGCCGGTCCGTTCCATCTCCTTAGCCACATGCACCATCTCGTCTAATGATGGGGTAATAAGCCCGCTAAGGCCAATAATATCTGCGTTCTCCTCGCGGGCACGTTCAAGTATTTTATCAGCAGGCACCATTACGCCCATGTCAACGATCTCATAGTTGTTACAGGCCAAAACCACGCCAACTATATTCTTACCTATATCATGCACATCGCCTTTAACGGTGGCCAGTAATATCTTGCCATTATTCTTGCTGGTATTGCCACTGCGTTTCTTCTCTTCTTCCAGAAAGGGCAACAGGTAAGCCACCGCCTTTTTCATTACACGTGCGCTTTTTACAACCTGTGGTAAAAACATTTTTCCGCTGCCAAAAAGGTCGCCAACTATGTTCATACCGGCCATTAACGGACCCTCAATGATTTCAAGCGGCTTATTATATTTCTGCCTGGCCTCTTCGGTATCGGCATCAATAAACTCAACCACTCCTTTTACCAGTGCATGTGCTAAACGCGCCTCAACAGTGCCTTTACGCCATTCCTCATCCACCACTTCAGCCTTGTCTTTCTTTTTTACTGTTTCGGCAAAGGCAAGCAATCTTTCCGTTGCATCTTCTCTTCTATCCAGCAATACATCCTCTACCCGCTCCAAAAGGTCCTTGGGTATATCATCATATACTTCAAGCATGGCCGGGTTTACAATACCCATATCCATACCATGCTTAATAGCATGATATAAGAAAGCCGAATGCATTGCCTCGCGCACAGCATTGTTGCCACGGAACGAGAAAGAAACATTACTAACACCACCGCTGATATGTGCCCCCGGTAAATGCTCTTTTATCCATTTGGTTGCCCTGAAAAAGTCGATAGCATTTTTCCTGTGCTCCTCCATACCGGTAGCCACCGGAAAAATATTCGGGTCAAAAATGATGTCCTCTGCCGGAAAACCGGCTTTCTCTGTCAGTAATTTATAGCTGCGCTCACAGATTTCAATCCTTCTTTCATACGAATCGGCCTGCCCCTGCTCATCAAAAGCCATTACAATTACAGCAGCACCGTACCGGTTAATTAAGCGCGCCTGTTTTAAAAATTCTTCCTCCCCACCTTTCAGCGAAATAGAGTTTACAATACCCTTGCCCTGCAAACATTTCAAGCCGGCTTCAATAATATGAAACTTCGAGCTATCGATCATTACAGGCACTTTGGCAATATCCGGTTCGGCGGCAGTCAGGTTTAAAAACTTCTTCATGGCCTCTTCGCCATCCAGCATGCCTTCATCCATATTTACGTCAATCACCTGCGCACCACCCTCTACCTGGTCGGCAGCAACAGTCAGGGCATCTTCATATTTATCCTCTTTTATTAGTTTCAGGAATTTGGCCGAGCCTGTTACATTGGTTCGTTCACCCACATTCATAAAGTTCGATTCAGCGCTCAGGGTAACCGGCTCCAGGCCGCTCAGCTGCATAAACGGAAAGCGCTTAGGCTTTACGCGCGGCTTATATTTCTGCGCCTTTTCTGCAAACACACGTATGTGGTCGGGCGTAGTTCCGCAACAGCCACCTACTATATTTACAAAACCGCTTTTGCAAAAGTCTTCAATGTCTTCACCCATCATGGCAGGGGTTTCATCATAGCCGCCAAAAGCATTGGGTAAGCCCGCGTTTGGATAAACACTTACCCAGGTACTCGCCACATTCGACATCGTTTCAAGGTAAGGCCTCATATCTCTGGCACCCAAAGCGCAATTTAAACCCACCGAAAGCAGGTTGGCGTGTTTAACAGATATCCAGAAAGCCTCTGTAGTTTGTCCGCTTAAAGTTCTTCCGCTGGCATCAGTAATAGTGCCCGACACCGAAACCGGCAGGTTAGTGCCCATTTCTTCCTGCACTTTCATAATAGCAAACAACGCCGCCTTGCAGTTCAGGGTATCAAAAACGGTTTCTACCAAAAGCCAGTCCGAACCTCCATCAATCAGGCCACGCGCCTGCTCAGAATAGGCATCTACCAACTGATCAAAATTAATACCCCTGAAGCCGGGGTTATTTACATCAGGCGAAATGGATGCCGTTCTGTTAGTAGGGCCAAAAGCTCCGGCTACATAACGGGGTTTATGGGGGTTCCTTTTGGTAAACTCATCGGCCACCTCCCTGGCTATTTTAGCCGACTCAAAATTCAATTCATAAGCCAGTTTTTCCAGCTTATAATCCTGCTGGGCTATCCAGGTTGATGAGAAGGTATTGGTTTCAATAATATCTGCCCCGGCATCCAGATACTTAGCATGAATCTCTTTAATTATATGGGGCTGGGTTATAGACAGCAGGTCATTATTCCCTCTCAGATCATGCGGGTGGTCTTTAAAACGCTCAGCCCGGAAGTGATCTTCGGTTAATTCATAGCGCTGTATCATGGTACCCATGGCTCCATCAAGCACCAGAATTCGTTTTTCAATTTGTTCGGCTAAGGTTGGTTTTGTAATACTCATGCGATTTAAGATTTAAGCTGATTCTTAACGCATGCTAACAGGAGAAAGGAGTAGTTGTTCAGACGAAGAATATTATTCATCGTTATCTAAACAGGAATTGGCACCTTCTGTATCCATCCCCGCATAGTTGCGGGGTGAACCAGGGTTGTCAAGACTTCACAGGGCCTGTCCCTCCGTCTTTCTTGATAGCATGAATCAAAGAACGGCGCAAATATAAATGATTGGAAGGAAACCAGCAAAAAGGCGTTATACATTTACCACGTTCAGGTAATGATGCTTCAAATAAAACTGCTATCATTATTACTTTTATACTACTTAGCCGTTACATTTGCCAAACATGAACGTTACCGACCACTTAAAAAACGCAACCAATACTTTGTTTAGTATTGAGGTATTGCCACCGCAAAAAGGAAAAACCATTGATGACCTTTTAAGGGTAATTGAGCCTTTAATGGAGTTTAAGCCGCCCTTTATTGATGTCACATACCACCGTGAAGAGATCATTTATAAAAAACGCCCTGATGGTTTGATGGAAGAAGTGCCTTTGCGCCGCAGGCCCGGCACAGTGGGTATCTGCGCTGCCATAAAAGGACGTTTTAATGTAGATACCGTACCACATTTGGTTTGCGGTGGTTTTACGCCCGAAGAAACTGAAGATGCACTTTTTACCCTGCATTACCTGGGCATTAATAACGTATTGCTGTTACAAGGCGATGCCGATAAAAATCAAAAATCAGGCCCAGGAAAATATAATGCTTATAAGTACGCCAGCGACCTGGTTAGCCAGGTGTCAAAAATGAACAAAGGCAATTTTTTGCATGAAGAAACGGTAAACGAACTGAAAACCAATTTCTGCATCGGCGTAGCAGGTTACCCCGAAAAACATTTTGAAGCCCCTAACCTTAGCATAGACCTGAAATGGCTGAAGCACAAAGTTGACAGCGGTGCCGATTATATTGTAACCCAGATGTTTTTCGACAACAAAAAGTTTTTTGATTTTGTTGAACGCTGTCGCGCCGCAGGCATTAGTGTGCCTATTATTCCGGGCATTAAACCACTTGCCACCAAAGCACAGCTAACCGTATTGCCCCGCATGTTCCACATTGATATACCTGATGACCTTGCCAATGCCATTGACGACTGCAAAGACGAAAAGGCCGTTAAGAAAATTGGTATTGAATGGGCTATTCAGCAAAGCAAGGAATTAAAGGCAGCTAAAGTGCCTTGCCTGCATTACTATACCATGAGTCGGAGTGAAGCTACGATTGAGATTGCGAAGGCTGTGTTTTAAAAACCACCTATCCTCCCTTCTCTATCCCAAGAGCCATAGTTAAATGAAGCGCACAATGAATAAATACAGCCGCGAATTTTTAGAACTGGCGCATAAAGGTTGTACGTCGCATAAAGAGGAGATTCTCTCCAGCAATTTCTGTGGTTGTTTTTACTGTGAGCAAACCTTTTTACCAAAAGAGATTACGGAATGGATTAAGGAAAGAGATGGGGGCGAATCAGCTCTTTGCCCTAAATGTGAAATCGACTCTGTATTAAGTTCCAAATACCCCATTAACGATAAAGTGTTTTTAGAAGAGATGAATTACTTATGGTTCTGAATAATTTGCTTCTACATGACTACCCTCAATGATTTTACTTCGGCGGCTCAAACACCGTCCCACACTTTTTACAAGTCCTCAACTCTAAATCAGAATAGAACTTATCCATTACTACCGGTAGGTCTTTTACAATATCATTAACTGGCACCTTTACTTGATATAGCAGACTGCCGCAACCCTCACAATACCACTGAAAACCATCCTCAATTTCTTCACCGCGCTTTATTTCCATTACCAGACCTACTGAGCCCTCTGGCCTGCGTGGTGAGTGTGGTGTCCGCGCCGGTAACAGAAAAATATCGCCTTCGTTAATGTTGATGTCGCGCATTTTTCCATCCTCCACTATCTTAACTACAATGTTTCCTTCCAGTTGATAGAAGAACTCCTCCGTTTCATTGTAATGAAAATCTTTGCGCTTATTGGGGCCACCAACAACCATCACAATAAAGTCATCGTTATCCTTATAAACCACCTGGTTCATTACAGGCGGTTTTAGTAAATGACGATGCTCATCAATCCATTTTTTAAAATTAAAAGGTGCTATTGCAGCCATAATTATTGGTTTAAAATTTATTCTGTTCGGCAAAATCAAATTCGCCATGTGGTTCCGTTCAAATATACTAATTTTCAGCCTGAATAAACTGATCTCAATCACCTATGAATCTTGATCTGAAAGGCAAAAACGCATTTGTTGGCGGCAGCAGCAAAGGCATTGGCAAAGCAGTAGCATTTGAACTGGCCCGCCTGGGTGCCAGCGTAACTTTAGTGGGCCGAGAGGAGCCCAGCCTGATGCAGTGTTTAATAGACCTGAGCTTTATAGGCACCAGCGAACAGCGCCACGATTATGTAGCAGTCGATTTCTCTGACCCCGATAAAGTAAAGGCTGCCGTTGAGCGCCAAATGAAAAAAAGTAACAAAACATACCACATACTGGTCAATAACACCGGCGGACCGGCCTCAGGTAAAATAGTAGATGCCGAAGAAAAAGATTTTATCAAAGCTTTCGAATCGCATCTTATATGCAACCACCTGCTTACCAAACTATTTTTAGATGGTATGAAAAAAAGCGGCTACGGACGCATTGTAAATATTATTTCAACTTCAGTAAAACAGCCTTTGCCAAACCTGGGCGTTAGCAACACAACCCGTTGGGCTGTAGCCAGTTGGGCCAAAACAATGGCCAACGAGTTAGGCGAGTTTGGCATAACCGTCAACAACGTGCTGCCCGGCGCCACCGAAACCGAAAGATTGCATACCCTGGTAAAAACCCGCAGCGAAAAAATGAATATTCCGGTTGAGGCCGTGCGTGAGGAAATGCTGAAAGAGATACCTATGAAACGTTTTGCCAGAGCCGATGAAGTAGCTAACGCTGTTGCATTTTTGGCCTCGCCTGCTGCGGCTTATATCAATGGTATAAATATACCGGTTGATGGAGGCAGAACAGGAAGCTTATAAATAAGGGGCTGTCATTGCACTGCCTTTTGCAATACAAAAATAAAAGAGAAAAGGCTTTGGCAATCTTCCGTTGTGTATTTAACAGAATTGTGCCATCAATGGCTTGTTTTATATTTATTGCTGCTTAGCCGCATTTAAAAACATGGAAAAAATTTTAAACTATATCAACGGCGCATTGCATCAGCCCTCCTCTAAGCAATACATCGATAACTACGAACCTGCCACCGGCAAAGTATATTCATTAGTACCCGACTCTGACGCGCGGGATGTGCAACAGGCGGTAGATGCCGCGCGCACCGCATTTCCTTCCTGGAGCCAAACAGGTTTAGAGGAGCGCATGATGATAATGCTGAAAATTGCCGATGGCATTCAAAACCGGTTTAATGAGTTTGTAGCCGCTGAATCCAAAGACAACGGAAAGACCCTGCAGCTTGCTGCCGCAATGGATATTCCACGGGCCATTTCAAATTTTCGGTTTTATGCTTCGGCACTGCAACATTTTTCGGCCGAAAGCCACCAAACACCGGGGGCCGCTATTAATTATACGCTGCGCCAACCGGTTGGCATAGTGGGCTGCATATCGCCCTGGAATTTGCCCCTCTATCTTTTTAGCTGGAAAATAGCACCGGCGCTGGCTACCGGCAATTGCGTAATAGCCAAACCAAGCGAAATAACTCCTTACACTGCATATCTGCTATCGCAGGTTTGTATCGAAGCAGGTTTACCTAAAGGTGTTTTAAATATAGTACACGGCCCAGGCGGTAAAGCAGGACAAGCCATTATTGAGCACCCCGAAATAAAAGCTATTTCATTTACAGGTGGTACCGAAACCGGCAAGCGCATAGCAGCTACGGCCGCACCTATGTTCAAGAAACTATCGCTGGAATTAGGCGGTAAAAATCCAACAATCGTTTTTGCAGATTGCGATTTTGAAGAGACGGTAAAGCAAAGTGTTCGCGCATCTTTCTCCAATCAGGGTGAAATTTGCCTATGCGGCTCGCGCATTTTTATTGAGCGTTCCATTTACGACAAATTCAAAGCTGCTTTTGTTGCAGAGGTAAAGGCACTTAAAGTTGGTGACCCTAACGATATTAGTTCAAACCAGGGCGCTATTGTTTCTTCAACTCACAAACAAAAAGTGCTGTCATATATTCAGTTAGCCCGGCAGGAAGGCGGCAACATTTTAACCGGAGGCACTGAATTAAAGTTAGAAGGCCGCTGTGCTGAGGGCTACTTTATTGCACCCACGGTTATTGAGGGCCTTGCATATACCTGCCGCACCCAACAGGAGGAAATTTTCGGGCCGGTGGTTACATTAACCCCTTTTGATACCGAAGAAGAAGCGTTAACAATGGCCAACTCTGTAAAATACGGCCTTGCCTCTTCTATCTGGACAACTGATTTAAAGCGCGCCCATCGCGTAGCCGAAAAAATTGAAGCCGGCATTGTGTGGATAAACTGCTGGCTGCTGCGCGATTTGCGTACACCATTTGGCGGAGTAAAAGCATCAGGTGTTGGCCGCGAAGGCGGATTTGAGGCAATGAAATTTTTTACCGAAGCAAAGAACATCTGTATTAAAAATTAAGCGTTATTAGTTAAAGATTTAAATAAAGAATCCGTCACCCAAAAACGGAACATTTTATGAGCGATACACTACCAAAACCCATGGGCCTTTATCCTATGACCCGCAAAGCAGGTGGCCTTATCTTTGTAAGCGGCATGGGCCCGCGCGAAGCGGGCACCGACAATATACCCGGACTTGAACTGGATAAATACGGCAACTACAAAAAATTTGATTTTGAAGCACAGGTACATTCCGTTTTTAAGAATGTAAAAACTGCTCTGGATGAAAACAGCAGTAGCTGGGATAAGATAGTAGATGTAACCGTTTTTCTGGTGAATATGAAACGCGACTTCTTAACCTTTAACCGCATTTACGCCGAATACTTTAAAGAGAATCTACCTTGCCGTACTACTGTTGAAGTAACCGCCCTTCCTTCACCTATTGCCATCGAGTTAAAAGTAATTGCTACCATTTAATTAATGGCAAAGAAGAATTCAAAAATGCCGCGCTGGGTAAAGATCATGCTTTGGTTTTTGCTGTTTCTTTTTGTTGTAATTGTATCGTACCAAAACAAAAAATATTTCCGCAGGGCCTACCGCTATTTTACGCATCACTATTACAAAACCAGCTCACGGCCTTCCGATTTCCCCACTGGTTTTGAAATTCACGGTATTGATATTTCACATTTCCAGGACGTAGTAGAATGGAACAAGCTGCAGGCTATTAATACCGAGGGTGATACTATTCACTTTCAGTTTGTATACATCAAAGCCACACAGGGCATATTGATTGAAGACAATATGTTTGATGAAAATTGGGAGGAAGCCAGAGACCACCATATTATACGCGGGGCATATCATTATTTTCTACCCGACCGTAACCCCCAGGTGCAGGCCATCAACTTTATAGCCAACGTAAAAATAAGGCCCGGCGACCTGCCTCCGGCAGTAGATATAGAGGAGGCTAAAGGGCAGAGCAAAGAACAAATTGTAAGCGCGCTTAAAGAGTTCCTCAGTTATCTTGAAGACCACTATAAAGTTAAGCCCGTCATTTACTCTAACATCAATTTTATTGAAGATTATCTGATGGATGACTTTAAAGATTACAATTTCTGGGTATCGCATTACGAGTTAGACCACCTGGATATTGATGAAGACAGCCTGAAATGGGTATTCTGGCAGCACTCTAACAAATCTGACCTGTTGGGCATAAGCGGCAATGCCGATGTAGACGTATTTAACGGATCCAAAGCGCAGTTCGATTCTTTGCTGGTTAAATAAAGTTTTTTGCAAGAAAAAACCACAGAAAAAAATCATCTTCGGAGCATTATTGAACTACCGGTTAGCTGCCGGTACCAAATAGATGAAACAGCATAGCCGGCATGATCATACTGATAGGCATTATCATTTACATTCTATACAAAGACTACCTGCGCGACAAAGAAAAAGCTGCACAGGTGTCGGCAACCGATAAACTGGTGGCCTGCTCAACCACTTTAGACAGCAGCAGGCAAATGAAGGTGCGCGTTTTTATTTTGTCGGTTTACGTTATCATTTTTGGTTGGCTGTATTTTGCCTGGTACCGCTTATATCCTAAAAGCAATTTTCATTGGTTTGATGACCGCGGCGAATGGAACCAGATAGATAAGGCCGGCCACATATACGGCGCCTATTTCGAAACCGTATGGGCCTACGAGTTATTAAGATGGTCTGGCGCAAGCAATAAACGCGCGGCTATTACTGCCGCCTTTATAGGAATGGAGTTTGAAAGCACCATCGAACTCTGGGATGGCTTCTCAACCAAATGGGGCGCCTCATGGAGCGACCTGATGGCCAACGCCGTTGGCGCCTCATTGGCCATGGTGCAGTATTTGCTTTGGGAAGAGCAGCGCATTATGTGCAAGTTTTCGTACAACGGTAACGATTACAAATACCCCACACCCGAACTGAGAGAACGCGCCGATGACCTTTTCGGCAAAACATTTTTCGAGAAGGTATTGAAAGACTATAACAACATCACCCTCTGGCTTTCTATTAACCCATCCAAATTCTTTCCCGGCACCACGCCCGACTGGGGCTGCATTGCCATAGGCTACGGCGGCGAAAATCTGCTGGGGGGCTACGAAAACAAATGGATAGATGCCGAGGGAAAAAAGCACGACCGCACCGACCTTAAACGCTACCGTACCCTTAAATTCTCTTTAGATGCCGACCTACCCCGCCTGCGCCCCAACGACCCAACCGGCCGAGCTGCCTTTAAAGCTTTGAATATTATTAAAATGCCGTTTCCGAGTTATAAGGTCAGGTTGTAATACAGGTATTGCGTAAACGGCATTAAGCAGTTGCACTGAAAACAACCCAAAAGAAGATGTACGACCAATCAAGTCTTACTACTAAAAACTATAACTCCTTCCTCAATCTCGCCACCGGTATATTCAGTTGCTCGCGGTATTTGGCAACCGTGCGGCGGGCTATGTTGTAGCCGCGTTGGTTAAGTATCTCGGTCAGCTTCTGGTCGCTGATGGGTTTGCCTTTGCCTTCAGCGCCTATCAGGTCGCTGAGTATCTTTTTCACTTCCCGGGTCGATACCTCTTCACCACTGTCGGTAGTAAGCGACTCACTGAAAAAGTATTTAAGCTGTATGGTGCCAAATTCTGTTTGCACATACTTGCTGTTAGCCACCCGCGAAACGGTAGAGATGTCCAACCCGGTCTTATCGGCAATATCTTTCAATATCATGGGTTTCATCCGCGTCTCATCACCGGTAAGCAGGTATTCGCGCTGGTATTCCATAATGGCGTTCATACACATCAACATTGTGTTGTAACGCGATTGTATAGCATCAATAAACCACTTGGCCGAGTCAATTTTCTGCTTCACAAACAAAATAGCTTCTTTCTGGCTCTTGCTTTTTATTTTGGCCTTCTTATACTCATTCACCATTTCTTTAAAATGGTTGCTTATACGCAGTTCGGGCGCATTGCGCGAGTTTAGGGTAAGCACCAGTTCGCCATTGTTATTGGCCAATATAAAATCAGGTATAATCGTTAATTGCGCATCGCCCTGGCTACCGGCAAAGGCATTACCCGGCCGCGGGTTTAACTTGGTTATTTCGTCAATAACCTTCTTCAGCTTCTCCGAGTCGATACTGAATATTGACTCCAGCTTGTCGTAATGTTTCTTGGCAAACAGGTCGAAATACTTTTCTACTATTCTTATCGCTATTTCGGTATAAACCGTAGGGTCTTCCTTACGTTTTAACTGCAGCAAAAGGCACTCCTCCAAAGATCTGGCTCCAACCCCTGCCGGGTCAAATTTTTGTATCTGCGATAAAATAAACTGCAGTTCCTTTTCATCCGTGGCCACATTCTGCCTGAATATCAGGTCGTCAACAATAGCATCCGGCTCGCGGCGCAAATAACCGTCATCATCCAGGCTACCTATCAGGTGCAGGGCAATTTGTTGCTGCCGTTCATCCAGGTCTAACATCCCCACCTGCGATTCCAGGTATTCATGAAATGTTGATGAAATAGCTACCGGCACACTCTTATTATCGTCTTCGGGGTCGTAAACCTCGTTGGGGTTATCGGTTTTGTAATCAGCCACTCCCTCGTCATCCTCATCATAATAATCGCTGATGTCCATATCATCATCCACCTTGGGCTCCTCTTCTATGGGTTCGTTGTCATCACCGGGCTCAACCTCTAAGGGTTCATCTGCTGTGGCTTCTGTCTGGTCCTCCACCTCCGGGGTTTCATCCTCCAGGTTTTCGCCTTCCTCAAGTGCGGGGTTGGCTTCAATTTCTTCTTTAATCCGCTGTTCTAACTGGGCAGTAGGTATCTGCAGCATTTTCATTAACTGAATCTGCTGTGGCGAAAGCTTTTGTAATAATTTTTGTTGTAACCTCTGGTTAAGCATCTCCGCAAATTTTCAAAAATCTCATAAATTAAATACTCCTCATCATTTTCTCAGTTCCTTACTTCAACAAAATGCCCCTGCAATTGGTTGTTGTGTAGAATCAGCGCAGCTTGCTTATTTACTGCACTTTAAAGGCATAGATAAACGATTTTGCCTGCCAAGTCAAGTATTTCAGAAGATGAAATGCTTTTCTATATTCGCAATCCTTAATAAAACAGGTATTCGGCCAACAAACCTGCAAGGTTTTTTAACGGCAAATAGCCTTTTTTTATTCGTTTAAGGATTAGTATTTAGTATTTTGATATCGAATTATAAACTTAGTTATGACATATATTAAAGACCTTGCCAAACACGAAGGGCAGGAAGTAGAACTAAAAGGCTGGAACGCACAAAAGCGCGATAGTAAAGGACTTGTTTTTATGACCATGCGCGATGGCACCGGTTTTGTGCAATGCATTATTAATGTTGAAGTAGTAGGTAACGACGCCTTCGAAGCGGCCAAAAGATTACCTCAGGAAAGCTCATTTTCATTAACCGGTAAAGTGGTAAAGGACGAAAGGCAGTTTGGCGGCTATGAGGTGCAGGCCACTGCCTTCCGGGTTATTGCCGAAGCTGAAGAATATCCTATTTCGCCTAAAGAACACGGCGTTGACTTTTTAATGGATAACCGCCATTTATGGCTGCGCTCAAAAAGGCAATGGGCCATTATGCGGGTAAGGAACGAGATCATTTATTCCATCCACCGCTTTTTTCAGGAAAAAGGTTTCATACAAATGGATGCTCCCATTTTTACCGGTAACGCCTGCGAAGGAACCTCTACTTTATTTGAAACCGACTACTATGGCGAGCCTGCCTACCTGTCGCAGTCAGGGCAGCTTTATGGCGAAGCAATGGCTATGGCACAGGGACTTATTTACACTTTCGGGCCTACTTTCAGAGCAGAAAAATCAAAGACCCGCAGGCACTTATCCGAATTCTGGATGATAGAACCTGAAATGGCGTTCTACGACCTTAAAATGGATATGGACGTAATTGAAGAGTTTGTGCGTTACGTAGTTACCAGCGTGCTGGAGAAAAACAAAATGGAACTGAGTGTTCTGGAGCGTGATACTACCTATCTTGAAAAAGTACGTGCCCCGTTTATCCGGATGAAATACGAAGACGCCGTTAGCATTATAAAAGGCGAAAAAGAAGTGAACGGGAAAACCACTTTGCAAATGCTGGAAGAGGAAATTGCCCAGCTTAAAGCCGAAAAAGACACCCTGGTAAAAGACATTGAAGAACGCGAAGCCAAAATAAACTCAGGCGAGTTGAAGAAAGGCGAAGTAAACTTTAACCGCAACAAGGTTGACCAACTCAAAAACCAGCTGAAAGATATTGAAGAGAAGGAGCAGAATATACCCGCCTGGTTAAACAGCGCCCGCAACTTTAAACGCGGCGATGACTTTGGCGGCAGCGACGAAACCGTTTTAACCAAAATGTTCGGCCAACCGGTAATGGTTTACAACTGGCCGCAAGAGGTGAAGGCTTTTTATATGAAGGAAGATGAGCACGATAAAGGCTACGCCAAAGGTGTAGATTTACTAGCCCCTGAAGGCTACGGCGAAGTGGTAGGCGGTGGCGAGCGTGAAACCGACCTGGAGCGCCTGAAACATAAAATTATTGAACACGATCTGCCAATGCAGGCCTTTGAATGGTACTTAGACCTCCGCAAATTCGGTAATGTGCCGCACGCGGGGTTTGGATTAGGGCTGGAAAGATTGGTTGCCTGGATCTGTGGTTTACAGCATATCAGGGAAACAATTCCTTTCCCACGTTCATATGGCAGGTTGCTGCCGTAGGTGGTTATAAGAATTGACAACTTTTTTAAAGTTGTCAATTCTACACTCCCTCTCCAAAAGGTCAATCCTTAAAGAGAACAACTGCTAATAATTCTTTTCCTATTTTCATTGCTGAAAACAGATTTATTACCGTATGGATTTTATTAAACGAACCTTTCCACTCCTATTCGGAATCTTCCTGCTTTCGGTGGCGGTTCGCTTACCCATGCTTAACAGGCCGTTGAGCAAGCACCACGAGTTTTGTACGGCTATTTCACTTCGTATCATGCAAATATGGTACGATAACGGCATTGAAAACTACGGTTACAATCCTGTAATGACTTATAACAACGCTGCCGATAAATACATTAACAACAGCGCCAATGCCTCGGGCAAAATGGTAGATAGCAGCGGCAATTATTACTACGTTTCTCACCCGCCTTTTGCCTATTACTTCCCTTTTGCCATTTTCAAAGTGCTGCATGTCCGCCCCGACGTACTGCCATTGCAAATACTCAATCTTATCTTCCATCTCATCAGCGGCCTGTTTGTATATTTTATAGTTTGCCTGCTCAGCTTTAACAGAGCACGCAGTTTACCGTACCGGCCGGGTATTGTGGCCTTTGTTATCTATACTTTTTTGCCGGTTACGCTCTGGTTTCAGGGCAATGTATATATGAGCGATATGGCCGTGCACCTGCTTTTTATCATCGGGGTTTATACCGCGCTTAAAATGATCATCAGGCAAAAGTTCTATTCGCCCAAATACATCTTCCTGTATATTCTTTGCCTGGCCTTAATGCTGTATACCTCGTGGCTCGGCGTTTTCTTTGCCTTTGGTATCCTCGTTTATTCGCTGCTGCATGTAAGAGGTAATAAAGGCTTTAACGTGCTTATCTGGGCCACTGTAGTTACCACTATTGTAATGCTTCGCCTTATAGTTTACCAGTATTCACAAATAAACGGACTGGAAGCCTATTTAATGGAAATGTTTAACCGCTACGCACAGCGCGGTAGCCTGGAGGGCACAGACCGGGGGCTCTTCCATTTTATGTTTGCTTATTTATGGCTGATAAAGACCCTGCTTTATAATTACATCATCCATTACATTATAATTTACCTGGTTATTGGTTTGTTCGTTTACCTGGCAGCTTCGCAGAAAAAACTAAAGATAGTTTTCAGCGAAAACGGCTATCGGTTTATCTGGTTATCAGTATTGCCTGTGCTGTTATTGCATTTCTTCTTCCTCAATTATTCAGTGCAGGATTTTACCGTTTTATACGCCTCACTTTTCTTCAGCGTGCTATTGGGTATTTTGTACGATAAGGTAAAAAAATCAGGTGCAATATCAATCCGCCGTATGCAAATAGGGCTGGCAATCATTGTTCTTTTTTTAGTGGCACAATTTTATTTAATGAATTACAAAACCGGCAAGGACATTCAGTTTGACAAAACCACCGGGCAGCAGATCATTGCCAAAAACGCTACCCCCGATGATGTTATTTTCTGGCCGCGTCATGAAATTGAACCTCAATTAGTTTTTTATGCCAAACGCAATATCCGTTACGCTAAAACCAGGCAGGATGCCGAGCTGTTCTTAGCCGAGAGAAAGCTGAAACACGGTATCATGTTTCACGTTCTTCCCGGAACATTTACTACCGAAAAAATAGAGATTGATTCAATCAGATAATTTTAACCCTATTAAGCCGCTAAATACTTTTTCATGAGTTTCCATACTATACCTGTAGTTGACCTGAACGACTTTGTAAACGGAACCGACGCTTCCAAGCGCCATTTTGTAAATGAACTGGGCAAAGCGTTTGAAGATGTAGGCTTTGTAGCCGTTAAAGGCCACGGTGTACCTCAGGAACTGATAGATGCTTACTATGCCGTAGTAAAGCAGTTCTTCAGCCTGCCTACCGAAGCCAAAAGAAAATACGAGATACCTGAGCTGGCAGGCCAAAGAGGTTACACCTCATTCGGTAAAGAGCATGCCAAAGGAAGTGAAGCACCTGACCTGAAGGAGTTCTGGCAAATGGGCCAGATAGTAGAGGGCGAAGACATGCCAGCCGAACATTACCCCGATAACGTTTGCGTAACCGAATTGCCTGAGTTTAATGAACTCGGCACCAAACTTTTTAAAGCCTTCGAAACATCAGGCAGGCATTTGTTACAAGCCATAGGCATACATTTAGAGGTAGGTGAATTTTATTTCGACCGGCATGTGCACAATGGCAATTCAATTCTGCGGGCCATTCACTACCCGCCAATTATGCAGGAACCCCAAAATGCTATCCGCGCCGAACAACACGAGGATATTAACCTGATAACTTTACTGGTAGGCGCCTCTGCCGAAGGGCTCCAATTATTGAACCGTCTGAATGTTTGGATAAACGTTTCAGCACCCGACGGCAGTATTGTTGTAAACGTAGGCGATATGTTACAACGCTTAACCAACAACAAATTAAAATCAACTACACACCGGGTAGTTAATCCACCCAGAGAAAAATGGGGCACCCCGCGTTTTTCAATCCCCTTCTTTATGCACCCGCGTAGCGAAATGCCCTTAAACTGTTTGCCAGGCTGCGTTACCGAAAGGCATCCTTTGGCCTATGAGCCTATTACTGCTGGTGATTATCTGACAGAGCGGTTGATTGAGATTGGGTTAAAGAAGGCATAGCAACGGATGCAGGAATTGAGATGTAAAGTTTCAGACAAAACTGATGAGAATGTCTTTGACAAAATTAAATACGTCTGAGGAAATCATTGAAGGTATTTTGTGTGTTCACCAAACTCAACTTGCTACTCATTACGCCAAATACCGCAATCACGTTTATCGCGTATTCAACGTTGCAGTAATTCTATCAAACCCCGACGAAGAAAACTACAAAGCCCTGGCCATCGCCGCGGCGTTTCATGATATCGGTATCTGTACCGATAACACTTTTAATTACCTCTCGCCATCGGTTTCACTTGCCCGCATGTACCTTGCTCAAAATAATCTTACACATCTGGAAACGCTTGTTACCAATATTATCAACAACCATCACAAGCTTAGTCCGTATAAAAGCAACTCCTTTGTCGAAGCCTTTCGCAAAGCCGATTTAATCGACCTTTCGTTTGGCCTTATTAGTTTTGGAGTAGATGCCGGGCAACAAACCGCATTAAACCGTTCTTTCCCTTTACAGGGCTTTCATCGCTTCATTATATTACAGGCCTTCAAAAATATTGTAAGGCAACCACTTCATCCTTTACCCATGATGAAGTGGTAAAATAAAAAGGCACTATAACCTAATATAGTGCCTTTCCGTGTCAATCAATTATTATCCAACTACTCTTCAACTTCCACCTTCACTACCTCAACACCCTGTTGGTGCTTGGCTTTTATTTTGTTTTCAATTTCATTCGCCAGTTCCGGATTGTCCTCCAATAATTGTTTCACGCCTTCTCTTCCCTGGCCAAGTTTAGTGCCCTCATAGCTGAACCACGAGCCGCTTTTCTGAATCACTCCCGCCTCGGTGCCGATATCAATTATCTCACCTGTTTTAGAAACACCCAAACCATACATAATATCAAACTCGCAGGTTCTGAAAGGCGGAGCAAGTTTATTTTTTACCACCTTCACCTTGGTACGGTTACCTGTCAGATTATCTCCATCCTTAATCTGGCCAATCCGGCGTATATCCAAACGAACAGATGCATAGAATTTTAAAGCGTTACCACCCGTTGTGGTTTCAGGGTTACCGAACATAACACCTATCTTTTCGCGTAACTGATTGATGAAAATGCAGCAGCAACCTGTTTTTGATATAGTTCCTGTCAGTTTTCTCATGGCCTGACTCATCAAACGGGCCTGTAAACCCATTTTTGATTCTCCCATTTCGCCTTCCAACTCACCACGCGGTACCAAGGCCGCTACCGAGTCAATAACGATAATGTCAATCGCCCCTGAACGTATCAGGTGTTCGGTTATATCCAAAGCCTGCTCACCATCATCAGGTTGCGATATAAGAAGCTCATTAACGTTAACGCCAAGCTTTTCAGCATAAGCCTTGTCAAACGCGTGTTCCGCGTCTATAAAGGCCGCAATGCCGCCCTGGGCCTGACAACTTGCTATAGCCTGTATCGCCAATGTGGTTTTACCCGAAGACTCAGGTCCATATATCTCAACTATCCTTCCCTTAGGAAGTCCACCAATACCCAAAGCTATGTCCAGACCCAATGAGCCTGTGGAGATTACCTCCGCCGCCATGATCTTCGAATCGCCTAGTTTCATGATGGTACCTTTACCATAGGCTTTGTCTAGTTTGTCAAGCGTCATTTGTAGCGCTTTGAGTTTTTCTTTCTTGTCGTCAGCCATTTTGTTCATCTTGTAATGTTAGAAAATAATTGATTTAGGCAAATGTAAAACTTCTTTTCTGATAAACTAATATTTTTAGTAATCTTTTTAGCATTTCTTTTTTTAACCAGATTCTACCGGTCGTGCTAATCCTATCTCTGTCTATTTCGTTGTCAGATTTGATAAGGCAAAAATAACGCGCCACTGCGCAATGTATTTGCGTAGTAAAAATAAAATGAAAAAATCTTCGCGATGAAGTTTACACCTCTTCAACAACCTTCATCTTCACCAGTTCTATCCTCTTATCCGAGGCTTTCAGTATCCTGATGTGAAACCTGTCAAGGTCCAGAACGGTGCCGGCTTCAGGTATATCCTCAAAGCCGTTAATGATATACCCCGATAGGGTATTATATTCTCCCTCAGGTATTCCCAGGTAATACTCTCTGTTCAGATAGTCAACCTCCAGCCTGCCCGAAAAATTATATTCATTATCTCCCACTTTCTTTTCAGTCAGGTTCTCCTCATCATGCTCATCCTCAATTTCACCGAATATCTCTTCCATCAGGTCTTCAAGGGTTATAATACCGGCTGTGCCACCGTACTCGTCTACCACCCATGCAATATTCTTTTTCTCCCTTATAAACTGAAGCATCAGGTCGTTGGCGGTCATACTCTCAGGTATTACCTGTAGCGGCCGTATAATTTCCTTCAGCGTTGCTGGATTTTTAATCAGGTCAAAGTGATGCACGTAACCGAGTACCTTATCAATTACTTCATCATAAATTATAATCCTCGATAACTTGGTTTCAATCAGCTTCTTTTTCAGCTCATCCAGCCCTTCATTGGCATCCAGGCCCTGTATCTCAGGCCGCGGCACCATACAACTACGTACTTTAACATCTTTCAGATATAAAGCCTTTTCAAATATTTCCGAGTTCAGGTGATCAGCTTCATCATTACCGTTATCATCTGTAACCGCTGTTTCCTTCACCAGGTATTCCAGATCCTCCTTGGTAAATGAAGGCTTACTTTCAACAAGGTCGGTACCTATCACTCTTTTAATAAGCCATCGCGAAAGATTATGAAACACATTGGTAAGCGGTTTAAGCGGTATATAAAAGAGATACTTGGCAGGCAACGAAAACCACAACAGCGCCTGATCGGCATTTACCCTGAAAAGTATTTTGGGAACCAACTCCCCGAATATCAGAATAACAAAAGTAGTAATCACTGTTTGCACCAACAGCAATGGAAGCTCCCGCGATGGTAAAAAAGAAAAATTCTCCTTTACCAGATAGTTAGCTGTAATGCTACCAAATAAAACAAGCGAGATATTAAGTCCTATAAGCATGGTGCTTATAAACTTCGAAGGGTTATTTGCAAACTCAGAAACGATTCGTGCCTTACGCGAACCTTTCTCTTTAAGCAGCTCTATCCTTAGTTTGTTAGCTGATACAAAAGCAATTTCAATACCGGAAAAAAAGGCAATAAGCAGAAGCGCCGAAAGAATAGCTAACAATTCCATTTGCAACGAAAATTAGAAAAAAAAAACGAGCCCTACCTAAACCAGTTATCATCATGGGCCATTTGCTCATACTAAAAAGCCCGGGGTTTGTCCCCGGGCTTTTTGCTCTTTAAGCTTACGCTAGTATTATCTCAACAACGTAACTGCACCTTCTTCCTTACCGGTTTGTGTACTATTGGTAGCAGGATCGAAATAAGTACCTTCTATGTAATAGATATAAGTACCCGAAGGCTGTTCTTTGCCATCAAATTTACCATCCCAATAATCGGTAGAGTTGTGAACCAACTGGCCCCAACGGTTGTAGATACGGAATTCCTTAACTACAACGTAAGTATGCGATACAGGGCCAAACAAGTCGTTCTTACCATCACCGTTAGGCGAGAATGCATCAGGCATAACCAACGGTCCTTTAAGCAGGAACCAGATCGAATCGGTCACAGCACATTTGGTATTCAGTGAATCACTAACCGTTAAATAGTAAACTGTAGGTGCAGCAACAGTAGCCGAAGGATCAGCACAGTTTGTGCAACTCAGGCCGGTTGAAGGCGTCCAGTTGTATACAGGGTTAGTAAAGTTGGTAATGGTCGGGCTCAAAGGCGTAGCATAATTTGCTACGCCAATAATTGTATCAGGGCTGAAGGTAAGCGTTTGTTTACCGGGCTGGCCTACAGTATCAAGTAAGGTATCAGTACATCCGTATTTGTTAGTCACAAGCACCACGTAGTTGCCGGCTGCCAGGCTGTCAAATACATTGCTGCTTTGTGCTGTACCTCCGTTAAGCGAATACATATATGGAGCGTTCAGGGCACTGTCAGCTATAACCGTAGCAATAATTCTACCATCGCTGAATCCGAAACAATCAGCAGAGTCAGCAACACTTACAGCTGTATCTCTCGGCGGTTGAGGCAGAATAATAAACGAACTATCAACCGAACATCCCAATGCATCAGATACAGTATAAGTATAACTGCCGGCAGCTAAGCCTGTAAATATACCGGTGCTGTTGCTTACATTACCCGGGTTGTAAGTATAGGTCAAACTGCCCGGAGCACCACCTGTGGCATTAACAGCCACATTACCAGCACCACTTGCCGAACAAGGCGTGTTGGTAACCACAGGGTTCAGATCTATCTGAGCCGCTGCAGCTATCGAGTCGCCTCCCGCAGCGGTACAACCATTGTTATCTGTTACTATAACACCTGCAACAGTTGCTGCTGTGGTCAGGTTACAGTAAGTTACCGTTTGTGTAGTTTGTCCGTTGGTCCACGCATAAGTAAATGCATTTTGCGGAACCACACTTACATTTAAAGTATCGCAAGTTCCGGGACAAACCAAGCTGTTGCCAGTAACGGTTACAATATACTTAGCCGGTTGAGTGATCTTAAATGAATCAACCAAAGTGCAACCACCGGCATCGCTCGCAGTCAGGTAATAAGTGCCGGCCGATAAACCGGTAATAGGGTTAGTAGTTGCGCCACCCGGACTCCAGTGGTAATTTGTAACCTCACCGATAGGACCACCTACTACAGTAAGCGATATACTTCCCGCAGTGCCGTTATAACATAAGTTATTGGTTATAGTTGAATCGGCAATGCTCAAAGGTGCAGGTGCGGCTGCAAGTGTATCTGCACCGGTCACTGTACAACTGTTATGGTCGGTAACTGTAACATTTACTATAGCACCACCAATTAAGCCGGTCAGAGGGTTAGTAGTTGCGCCTCCCGGACTCCACAGATAAGTGTAGGCCGGTGTGCCACCGCTTGCTACAACCTGTGCAGAACCCGGAGCGTTACAGGTAGCATTTACGGTTACAAAGCTGGTTATTACCAATACCGGAGGCTGACCAACGCTATCACATTCTACCTGCGAACATCCGTTAGAATCGTGAACTGTTAAGCAATAAGTGCCTGCGGCTAAACCGGTAATGGTATTCGTAGTTCCACCATTGCTCCACTGATAAGTATAACCGCCGGAACCGCCCGTAGGAAGAACCGTTACCGAGCCGTTACTAAATCCGTTACAGCTTGGCTCAACAATTGTTGAATCAGTTAAATTAATTGAGTTAGGAGCAGTAGTTACTGTGCCGGTAGCTCTTACCGAGCATCCATTAGCGTCGGTAACGGTTACACCGTAAGAACCGGCAGCAAGACCGGTCAAAGTATCGCTTGTTACAGCTGAACCTTGCCATGTATAAGTATACGCACCTGTGCCGCCGCTTGCAATTACCCAAAGCGAGCCAAGGCTGGTACAAGTTACCTGGCTTGAATCAACATCAGTAATTACTATAGCGGCTGGCTGGCTAACCTGGTATGAAGCAGTGGCTGTACAACCAAGACTGTCAGTAACAGTTATTGCATAAGTGCCTGCAATTACACCGGTAATTGAATCTGTAACCGATGGGTTAGTTCCCCAATGATAAGTTAATGATCCTATGCCACCGCTTGCGGTAACAACTACACTGCCTGTGCTTCCGCCATTACATTTTTCGTTCACTACAATACCTGTATCAATCAATACAGTATTTACTGCAGGTGGTACGTTATAAGTTGCAGTTGCGGTGCAGCCGTTGTGGTCAGTAACAGTTACTGTCACCGCACCACCGGTTAAACCACCTAATGAATCTGTTGAAGAAGAGCCGGAAGACCAGCCATAGGTATAACCCGCAGTTCCGCCGCTTACAGTTACAACAACCGAACCGTTAACAGTACAAGTTGCGCCTCTCACAACGCCGGTATCAATAACCAATGGCGTAGGCTGAGTAAGTGAATAAGAACCAACCGTTAAGCCGGTAACCGATGCGCCTGTAAGGCCGCCGGTCCATGCATAAGTAATAGTTCCGGTTCCGCCGGTTGCGCTAACGGTTATACCGCCTGTGCCACCGTTACATTTAATGCTGTCAATAACCGGTGCACCGAAAGTAATGGCAGCCGGTTGTGTTAAGTTGTATGTTGCACTTGCAGAACAGCCTGCAGAATCTGTAGCTGTAACAGTATAAGTGCCCTGTGTTAACAACGAGTCTGTTGCGCCGGCCAGGCCACCGCCCCATACATAAGTAATAGTTCCGGTTCCGCCCGTTGCGCTTACCGTAATACTTCCGTTGCTGCCACCGTTACAGGTTGGCTGAACAAGTACCGGAGCATTAAAAGTAATTGCGTTTGGCTGAGGAACGGTATAAGAAGCAGTAGCAGAACACCCTGCTGAATCAGTAGCAGTAACAGTATAAGTAATACCAGCTGAAAGGCCGGTAATAGTAGAAGTTGTTGCAGTAGTGCTCCAGGCAAATGTGATAGGGCCGCCGGTTGAATCTGTGCTTGCATAAACAGTAATACTACCGTTATTGCCGCCGTTACAAGTTACAGCTGAAATATCCGCTGAATCGATCGTAACCGCACCTGCACCAGCAGTTTCAGTAACTGAATCGGTTACGCTGCATCCATTTGCATCAGTAATGGTAACACCAATTATTCCCGCCTGTGTAACAGAAACCGGATTGCTTGTTTGGCCATTACTCCATGTGTAAGTATATCCCGGTGTTCCACCCGAAACATATACAGTTATTCCTCCCGCAGTTGTACAAGTAACAGGAGTTAAGTGCGAAGAGTCAAGAGATATAGGTGTAGGCTGGGTAATATTGTAACAAACACTTGCTGAACAGCCTGAACTGTCAGTTGCAGTTACACAGTAGTTTCCGATAGACAAACCACTGATTGTAGCACCGGTTCCACCATTGCTCCATGCAAATGTTATAGTTCCGGTTCCGCCGTTAGCGTTAGCCGAAATGCTACCGGTACTGCCGCCATTACATAAAACATTAGTAATAGAAGGCACACCGAAAGCAACTGCCGCAGGCTGTGTAATAGTATATGAAGCGCTTGCTGAACATCCTGTGGTATCCGAAGCAGTAACGGTGTATGTTCCTATCGATAAACCAGAGATAGTTGCTGTTGTAGCCGTTGTACTCCACAAGTAAGTGATTACACCATGACCACCCGTTGCAATAACTGTTATACTACCGCTGTTACCACCATTACAGGTTTCATTAACAATAACCGGCGTTCCGAATATAACACCACCCGGTGCTGTACCAATTGTATAAGAACCGGTAACCGAGCAACCTGAAGCATCAGTAACAGTTAAAGTGTAAGTACCCGCTGGTTGATTGGTTATTGAATCTACAGTTTGTCCGCCGCTCCAGTTATAAGATAAAGGTGCCACACCACCTGTGTCAACCACCGTAACAGAACCGGCCGCCTGGCAGGTTACGCTTACAATGGTTACAGTTTGTGGTGCAATAGCCGAAGGCTGAGATACAACATAAGATGCAGTAGCCGTACAACCTACACTGTCAGTAACAGTAACGTTGTAAGTGCCTGCCGATAAACCTGTAATTGCGCTTGTGTTTCCGAAAGTGCCACCGGTCCAGGTATATCCGAGCGGAGGCGTTCCACCGCTGGCATAAACGGTAATGCTTCCGTTGGCAGATCCGTTACAGGTAACATTTACCACATCCGCGCTGTCAATTACAACAGGCACAGGAGTAGTCAGGGTAAACGAAGCCGTAATTGAACAACCACCGGCATCTGTAACAGTAAGGGCATAAGTACCACCGCCCAGGCCGGTTATTGTGCCGCTGTTTGGTTCTGTCGGAGACCATGCATAAGTAATAGGAGCTGTTCCACCGGTAACTATTACTGATATAGAACCAGTAGCGTTACAAGTAGGATTAACAATTACAGGCGTTCCGAAAGCCAGGTTACCCGATATTTTAACCACAGTAGCGGTTGCACTACCTGTGCAGCCATGACTATCAGTTACGGTTACCGTGTAAGTTCCAGGAGTTAAGCCTGAAATAGTAGCCGTGGTTGCGCCGTTACTCCACACGTAAGTATAGCCGGCTGTTCCACCTGATCCGGTTACGGTAAGTGTGCCTATATTATTGATAACACATGATGTGAAAGTGTCGTTAGGTACAGTTGCAACTACCGGTGTAGGGTTAGTCAATACAACGGTATCAGATTTTGAACAACCATTGGCAGTTGTTACTGTAAATACATAAGTACCTGCAGGGATATTAACCAATGATGTTTGGTTAGCACCACCCGGGCTCCATCCAAACGATGTAACAGCTGATGCTGTGTCCTGGTATGAGGCATAAACTGCACCTGTGCTATCATTGTTACAAAGAATATTACGTACTGAATCTATATGAACTGTCAGGTTACCACCTGGTGTTACATAAGAACTGTCACCTACAACAACCTGCGAGTTATCGCAGTTTGTATAAGTTGCAAAAACTTCATAGGTAGTAGGAACAGTAGGGCAAACTCTCAAAGTATCTCCTGTGCCCAGCAGTGTTCCCCCTTGATACCATGCAAGGGTATAGTTAGGAGCACCGGCCGGAGAGAATCTCCAGGCATCATTGTGTGCGGTCCATTGTGTTGCATTTCTTCCTGGCACTGTATAAGCAGTAGTCATGGTCGCGTTTACGATACCTTCAATTGCATCGCCACCGTTCCAGTAAGCGCCACCGCTAACATCATTACAAACAATGTCTTTATTAGCTATATAAATATCAATATCGTTGGTAGTTTCATACAATACCACCATCTGTGTCTGATGGTCAGTTGAATCGCAATAGTTATTATCAACGCTGCCTGAATCACCGAACATCGGACAGTTATACCACGAAACTTCGAATTTTCTGCATGGTGCAGTACCCGAAATATTGTAGTATGTATTGCCATGATGCGTAGGATCCAGATCCTGCCATGGAGCCATGATAGTATTTCTCTGATCACGTTCCTGTCCGGGGTTTGCAAAAGGAACCGGTCCTTGTCCACCATAAGCTGGGCTTATGGCATAGTTATCAACGCCACCTGCGTTACCGGGGTTAAATGAAATCTCGCCGTTCGAACCTATCACTATCTGGTTATAAGCCTGACCAAAGAAGCAGAAGTTGAAAGGAATTGTAATTACGTTCGACCATTTATCATCAATACCAATCAGAACCTGTGTACCGGTATTAAATGCAAAAGGCGGAGCATAAGTTATCTGGCCCACAGTATATGCGGTTGTCTGGGCAGCGCTGAACACACTTGCTATCAGATTTGTACAAGTCTGAGAACAAGGAATGCTTACGTTATTATTAATATGTACCTGAGGACAAGCACCACAACTGTCATGGCCTACTATATAGTATGCAGTTGCGCTGCAGCCATTTGCGTCAGTTACCGTTACATGATAACCACCGGCATTAAGGTTATTTATGCTTGATCCCGATAAGCCACCGGTCCAGGCAAAGGTAAGCGGTGCTGTTCCACCGGTTGCGGTATCAAATATTGAACCATTCGCTCCGCTGCATGAAACCCCTACAATAGTAGCAGGCCCTATAACAATAGGAGGAGATTGTGTAACATTATAAGTAGCCGTTGCAGTGCAACCGTTGGCATCAGTAGCTGTTACTCCGTAACCACCGGCAGTTAACCCGCTGATTGTACCGCTAGTAGCACCGTTGCTCCATAAATAAGTTATAGTTCCTGTTCCGCCTGTTACAGTTACAGAAATGCTTCCACCTGCACCACCTGTACAACCTATATTAGTTATGGCAGGTGTGCCGAAAACAATCGGTGTTGGTTGTGTAACAGTATAAGAAGCAGTAGCTGAACATCCGTTTACATCGGTTGCAGTAATAGTATATGTTCCACCTGCAACATTTCTAAGTGTATCGTTTTGAGTTGAACCACCCGACCATGTAAAGGTGATAGGGGCAGTTCCACCTGTAGTGCTCAGAATGATCTGGCCATTGGCAACACCCGCACAGGCTGCATTGGTAATCTGAGGTGCATTGAAAGTAACCGGATTGGCTCTTATAACAACCACGCCTGACCCTGTTCCCGAACATCCTGCTATATCCGTTGCAGTTACAACATAGGTGCCGGCGCTCAATCCGGTTATCGGATTTCCGGTTAAACCGCCTGTCCAGGTATAAGTATAGCCAGGTGTGCCTCCTGTAGTAGAAGCTGTTAGTGAGCCAAGGTTTGTATTTGCACTGCAGGTTGTAATTGTATCATTGGCAACTGTTACAATAATAGGGGCCGGTTGATTTACCGTGAACGCAGCACTGATTGAACATCCGTTCGCATCTACTGCGGTTACATCATATGTTCCGCCGCCAACACCCGACAGTGTATCAGAATTACTTGGCGATCCGCCAGACCATGTATAGGTTATTGGCTGAACACCACCTGTTACCGTTACAATAATTTCGCCCTTAATACCGGCACATAAAGGATTTAAAACCTGTCCGGTAATACTTAAAGAACTGCTCTTGATAACAACCGAGCCCGAAGCACTGGCAGTACATCCGTTGGCATCAACAACAGTTACAGTATAGGTGCCTGAAGATAAACCACTGATAGTGGCGGTTGTAACACCGTTACTCCACAAATATGAGTATGTGCCGGTGCCACCAGCAGGTACCACTGTTAAAGTGCCTATATTGGTTCCACCGGTGCAAGAGATGATCGTATCGTTGGCAACCGAAGCAGTTACAGCTGTTGTTGGTTGAGTAATGGTAAATGAAGCTGTTACTGAGCAACCGTTGGCATCAACCGCAGTAACGGAATAGCTTCCGGCCGGCACATTAGATAAAGTATCGGTATGACCCGTACCTACCGACCAATTATAAGTAATCGGATTCGTTCCTCCGTTTACAGGATCAATGATCTGGCCCGTACTGGCACCAAAACATCGCACCTCAGTAATCTGCGGAGTTGAGAAAGTCAAGGCACTTGTCCTTACTGCAACACTGGCAGACGCCGTGCCGGTACAACCATGGCTATCAGTTGCCGTAACAGTGTAATTTCCAACATTCAATCCTGTAACAGGGTTAGTAGTTGCACCGCCCGTCCATACATAACCATAAGCAGGTGTTCCACCTGTTGTTGTAGCAGTAAGAACTCCGTTGTTTGTTGAACCTGTACAAGATGTAGCCGTATCGTTAGGCACACTAACAACCAAAGGAGCCGGATTTACAAGCACTTCAGTATCGGCTTTAACACAGCCTGCTGAATCATGCACCGTAAAGATATAAGTACCCGGCCCGATGTTATTCAAAGTAGTTTGGCCGGCACCACCCGGAGCCCATCCGTAAGATATAATGCCTGAAGTACTATTGTAATTTGCAAATACAGCACCGTTGGTAGAACCATTACAGGTTGGCTGTCTTGCTGAATCGCTGATTGTAAGATTGCCCAAACCAACAAAAACCGAAGCGGTATCAGCTACAACTGATCCATCGCAATTGGTGTATTTGGCAATAACGCTATAGTTAGTAGGTCCTGCAGGACAAACATTTATCGGCGAGCCTGTTCCAATCTGTGTAGTGCCCTGAAACCAGGTAATAGTATAAATTAAAGGAAGTCCGCTTGGTGTAAATCTCCATGCATCATTGGTTAAAGGCACACCATTACTTGGCCAAACAGTTGCATTTCTTCCCGGCACTGAGTAGCCCACCGTTCCTGTTCCGTTCATGATACCTTCAACAGCCCAGCCATTGTTCCAGTTAGTGCAAGGAACTCCTTTTTGCTGAATATAGATATCAATAACGTTGGAAGTTTGATAGATAACCGCCATTTGTGTTTGCTGGTAAGCTGTAGTACACAAACCTGTATTAACGCTGTTAGGATCGCCGTACATTGGACAGTGATACCAGGAAACCGCCAGATACTGACAGGGAGCTGTACCACCTAATTGATAATAAATATTACCTCTTTTTGTATTATCCATGTCTTGCCAAGGAGTCATGATTGTATTGCGCATATCCTGTTCGCCAAGAAAAGGTATACCGCCGGCAGGTATTGACCAGTTATTACCTGTTGCAGCGTTAGCAGTATTGAAACCAATGCAACCGTTAGAGCCCACAATGGCCTTGTTGAATTCATTGCCAAAAAAACAAAAGTTAAAGCCCAGGGTAATAGGATCGGACCATCTGTCATCTGAGTCATTCAAAATCGATATCCCCGTGTTAAACCCAAAAGGCGGTGTATATGGAATAGAACTTACTGTATATGCGGTACTTGCACCGCCACCTAATGCCGAGGCAGTAAGGTTTGTGCAGGTCTGGCCACAGGGAATAGTAACGTGCGTATTGGTAACTACAGCAGGGCAACCAGGTTGAGCTTCAGCAGTTATGAATCCTAACAGAATAAAGACAGGGATTACAACTCGTAAAATGTTTCTCATCAGACGAAATTTTTATTTAGACGAGCGAAAATAGCAATATACCGTAACATTTGTAAAAAAAATGCGTAGAGATTTATTTATAGTTTTAACGGAATAAGCCTTATTTCGCGGTCTATCTTGGAAAATCAGGGCAAATTTGCTTTAGAAACCAATGTAGGTTAGAAATAATTAATACCCATGCCTGTCCAGTTAAACAAGGAAAACTCCTTTCACTTTATCCGCGAAATAGTATGGCTTTTAATAACCGTACTGATCATTTATATTGTGTTGTTCCCAATTACCTCAAAAATTGATTTTATTTACTGGCGCATCAATGCATTTTTCATTTTTACCGCCTTTACATATTTCAGGTATGCTATAACGTTTAAAAGCCTGCCTTTTTTACGCCCGTCATGGGTCCGGTTCTTGCTTTTTACGGTTAATTTAAGCCTTTTCATCTTCATTGCTCAGAACGAGCAAAAGCTGATATCCATGGCTGATAACTTCTACATCGAAGACTTCGGTTTTCCGCACGTTTTCATTAACGAACTTGCCAAACGCGAACTGTTTAAATATCTGTATACCGAGATCGTTTTTTTCAGCACCGGCAGCCTGATTACCTTATCTGCCTTTCAAATCAGGTTAATCATTTCATACTGGCAATATTATAAGCATCAGGCCAATGCGCTCTTAGAGGATTAAGCGGGTTTTGTTAATTTTTACAACCTCCTGTTTTTTATGCCCCGGTAATAACAAGCTTAGTTAGTTGATTGTCTGGCTTTTTCGGCATTGCCGGTATTTCAGAAAACAGAGCGGATCTGCTTTTATGTTCAAATATTTTTTACGTTTGCTATTCCCTCAGCAAAAGCCGTTTTTTTAATTATTTTCCTAAACACCGCAATGTTCAACGATGAAATTCTCTGAAATGGAATACAAACGTCCGGATCTGCCACAGGTAGAAAAAGACTATAACCAACTGCTAACCAGCTTTGAACGAGCGGCCACAGCCGATGAACAAAAGGAAATACTTGCCAGGGTCAATGATCTGAAAAACGAGTTTCAGACCTATTCTTCAATCGCATCTGTGCGCAACTCTATTGATACCGGTAACCCTTTCTATGAGGCCGAACAGGAGTTTTTTGATAGCAACGAACCAGTGATGAAAGACCTGAATATCAGGTTTTACAAGGCCCTGGGAAATGCTAAATTTAAGGCCGAGCTGGAGCAAAAATTTGGAAATCAGCTGTTTAAGCTGGCCGATGTAAGCGTTAAAACCTTTCATCCATCAATTATAGAAGACCTGAAAGAAGAGAACAAGCTAGGCACCGAGTATACCAAACTGGTAGCCAGCGCCGAAATTACATTCCGCGGTAAAAAACTGAACCTCTCTGCTTTAGATGCTTTTCAGGAATCAACTGACCGCGAAACCCGGAAAGAAGCTTTTAATGCAAAATGGGCCTTTTTTGCTCAAAACGAGGCTAAATTTGATGAAATATACGACAAATTGGTGAAAGTGCGCACGCGCATTGCCAAAAGTCTGGGGTATAAAAATTTTGTCGAGCTGGCTTATTTCCGCATGTCCAGAACTGATTATGATGCCAAAATGGTAGCCGTTTACCGCGACCAGGTTTTAAAGCACGTAGTTCCGCTGGCTGCGAAATTACGCGAACGCCAGAGAGAGCGAATCGGGGTTGAAAAACTGAAGTTATACGATTGGGCCCACAACTTTAATTCGGGCAACCCTACCCCGATAGGAACGCCCGAGCAGATAGTAGCCAACGGACAAAAAATGTACAGCGAGCTTTCGGCCGAAACCAAGGAGTTTTTCGACTTTATGGTTAATAACGACCTCATGGACCTGGTAAACCGCAAAGGGAAAGCTGCAGGTGGTTATTGCACCATGTTCAATAAATTTAAGGCCCCCTTCATATTCGCCAACTTTAACGGCACCCTGGGTGATGTGGACGTACTGACCCATGAGGCGGGACACGCCTTTCAGTGCTACCAAAGCCGTGGCTTTGAAGTAGAGGAATATGTTTTCCCAACCATGGAGGCCTGCGAGATCCATTCTATGAGTATGGAGCACCTTACCTATGCCTGGATGAACCTGTTTTTTGGAAAAGATACTGAAAAGTACAAATTCGTGCACCTTTCATCTAACATCCTGTTCCTGCCCTATGGCGTAGCAGTAGATGAGTTTCAGCATATTATATACGAAAACCCTGACCTTACCCCCGCCGGGCGCAAAAAGGTTTGGCTGGATATGGAAAAGAAGTACCGCCCATGGGTAGACTATGATGGCGTTGATTATTTAGAGCGCGGTGGTTTCTGGCAACGCCAGCCGCATATCTATCGCAGCCCTTTTTATTATATCGATTATTGCCTGGCACAACTTTGCGCGCTGCAGTTCTGGAGCAAAAGCGAAAAGGATTTCAAAGCCACCTGGCAGGATTACCTAACCCTATGCAAAGCTGGTGGCAGCAAATCATTCCTCGAACTGGTAAAGCTGGCCAAACTAAAATCCCCTTTCGAGGCTGATGTTTTCGAACCCCTGTTTAAGGAATTGGAAACATACCTGAACGGCATAGATGATAAAGCGTTGTAGGCAATTAAAGTATTTACTTATCTCCTCCCGTACCCTTAAACTGCTCATCTGTATTTTTGAAAAGCACGTTGAAGGTGGTCAGTGAGCCATATATACGGGTAATGTATTGCTGCAGGTCTACCTTTTCAGCATCGGTAAGCACCTTATGCGAGTTTATGTTTTGTTCCAGCACCCGCAGCCTGTCGCGCAACATTACAATTTTATGAAAAAAGGCCTCAACCGGTATTTCTTTTCCTTGCAGGCTGCTGTCCTGTGGCTTTAGTATCATAGTGCCGTGTATCCATTTACTGGCTATGGGCACTATTTCCTGCAAATCGCTCTTTTCGTCAATTACTTCTGCAATTGCTTTTTTCACGTGCTCTAAAGTAATTGGCACTACATCCGCTGCAGTTTTTTCAAGCACCGTAAGCCCCTGAAAATCGCGCGCAATACCACGGGTAGCATTGCCATCTTTAAACCAAACCGTATAAAACTCCATATCAACATCTACCACCACTCCCTTACCATACCTGGGGTGCTCAATTCTTGAACCTGTTCCTAAATTACTATCACTCATTCCTTTTTATGTTATAGTGTTAAAGTGCCAACGTGTTAACGCAAGCACCTGTTAAATTTCATTTTATAAATAGCAATACTACAAAACAATTAAACGCCGAAACCCAAAATCACCAGCTACGTTAGCTCCTCCCCTTACCTCTTTACAAACGCCTTTACCCTGTCGGCCACATTTTTTCGGATGTCATACCAAAACAAATTGTAGTCAGCAATATGTAATACCTTCCATCCGCTTATTATAGGCAAATGTGCTGCAACCCATAAATAATGCCGGTGTATTTGCGTGCCGCAGGCCCCTTCATACTTTTTATCAAAATCAAGTAAAATAGCGCCCATGCTTTTCGATGCGTCAACCGCAACAGTATCCCGGTTCCAGGTTACAGGGTTAACGCATACTGTGCCATACAATCCCGACTGCCTGGGTTCAAATCCTTCTTTAAAGGAAGCCCAGGTAATATAACAACCTGTTTGCGTAGCATCATTGCATGGTTTAAGGCTTTTATACATACTCTCATCAAAACCAAAACCTACTACATAGGCGGCAACTAATCTTTTTTGCAGCGGTGTGC
>Ga0316217_10000806_pt1 | contig 43121 bp, 28 predicted proteins | sample 1anoAmetaG_FD_203633 | JGI IMG/M metagenome (GOLD analysis project Ga0316217, IMG submission 203633) | Freshwater microbial communities from Trout Bog Lake, Wisconsin, USA - 1anoA | ecosystem: Environmental > Aquatic > Freshwater > Lake > Hypolimnion/Profundal zone | place: USA: Wisconsin...
TCGCGGATCGCCTTGACGACGGCGCGATAGTGCTTCGTCTCCATGCTGAACGCGCCCGTCTCAGGGTCGCGCACGTGGATGTGGACGATGGCGGCGCCGGCGTTGGCGGCGTCGATCGCGGCGGCGGCGATCTCGGTGGGGGTGACCGCGCAGTGCGGGCTCTTGGTCACCTTGGTGTCGTCGCCAGTGATCGCGCAGGTGATCATTACATCGGTATTCATCAGTTTCCCCTCCGAGGCTCGTTCCATCATATTATCGCGCCCATAATATTTACACCACCGGCCCGGGGGCGCCCCCGGGGGGCGGCGTGGGATACTTACCGGGGGGTGACGCATGAAGAAGACGCTGGGGACCTACCTGATCGAGTTGCTGGAAGCGCAAGGCGTGAAGCACGTCTTCGGCATCCCCGGCGTGCACAACCTGGAGCTGTACCGGGGCCTGGCGGCCTCCGGCATCCGCCACGTGGCCGGTCGCCACGAGCAGGGACTGGGGTTCATGGCCGACGGCTACGCCCGGGTCTCGGGCGGGCTGGGGGTCTGCTTCACGATCACCGGGCCGGGACTGACCAACATCGCCTCGGCGATGGGCCAGGCGATGGCCGACTCCGTCCCGCTGCTGGTCGTTTCCAGCGAGAACCGTCGCGGCGAGATCGGCACGGGCAAGGGCTTCCTGCACGAAATGCCCGACCAGCTGCAGCTGGCGGGCCTGGTTGCCGGCCATGCCCAGCGGATCGACCACGTCGACGACCTGCCGCCCGCCCTGGAGCGCGTGTTCCGGGCCGCCCGCACCGGCCGCCCCCAGCCCGCGTACCTGGAGATCCCCCGCGACCTGCTCGCCGAGGACGCCTCCCACCTGCCGCGCGCGACCCGCTTCGCCGCGCCGGTCCCGCCGGTGCCGCCGGCCGCCGCGGTGGCCGAGGCCGCCGGCCGGCTCGCGGCCGCCCGCACGCCCCTGATCCTGGTTGGCGGCGGTGCCGTCCGCGCCGCGGCCGAGGTCCGGGCGCTGGCCGAGCGGCTCGGCGCCCCGGTCGTGATGACCGTGAACGCCCGCGGCGTGCTGCCCCCCGGCCATCCGCTGGCGGTCGCGATGAGTCCGTCGCTGGAGCCGGTCCGGGCGCTGGTCGCGTCTGCCGACGCGGTGCTCGCCGTCGGGACCGAGTTCGGCCAGACCGACTACGACATGTACGTGGTGGCCGATTTCCCGCAGCCGCGCGGCCTGATCCGCATCGACATCGATCATGACCAGCTGCTGCGCAACGTCCGGCCGGAGGTGGGGCTGCGGGGCGATGCACGCGCGACGCTCGCGGCGCTGCTCGAGGTGCTGCCCGCCGGTGCCGCCGCCGAGGGCGCGGAAGCCCGGGTTGCCGCCACCCGCACGGCGGCCTTCGCGGCGCTCAGCCCCGCGATGCAGCGCGAGGTGGGCTTCCTGGAGGTGATCCGCCAGGCGGTCCCTGGCGCGATCCTGGTCGGCGACTCCACCCAGGCCGTCTACGCCGGGAACCTCGGCTATGCCGCCGCAACGCCCGGCTCGTGGTTCAACAGCTCGACCGGCTACGGCACGCTAGGCTACGCCCTGCCGGCCTCGACCGGCGCGGGCCTGGCGGCTCCCGATCGCCCGGTCGTGTGCATCGTCGGCGACGGCGGCATCCAGTTCTCGCTCGGGGAACTCGCCGTGCCGCGCGACGTCGGCGCCTGGACCGCGATCGTGGTCTGGAACAACCGTGGCTACGGCGAGATCAAGACCTCGATGCTGGCGGTCGGCATCGAGCCGGAGGGCGTCGACGTGGGTCCGCCGGACTTCGGTCACCTCGCCCGGGCGTACGGCTACGGCCACTGCGTCGTCGACAGCCTGGCGACCCTGGAGAAGGCCATGCGCGACTTCGCGGCGCGCCGCCAGGTCGTGGTGGTCGAAGTGCGTGCGGAGGCCTTCGAATGACCCGCCGTTTCGCGCCGCTGGTCGACTGGGTCGCCCACGAGGGCGGCAACGATCCGTGGGCCCTGCACTGGGAGGCCCGCAACGCGCTGGACCGTGGCGAGGACGTCATCGTCCTCAGCGTCGGGGATCCGGATCTCGATACGCCACCGGCGGTCGTCGATGCGGCCGTCAAGGCGATGCGCGCCGGGGATACGCACTACACCGAGAGCATCGGCCGGCCCGCGCTGCGCGCCGCGATCGCGGCGATGCATACGGCGCGTACCGGCCAGGTCGTCACGGCGGCGAACACCGCGGTGCTCGCCGGCACCCAGAACGGGCTGTTCGTCTCCTCGCTGTGCCTCGCCGGGCACGGCGAGGAGGTCATCGCGCTCGATCCGATGTACACGACCTACCCGGCGGCGATCGGCGCATCGGGTGCGACGCTGGTGCGTGTCCCCGCGCCGGCCAGCGCGGGCTTCCACCCGGACCTCGCCGCGCTCGAGGCGGCGGTCACGCCGCGCACGCGGGCGATCTACCTGGCGACGCCGAACAACCCGACCGGCGTCATCCTCTCCGAGGCCGACTGCGACGGCATCGCCGACATCGCGCGGCGTCACGGCATCTGGATCGTCTCGGACGAGGTGTACGCAGGCATCGCCGAGGGCGGCCGCGTGCCCAGCCTCGCGACCCGGCTGCCGGAGCGGGTACTGACGCTCGGTAGCCTCTCCAAGAGCCACGCGATGACCGGCTGGCGCGTCGGCTGGGTCGTCGGTCCGGCCGATTTCATCGTGCATGCCGAGAACGTCGCGCTGTGCATGCTGTACGGCCTGCCGGGCTTCATCCAGGAGGCCGCCATCGCGGCGCTGGCGATGCGCGAGGAGGCGGAAGCCGCGATCCGCGACTACTGCCGCGCCCGTCGCGAGCTGATGGTCCGCGAGCTCGAGGGCGTGCCCGGCATCCGCCTGTGCCGGCCGGACGCGGGCATGTTCATGCTGATCGACGTGCGCTCCACCGGGCTCACCACCGCGGAGTTCGTGCGGCGGCTGTTCGATGCCGAGCGCGTCTCGCTGCTCGACGGTGCCGCCTTCGGGCGCGAGACGGAAGGCTTCGTGCGTGCCTGCTTCGCGGCGGAGGAGTCGCAACTGATCGACGCAACCGGCCGCATCCGGCGCTTCTGCGCGGGACTCGCCGCCGGCTGACCTAGGCGCCAGCCGGCGGTACGCGGTCGGCCTACAGCTTGTAGGTGAGCGTGATCCCGATGGTCCGTGGACGGAACGTGTAGGCGTTCTGCTGCGGCGTCGGCTGCGGGTAGGTGTAGTTGCCGTTGCCGTCGAGCGGGATGTTGCCGTCCGTCTGGCCGAGCTGGTAGTTGGTGATCGTGCGCGAGTCGAACAGGTTGTCGACGAATAGCGCCGCGGACAGGTTGCCGAACGTCATGCCGGCGCGCAGCGACGCGAAGCTCGTCGAGCCCAGCGAATACACGTACGGGTTGTACTGCGCCGACGGACGGTCGACCGTCCCGGGATCCTGGCTCGCCGCCGGCCAGTTGTTCTTGCTGGCGTACTCCCAGTCCAGGCGCACGAACGCGTCGCGCTGCGCCAGGGTGAAGTTGTACTGCGTGCCGATCGCGACCGTCCACGGCGCGCCGGTGCCGGGGCTGCCGTTCACCGCGCCCTCGCCGGAGATCGCGTCGCCGGTGTTCACCAGCAGCGGCTTGCCGAGCGGCGTCGGCTCCGAGTACCGCGCGCTCGTGTAGCCGACCGCGGCATCCATCGAGAAGCCCCCGCCGAGCACCATCTCGGCCTGGATGTCGAAGCCCTTCGCGACCGCCGTGCCGAGGTTGTCCGTGAACTGCAGGCCGCAGTTGTAGGGGACGTAGACGCTCTGCTGGATGTTCTTCCACTTGATGTAGTAGACGCTGGTCGCGATGCGCATCCGGCTGCTGAAGTTGTTCTTGGAGCCGACCTCGTAGCTCTGGGTCGTGTCCGAGTTGTACGTCAGCGGCGCGCCGTTCGGGTAGCCGGTCTGGTTCAGGCCGTTGTCGCCGTTGCAGTAGCTCGGCAGCGGCGGGTTGCCGCCACCCGGGCGGAAGCCCTTCGCATAGGTGGCGTAGTACAGGTCCTGCGGATCGGCCTGGAAAGATACGCCGACCTTGGGCGTGAAGGAGTTCTCGCTCTGCTCGGCGCCCGCGTCCTCGGGGCCGAAGTTCTCGAGGCCGTCGCCATGGTGAGTGAGGCTGAACTTCATCTTCGCCAGACGGCCGCCGATCGTCAGCTTGACACGGTCGGTGACCGCGAGCGTCGTCTCGCCGAACGCGGCGATCTGGCGGTCGTGGACCGTGTTGTCATTGATGTAGATGTCGCAGTTGGGGATCGTCAGGCCGTTCGGGTTGCCGTCGTTGCAGGTGTAGAAGTTGCCGCCGAAGAAATCCGTCGGGCTGACGCCGAACAGCGTGTTCCACAGCGAGTAGATCTGCGAGTCCTGCAGTTCCTCGACGCTGCGTTCCTTGGAGATCGAGAAGAACGCACCGACCGTCCACGTCCACCGGCTCGCGGCGTCGTTCGACTGCCAGCGGACCTCCTGCGTGAAGGTGTCCTGGGCGTTGGTGATCGTGTTCGGCGTCGAGTAGCCGGCGAAGCCGGCCGGCATGTGAATGCCCTTGCCGTCGATCAGCGGGTACCAGGAGCAGGGCGGCGTCGAGCCGTCGCCGCAGGAGCCGTTGATCCACATCTGCGACTGGTAGTACGCCAGGTCGTACACCGTGCCCTGGTAGCCGGTCTGCTCGCGGCGATGGTAGTAGGACGTGTTCGAGATCAGCTTCGTGCTGCCGACGTCGGCCTCGATCTTCAGGGCCGGCAGGTAGAACTCGTCCGGCGACGGGATCCGCTCGGGCGACGCGTTGTTGAACTGCCCGGCCGCGACGTTGGAATAGGCGGTCCAGAACGTGGACTGGTCGTGCTTGCGCGAGTTCTGGTACATCAGGCTCGGCGTCACCAGCAGGCCGTCCCTGGGCTGCCAGGCGAGCGCGAGCCGGGCCACCACGGTGTTGGCGTGGTTGGCGTCCTTCTCCGTCGTGGCGTCGGTCTGGGGGTCCACGCGGTTGATCCAGCCGCCGTCGTAGCGGTACCAGATGCTCGCGCGGTAGCCCAGCACGTTGTCGATCAGCGGGCCGCCGTGCGCGATGCCGGCCTCGTAGCTCGGCTCGCCGCCGCGCGTGAACGACAGTTCAGTGCGCGCGTAGGTCGACTCCTTGGTCAGGCTCGGCTGGTTCATGATGTAGCGGACGGTGCCGCCCTCCGAGCCCGAGCCGAACAGCGTGCCCTGCGGGCCGCGCAGGACCTCGACCCGGTCCAGGTCGAAGGTCTTCGGCAGCGTGTCGTCCGGATTGAAGCCGAGCGCCCGCATCTGGATCGGCGTGTCGTCGATGTAGATGCCGGTCGTGCCGGCGCCGCCGGAGGAGGCGATGCCGCGGATCGAGATCGCGTTGGTGCCGGAGTTGTCGATCGTGACGCCGGGCGTGAAGCGGGCGACGTCCTGGAAGTCCTTGATGCCCTTGGTGTCGAGCGAGTCCTGGCTCAGGGCCGTGACGCTGATCGGCACCTTGCTCAGCGATTCCTCGTGGCGGGTCGCCGTGACGACGATCTCCTCGAGCTGCCCCGTCTGCCGGTCGGCTGCCATTGCCGGCAAGGCGACACCGCCGCAGGCGGCCGCCACGGCGAGGCGGAGCAGTGTTCCATTCATCGCGGCGTTCGTCATGATCGGCTTCCCCCGGGGACGTCTGGCGGTGTTCTGATCGATATCGACGGTCGGGCCGGCCGGCCGTCACATTGCATGCAGGCGCTCAGGACTCGAGCAGTACCGATGCCTCGGCGTCCCAGCTCAGGTAGACCTCGTCGCTCCAGTCGATCGACCAGTCGAGCGTACGCCGTTCATTCTGCGCGAACGCGCTGAGCACCTTGCCGCTGGTGGTCTTGACCTGATACACGGACCGGTTGCCGAGGTAGCCTAACTCCCAGACGACGCCCTTGAAAAGGTTGCGTCGCGGCCCGCTCTCCGGCGTCTTGCCGAGGCGGATCTTTTCGGGCCGGATCGCCACCCAGACCTTCTGGCCGGGGTGATAGCGGCCCACGTCGTCGACGAGCAGGTCACCGCCCAGCTCCGCGGAATGCACCACCAGCAGCCCCTGCGACTGGCCCGTCACGACGCCCTCGAGCAGGTTGGCCGTACCGAAGAAATCGGCGACGAAGCGGGTCTTCGGGAACTCGTACACCTCCGCGGGCGTGCCGACCTGCACGACCGCGCCGCGATCCATGACCGCGATGCGGCTGGCGAGCGCCATGGCCTCGTCCTGGTCGTGGGTGACGACGATGAACGTGATGCCGACTTCGTGCTGCAGGTCCATCAGCTCGAACTGCGTGCTCTCGCGCAGCTTCTTGTCGAGCGCGCTGAGCGGCTCGTCGAGCAGCAGCACCTTCGGGCGGCGAAGCAGCGCCCGCGCCAGCGCGACCCGCTGGCGCTGGCCGCCGGACAGCTGGTGGGGCTTGCGGCGACCGAGGCCGCCGAGCTGGACCATCTCCAGCGCCTCGGCGACCCGGCGTGCCCGGGTCGCCCCGTCCAGTCGCTCGCGCTTGATGCCGTAGCCGACGTTGTCCTCGACCGTCATGTGCGGGAACAGGGCGTAGGACTGGAACATCATGTTGACCGGCCGCTCGTAGGGCGGGACGTCGGTCATGTCGTGATCGTCGATCGTGATGCGGCCGGACGTCGGGGTCACGAACCCGGCGAGCATGCGCAGCAGGGTCGTCTTGCCGCAGCCGGACGCGCCGACCAGCGCGAACATCTCGCCCTTGTAGATCGCCAGGTCGACGCTGCCGACGGCGCTGAATCCGCCGTAGTTCTTGCCGACACCCTGTAGCAGGATCTGCGGCTTGGCCGCGGGGTCCAACCAGGGTCGCTCCACGATATTGGGTCGCTGGGAAGTGATCAACTCAACGGTCCCCGAGCCATTCGGTGCATGTCGGCGCTGCGCCGCCAGCGTAACCGATTTGGCCGACGTCGGGGACCGGCCACGTCAGCGGTCCGCCGGCGGCGTCAGGCGCCGGCGCTCGGGCGCGAAGAACGGCCGTTCCACGACGCGGGCGGCCACCATGCGCCGCTCCCAGACCAGTTCGCGGTTCAGGTAGATGTCGGCCCATACCGTCGAGCCGGTCGCATGATGGGGCGCATCCAGGATCGCCAGCGCCACGTTGCGCTTGCAGGTCGGCGACCACATCGCGGAGGTGACGCTGCCGACCTCCCGGTTGCCGGCCGCGTCGGCGTACAGCAGCGCATTGTGGGCCGGCTTGTTCCCGTCCACGTCCAGGCCCACCAGCAGTCGACGCAGGCCGGCCGACCGCTGCGCGAGCAGCGCCCGGCGGCCGTTGAAGTGGGGCTTGTCGAAATCCACCAGCCAGGCCAGGCCGAGTTCCAGCGGCGTCCGGTCGCGGTTCATCCGGACCGTGTGCTCGGCCGACACGAAGTCCACGTTCGGCATCAGGAAGCCCGCCTCGATGCGCGCCATGTTCAGCGCCTGCGAACCGATCGCGCGCAGCCCGCGCGTCCGGCCGGCGGCCATCAGGTCGTCCCAGATCGAGATCGCGTGCTCGGGGCGCATCCACAGCTCGTAGCCCAGGTCGCCGGTAAAGCCGGTGCGCGACACCATCAGCGGGCGTCCCGCGGCGTCGAACTCGCCCAGTTCGAAGGGCTTGAGGCGCTCGACGCCCGCGAGGCCGAACTTCTTGAGGATGTAGCAGGAAGTGGGTCCCTGCATGGACAGCGCGGCGATGTCCTCGGTCACTTCCTCGACCCGCACGTCGAAGCCGATCGCCGAATCCAGCAGCCAGTCGAGCTGCCGCTCGGCGGTGCAGAGGCGGAAATCCTGCGGCCCCAGCCGGAATATCGTGCCGTCGTCGATGATATGGCCGGTGTCGTTGCACCAGACCACGTAGCTGACGCGACCGGGCTTGAGCTTGCGGACATCGCGCGTGACGAGGCGGTTCAGGTAGCGCTCCGCATCGCCGCCGCTGATGCGGTACTTCACCATCGGCGTGAGGTCGTACAGCGTCGAGGCGTTGCGGATCGCGAAGTATTCCTGCTCCGCCGAGGTGAACACGTCGACGGTGGAGTAGCCCGCCCAGGCGACGAAGCTGTCGTTCTGGGACAGTGCGCGCGCGCGCTCGTGGAACGGCGTGTCGAGCAGCGGCTTGCGGAAGTGCGGCACGGGGAGGTTCTCGGCGGCCATCGTCAGACTCCCTTCTCGAGCACGCGTCGGGCGGCGCTGCGGCCCGCCAGCCCCATCACGCCACCGCCCGGGTGGCAGCTGGCCCCGCACAGGTAGAGACCGGGCATCGGCGTCGCGTACTGCGAGGCGCCCGGCACCGGCCGGACCATGTAGAACTGGTCGAACGCCAGGTCGCCGTGGTGCCAGTGGCCGCCGGTCACGTGGAACTCCCGTTCCAGGTCCGCCGGCGTCAGCAGCTCGCAGCCCACCACGCTCGAGCGGATCCCCGGCGCATGCGCCTCCAGCGTGGCGAGGATCGCGTCGGTGAAGGCGTGCCGCGACCGATCGTCCCAGCCCGCGGCCGGTGCGAACGGGGCGTACTGCACGATCGCCGAGAGCACGTGGTGCCCGGGTGGCGCCAGCGCGGGGTCGTTCACGGTCGGGACGGTGATTTCCAGCGCCGGCGCGCTCGAGAACTCGCCGTACTTGGTCGGATTGAACGCGCGCTCGAGGTAGTCGAGCGACGGGGAGACCAGCAGGCGGCCGCCCAGGGCGCCGGACGCGACGCCCGTGAACGCCGGAGCCCGGTCCAGCGCCAGGTGCAGCTTGGCGGCGAGGCCACGGCTACGGACGTGATCGACGCGGCGCACGAACCCGGTATCCAGGTGCTCGGTGCCCAGCAGTCGCAGGAAGGTCGTCTTGACGTCGGCGCTGGAGACCACGCAGCCGGCCGCGATCTCGGTCCCGCCAGCGAGCGCCACGCCCGTCGCCCGGTCGCCGGACACGGTGATCCGCTCGACCGGCGCGCCGGTGCGGATCGTCGCGCCGGCCGCCTCGGCGGCGCGGGCCAGGGCCGTCGACAGCGCACCCAGCCCGCCGCGTGGCTGCGCCAGCGGCTGGCTGCCGGCGGCCGCCTCGGCCGCGAGCCGGTACAGCAGCGTCAGCACCGTGCCCGGTGCGCGCGGCCCGAAGTTGGTGCCCAGCACCGCGTCGAATCCCAGCGCCCCCTTCAGCAGCGGCGACTCGAACTCGTCCTCCAGCAGGTCGTAGGCGTTCATGCCGACGATGCGCAGGAACTTGCGCATGTCGCGCCGGCCAAGCAGCCGGAGCTTCAGCCCCACCTTCGCCAGCGCGAGCTTGTCCGACCAGGCGTCGGTGCCGAGCCGCGGCGGCGGCGCCGCCAGCATGCCGTGCAGCAGCGTCGCGAACCGGCCGAGTCGCGCATGGTAGGCAGGCCAGGCGGCCGCATCGCGCGCGCCGAAGGCGCCACCGGGCGTCCCGCCGGACGCCAGTTGCAGCGCGGCCCCGTCGGCGGACAGGGCCGTGGTCGGCAGCGCGGTCGCGGCGAACTCCAGTCCGTGTCCGGCGAGTCCGAGTTCCCGGACCAGCGCCAGCGGCATCTGGTGCAGCAGGTGGGCGCAGGCCGAGACTCGGTAGCCGGGCGCGAAGTCGCGGGTCACCGCCATGCCGCCGACGTGGGCGGCGGCCTCGAGCACGAGGACCGAACGGCCGGCGCGCGCCAGCGTCGCGGCGCAGACGAGGCCGTTGTGGCCGGCGCCGATCACGATGACGTCGTAGCGCGGCGCGGACGCGTTGGGGGAGGTGCTGGCCACGGTCATGCGCTCCGGCCGAGATCGGCGAGCACGCGCCGCGCGCAGTTGGCGCCCGGCGCGCCCATCACGCCACCGCCCGGGTGGGTGCTGGAGCCTGACAGGTACAGGCCCTTGACCGGCGTGCGGTACTGGGCGTAGCCCGGCACCGGCCGGTTGAACAGCAACTGGTCCATCGTCAACTCGCCCTGGAAGATGTTGCCCTCGGTCAGGCCGACCTCGCGCTCGATGTCCCAGGGCGTGCGCACCTCGGCATGGCGGATCAGGCTCTTGAAGTCGGGGCTGTGGCGCGCGATCGCGTCGATCACCGTGTTGCCGAAAGCCTGGCGCTTGGCGTCGGTCCACGGGCCGTCGGCCAGTTCGTACGGGCAGTACTGCACGAACACCGACATGTAGTGCTTGCCGTCCGAGGCCATGGTCGGGTCGATCTGCGAGGGCATCAGCATGTCGACGTACGGGGCCTGCGACCAGCGACCCTCCTTCCAGTCGTCGTAGGCCCGCTCCATCATCTCGATCGTGTCGGTGATGTGCAGGTCGCCGCGGATCGACGGCGCACCGTCCGGGATGGCCGGAAACCGCGGCAGGCGGTCGAGGGCGATGTTGAGCTTGCCGGACGAGCCGCGGATCTTGAAGCGCCGCACGGCGGCGAGGAAGTCCTCGGGCAGGTGCTCCGGCGCCACCGACTCGAGGAACGTCCGCTTGACGTCCATGTTCGAGACCACCACCTTCGCGGCGATCTCCTCCCCGCTGGCGAGCGCGACGCCGCAGCTCCTGCCGTTGCGCACCAGGATGCGCTCCACCGGCGCGGACGTGCGCACGTCGCCGCCACTGGCGCGCAGCGAGGCGGTGAGCGAACCGGTCACGGCGCCCATGCCGCCGCGGGCGAAGCCCCAGGCGCCGACCGTCTCGTCGATGTCGCCCATGTAGTGGTGCAGCAGCACGTAGGCGCTGCCCGGCGAGCGCGGGCCGAGCGCGGTGCCGATGATCGAGCTGCCGGCGAAGTGGGCCTTGACGATCTCGCTCTCGAAGTACTCGTCGAGGAAGTCGGCAGCCGACATCGTCCAGAAGCGGAGCGTGTCGTACATCCGCTGCTCGCCCATTTTGTGGAAGCGCTGGCCGAGGTAGAGCAGCTCGGTGATGTCGCGCGGCTTGAACGAGGTCGGATCCGGCGGCTCGCGCATCAGCAGCGGCCGGATGAACTTGCACTGCCGGATGACGTCCCGGGAGTAGCGGTCGTAGGCCTCGGCGTCGCGCCTGGAGTGGCGGCCGATCTCGCGCCGCAGCGCGTCGTGGTTGTCGTACAGCGCGAGGTGGTTGCCGTCGCGCATCATCGTGCAGCCGCCGTCGTACGGGATGATCTGCAGGCCATGGCGAGGCAGCTCCAGCGCCCGCATGATCTCGGGGCGCAGCAGGCTGCAGACGTAGGAGCAGTTCGAGTAGGTGTAGTCCTCGAACAGGTTGCGGCTGACGGCCGCGCCGCCGATGTAGTCGTTGCGTTCGACGACCAGCACGTCCAGGCCGGCGCGCGCCATGTAGCACGCCGCGACCAGGCCGTTGTGGCCGGCGCCGACGACGATGACGTCGTGGCGGGTGTTTGCTGCGGCCATGCGCGCGCCCCGGGCTAGGCCCGGACCTTCTCGGCGGACCGGTTGCGCAGCGTCGTGTCGACGGCGATCTCGAAGCCGCGCATGGTGTCCGCGAGGCAGGCGTCGTCGTGGGCGGCGGAGATGAACCACGGTTCGCGCGAGTCGGGCTCGCACAGCACGCCCTCGTCGTGCAGCACCTGCGCCATCGCGTCGTAGAACGCGTAGTCGCTGCTCTTCCACGTGCGGTAGTTGCGCGGCGGCTCGGCGTCGAAGTACAGGCCGCACATCGACGGATGGCCGACGAAGCTGTGCGGGATGCCGCGGGCCGACAGCACCTGCGTCATGCCGGCCATCAGCTTCCTGCCGTAGGCGGCGACGCGCTCCAGCGCGTCCGTCTCGTCGAGGATCTGCAGGCACTTCTCGGCGGCGGCCATCGAGACCGAGTGCGCGGTGTAGGTGCCGCCGTGGGCGACGCCACGACCGAGCTTGCGCATGATGTCCTCGCGGCCGGCGAGGACCGAGATCGGGTAGCCGTTGGCGACCGCCTTGGCCATCGTGCAGAGGTCGGCCTTGATCCCGTACAGCTCCTGCACGCCGCCGCGAGCGACGCGAAAGCCCGTCTTGACCTCGTCGATGAACAGCAGCACGCCGTGCTTGTCGCACAGCTCGCGCGCGGCCTTCAGGTACTCGGGCTCCGCCGCGATGCCGAGGCAGTTGCCCATGATCGGCTCGATCAGCAGGCAGGCGATCTTGCCGGCATTGCGCTTGAGCGTCTCCTCGAGCTGGTTGGCGTCGTTGGCCTGGACGAAGTGCGCGAAGCCGCGCACCCCGAGCGGGATGCCCTCGCTGTACGGCTTGACCTCGGGCTCGCCGACCTGGCCCCACTTCTCCATCGGCGTGTACCACATGGCGGCGTCGAACAGGCCGTGGTAGCTGCCCTCGAGCAGGATGTAGTCGTCCTTGCCGGTGTACGCGCGGGCGAGCCGCAGGCCCGCCATCACCGCCTCGGTGCCCGAGTTCGAGTAGCGCACGAGTTCGGCGGCCGGGACCATCTTCGCGATGCGCTCGGCGACGCGGTATTCGCGCTCGGTGGCGAGCGCGAACACGCCACCCACCTCCATGCCCTCGCGCGCCGCGGCGTCCACTTCCGGATGGGCGTAGCCGAGGATGGCCGGGCCGTAGCCCAGGCGGTAATCGACGTAGTGGTTGCCGTCGATGTCCTCGATCCGCGCGCCGCGGCCCTGCTTGACGTAGATCGTCCGCTCCTCGCCCCAGTAGCGGAAGTTCGAGGCGACGCCCAGCGGCAGCCGCGTGACGGCCTTCTTCCAGTGTGCGTTGCTCTTGCTCAGGTTGCGGGGCATGGCCGGTCTCCAGGAGGGGGCAGGAAATCCACGAAACGTGGCTGGCACGCTAGCATCGGGGCGAGGCTCGCGTCCACGGAAATTTATATGTCCATATAGTCCTCGGCGACACTGCGGCGCAGCATTCCAAGGAAAGCGAGGCGGTACGGCTTGGGTTTAAAAAAGACCAAATAAAACAATTAATTGATTCTTTTGCAGTGGCTTAGCTCAGGTGCCGTGATTTGTCCATAGCCCTTGTCCGACACCGGGTTTGCGGCGTAAATTGAATGCCCGTATAAACCATGGATGGGCTTGCGATGGACGACCTGACGAAGCGGGACCCGTCGCCGGTGCTGCGCCATGCGCTGCCTGCCTGGGTCTACAACCACCCCGAGATGACCCGGCTGGAGCTGGAGCGGATCCTGCGGCCGAGCTGGCAGATCGCGACCCACGTCAATGCGCTGCCCAACCCGGGTGACTTCGTGACCCTGGACATGGGACCGGACAGCATCGTCGTGCTGCGCGACCGGGAACGCGGCCTGCGCGCCTTCCACAACGTCTGTCGCCACCGGGGGGCACGGCTCCTCGATGACGCGGGCCATTGCCCGGGCGCGATCGTCTGCCCGTACCATGGCTGGAGCTACAGCTACGACGGTTCGCTGGTCGGCCTGCCCAGCCGCGAGAGCTTTCCGGGCCTCGACCGGGGCGCGCACGCGCTCAAGCCGGTCGCGTTGGAGGTCCTGTTCGGCCTCGTGTTCGTCTGTCCGGCCGGCGATCCGCCGCCGCTGGCGCAGCGCTGGCAGCCGTTCCTGGAGGAGCTTGCGCCCTACCGCATCGACCAGATGCAGCCGCTCGGGCCGGTCGGCCACGAGGACTGGGACGTCGACTGGAAGGTCGCCATGGACAACTATCTCGAGTCCTACCACGTCCCGATCGGTCATCCGGGCCTGAACCGCATGTTCACGCCCGACTACGAGGACCAGAAGGGCAGTCCGGGGATCGCGCGCGGCACCAGCTGGCTGAAGGAGGCTCCCTCGTCGCGCTGGAGCGAGCGCCTCTACCACGGGCTGCTGCGAGCAACGGCCATGGACCTGCCGGAACGCGACAAGCGCTGCTGGCGCTTCTACAGCGCGTTGCCTAACCTCGGGATCGACGTCTACCCGGAGCAGGTGGACTTCTTCCAGGTGCTGCCGCGTGGACCCGGCAAGTGCCGCATCCGCTACGCCCTGTTCGGGCTACCGGACGAGCGGCGGGAAATGCGGGTACTGCGCGCGCTGGGCGCGCGCATCAATGCCCAGGTCAACGCGGAGGACCGCCGGCTGTGCGCGCGCGTGCAGCGTGGCCTGGAGTCGCCGAGCTATACCCCGGGGCCGCTGTCGGCGCTCGAGACCTGGATGACGGAATTCCACGAGCTGCTCGCCAGCCGTATCCCCGAAATCCGGCTGCCGCAGCCGCCCGACCGCTTCGCCTGACACGACCCAGGGAGTCGCCGATGAGCGCCGACACGCACGACGATCCGACTGCCGGGGATTTCAACGGGCTCAAGCGGCTCGAGCGTACGCTGCCGAGCCGCTGGTACATCGACCCGGAGCACTACCGCCGCGAACTCGACGCGATCTGGTACCGGCAGTGGATCTACCTGTGTCGCGTCGATGCGCTACCGGAGACGCGCTCGTTCCGTACCTTCACCCTCGGGACGCAGCCGCTGCTGGTGGTACGCGACGAGGCGGGCGAGCTGCGGGCGTTCTACAACACGTGTCGCCACCGTGGTGCGGCGCTGTGCAGCGAGCCCGAGGGGCGCCTGCCGGCCAGCGGCATCACCTGCCCGTACCATGCCTGGAACTACCGCCTGAACGGCGAGCTGGCCCGGCTGCCGTCCGCCGGCCGGCCGCACCACGTCGACCTCGGCGGCACCGCGCTGTACGCGGTGCCCCTGCAGGTGTGGCGTGGGTTCGTGTACGTCAACCTCGCCGACCCCGGGCGCGGCTTCAGCGACAACTTCAACGCGAACACGGGCGAGTTCGACCACTGGCCGCTCGAGGACCTGGTTGTCGGCCACCGGCTCACCAAGCGGGTGGCCTGCAACTGGAAGGTGTTCTGGGAAAACTACAACGAGTGCCTGCACTGCCCGTCGGTGCATCCGGCGCTGTCCAGCCTCGTGCCGATCTACCGGCGGGGCATCATGGAGGCGCGCGACGATCCCGCGTGGCGGTCGCATGCCGGCAGCGAGGATCCGCTCTACCGCGGCGGGCTGCGCGCCGGCGCGCACACCTGGACGGTCGACGGCGGCTCGCTCGGTCATGAATTCCCGGCGCTGACCGCCGAGCAGCGGCGGCTGGGCTACCACTACATGACCAGCCTGCCGTCGCAGTACCTCGTGCTGCACGTCGACCACGTGCGCTCGTCGCGGCTGCTGCCGCTCGGCCCGGAGGAGACGGAGCTGAGCATCGAGTGGCTGTTCCCGCGGGAGACGCTGGCGGATCCCGCGGTCGACATCATGCGCGCCTGCGCCTTCTCGGCCGGGGTGATGGCCGAGGATGCCGCGGTCTGCGAGGTCACCCAGCGCGGCCTGCACGCCGCGGCGCACGTGAGCGGCATGCTGATGCCGGAGGAGTACGACGTCTGGCGGTTCCAGCAGTGGGTCCGCGCTGCGCTGGGCGTCCCCTGACGCCCAGCGCCCGGTCCCCTCAGCCCAGGTGGATCCAGGCCGACTTGGTCTGCATGTAGCCGAGCAGGCTCTCGAGGCACTTGTCGCGGCCCTGTCCCGACTGCTTGTAGCCCCCGAACGGCTGCGTCATGTCGCCGTGGTCGAAGCAGTTGACCCAGATGACGCCGGCCTCGAGGTCGCGCACGGCCTTGTGGGCCGTGTTGAGGTCACGGGTCCAGACCGATGCGGCGAGGCCATAGATCGAGTCGTTGGCGACTGCGAGCGCGTGCTCGAGGCCGTCGACGACGATCGCCGCGGCCACGGGCCCGAAGATCTCCTCGCGGGCGATCGTCATGCGGGTCTCGACGCCCGAAAACAGCGTCGGGTTCACGTAGCTGCCCGCGCGGTCCGGGCGGTTGCCGCCGAATTCCAGCTTCGCGCCCTCGCGCTTGGCCGACTCGATGTAGCTCACCACGCGCGCGCAGTGCGAGCCGGTCACCAGCGGGCCGAGGTTGGTGGCCGGGTCGAGCGGGTCGCCGGCGCGGTAGGCGTCGCGGCCGCGCTCGACGAAGCGGGCGATGAACTCATCCGCGATCGGCCGGTCGATCAGCAGGCGCGAGCCGGCGTTGCAGACCTCGCCCATGTTGCCGAAGATGCCGTTGATCGCGTACGTCACGGCGCGATCGATGTCGCCGAGGTCCGACAGGAAGATCTGCGGCGACTTGCCGCCACACTCCAGGCTCACGCGCTTCATGTTCGACTGGCCGGCGTAGACCAGCATCAGCTTGCCGACCTCGGTCGAGCCGGTGAAGGCGATCTTGTTGACGTCCATGTGCAGCGCGAGCGCCGAGCCCACCGCCTCGCCAAGGCCGTTGACGACGTTGAACACGCCCGGCGGGCCGCCTGCCTCCACGAACAGCTCCGCCATCACCAGCGCGGACAGCGGCGACTGCTCCGCGGGCTTGAGCACGACCGAGTTGCCCGCCGCCAGCGCCGGGGCGACCTTCCACGAGGCCATCAGCAGCGGGTAGTTCCACGGCACGATGCAGCCGACGACGCCGAGCGGCTCGCGCGTGATGTAGTGGAACGCGTCCGATGCCGTGGAGGTCACGGCGCCGTCGATCTTGTCGATCAGTTCCGCGAAGTACGTGAAGGTCTGCACGGCCGAGGGAACGTCGATGTTCAGCATGTCGCTGATGGGCTTGCCCATCGTCAGCGTGTCGAGCAGCGCCAGCCGCTCGGCGTTGGCGGCCAGCAGGCCGGCGAAGCGGGTCAGCACGGCCATGCGGTCGCGCGGCGCCATCCGCCGCCAGACGCCGCTCTTGAACGCGCGCCGTCCCGACGCCACGGCGCGGTCGATGTCGGCGGCCGTGCCGGCGGCCACCTCGCACAGCGGCTCACCGGTGGCGGGGTTGGTGACGACAAAGGTCTGCCCCGGGCGGGCCTCTTCGTGGCCGCCGTCGATGAAGTGGCCGGTCGCGTAGCGCAGTGCGCCGGCGCGCTCGTGCCAGTCGCGGGTGCTCAGTGTCGTCATGCTCAGTCTCCAGGAGAATTGCGGGTGCCGCCCGGCAACAGCCGGGCGATCGAACGTCGGAAGTCCGCCAGTGCCGGCGATGGCGCGGCCAGCGCCCCGGGCACGTAGGTGGGGGATTCTATGCCGCGCTGCACGGACTCGGCGAGCGCGAGCTCGGCGGCCAGCGGGGGGCGCCGCGCGCCGGCGGGTGCGCGGCCCTCGTCGCCGGCGTGGCGCGGATAGTCGTGGACGCGCAGGCGCGTGCGGCCCGGCGCGACCGGCACCGCCTGCAGCACCAGCAGGCCGTCCGGGCCGGCCACCAGCAGCTGGTTCGGGCCCACGAAGCTGGTTGCGGTGGCCCCGGCCTCGCCGAATTCCGCACCGCCTGCGGACGGGCTCGCCGGCGCCTCGAGCCACTGCTCGACCAGGACCTTCCAGTCGGCGGCGACCTCGACCTCATGGCGAGACGGGGTGCCGAGCGAGCCGCTACGGGCGCCGGTCGCCGCCAGCGGTTGCGGGGCGCCGACGGTGGCGGCCGAGCTGACCCACAGCAGGCCGTCGACGATCGCCAGCTGCAGCGGTTCGAGCGGACCGCCGGCGGTGTCCCCCTGCGGCTCGCCGGCGAGGCTGTAGCGCAGCCCGTGTACCGCGCAGCCGATGCCGTCGGCGAGACGGCCTGCCGGCGGGGGCGCCAGCAGGTGAGGGCGCTGGCGGCAGCTGTTGGAAAGCGCCCGCAGCATGCCGTCTTCGGCGCGCACGACCAGGAACCGCTCGACCGGTCCGTCCACCGCCACGTAGTCGCCGATGTCGCCGACCTCGGCCGCGAGCCCCGCGAACTGCCACGCGCCGCGGAACAGCGATTCCAGTTCGGCGGTCAGCAGCCCTGGCGCGCGGTAGGCGCTGGCCGGCAGCAAGATCGGCGCGGCGCCCGGGCGCTGGCGTGCGAAGGACTTGGGGAACACCGAACGCAGGTACGCGAACGCCCGACGCCGGGCCGCCGCGCGGTCGATGGTCGATTCGGTCTGGAATGCGAATCCCTGCCAGAGCATCTCCAGCACGCCGATCAGGCCGAGCGCGATGGCGTCGGCGTCGAGGTGGGGCAGTCCGTCCCGCTCGATCAGGGTGGCGACCAGTTCGCGCACCAGCGACTCGAACTTGTCGTCGCGCGCGCCACAGATGTCGTAGTACTCCTGACGGGAGCTGGCCTCGCCCCAGAACGAATACCAGACCGACACCTTGCGCGTGCTGGCGAGCTCCGGGCCCAGGTAGAGCTCGACCAGTCGCTCGAGCGCCTCGACCGGATTGGCGGCCAGGGCCCCGATCGGTTCCAGCACCCGGGCCTCGAACTCGGCCGCGAGGAACTCCAGCGACGCGACCAGCATCGCGTCCTTGGAGTCGAAGTAGAACCGGACGATACCGGGCGACATGCGGGCGATGGCGACGACCTTCTCCACGGTCGTCTTCGACGGACCGTGGACGTGCAGCGCCGAGATGCATGCGTCGATGAGTCGCTGCCGCTGGCGCGCGCGGGACGCCCTGGGGGCGGCGGGAGCGTCCGGCGGGTTCCTGACGCGGCGGGGCGGGTTCATGCCGCGTCCCTGCGGGCTACGGCGCGCCGCTCCCTTCCCGAGCCGCGGGCCGTGGTGCAGACTGCGCGAGGCAACGGCATCAGCGAACCCAGGGGGACGGGCGCGTGGCGGCGACGGGAGCGACGGACGTAACGCATCGGCAGCGCAGGTCCCTGCGGGGGTTGGTTGAGCGGCATGGCCGCTGGCTCATCATATTGCCCCCCCTGCTGTTCCTGTTCGTATTCTTCCTGATCCCGTTCTGCTTCGCGCTGAAGATCAGCTTCGCGGAGGCGGCGCTGCGGATCCCGCCGTTCAGCGACGTCTATTCCGTGACGCCCGATCACAAGCTGCACCTCGTCCTCAGCCTGGCCAACTACAAGTACCTGCTGACCGACGAAGTCTATGCCGTTTCCTACCTGTACTCGATCAAGACGGCCTTCTTCTCCACCCTGCTGTGCCTGCTGATCGGCTATCCGATGGCCTATGCGATGGCCCGCGCGTCGAAGGCGACCCAGAGCATCCTGATGCTCGTCATCATCCTGCCTTTCTGGACGTCCTTCCTGCTGCGAGTCTATGCGCTCGAGGGGGTCATCCGCGACAATGGCCTGCTCAACGACGCGCTGCTCTGGCTGGGCGTGATCCACGAGCCGCTCAAGATCATGCGCACGACTTTCGCGGTGTACCTGGGTATCGTCTACTCGTACCTGCCGTTCATGGTGCTGCCGTTGTACGCGACGCTCGAGAAGCTCGACCTGACGCTGCTGGAGGCGGCCTCCGACCTCGGCAGCCGGCCCTGGCGAGCCTTCCTGGACGTGACGCTGCCGCTGTCCATGCCCGGCGTCATCGCCGGCTCGATGCTGGTGTTCATTCCGGCAATCGGCGAGTACGTCATCCCGGCGTTGCTCGGCGGGCCGGACAACCTGATGATCGGCCGCGTGCTGTGGGACGAATTCTTCGCCAACCACGACTGGCCGGTGGCCGCGGCCGTGTCGATCGCATTCCTCGTGCTGCTGGTCGGCCCGATCGCGCTGCACCAGCACTATCGCGTCGGCCAGCACGAGCACTGAAGATGGAAAGCCGCTCCTCACCGTTCCTGATCTCGGTCCTGTGCCTGGGAATAGCCTTCCTCTACCTGCCGATGGCCGTGCTCGTCGGCTACTCCTTCAATGCCTCGGCGATGGCCAGCGTGTGGGGCGGGTTCTCGACGCACTGGTACACCGAACTGCTGCAGAACCGCCAGATCCTCGGTGCGGCGCGGCTGTCGCTCGAGATCGCCGTGCTGTCCTCGACCGGCGCGCTGCTGCTCGGGACGCTCGCCGCCGTGGCGCTGGTGCGCTTCGCGAAGTTCCGTGGCCGGCTGCTGCTCACCGGCATGGTCAACGCGCCGCTGGTGATGCCCGAGATCATCACCGGCATCACACAGTTGCTGCTGTTCGTGTCGATGCTGCAGCTGATCGGCTGGCCGACCCGGGGAATCACGACGGTGGTGCTCGCGCACATCGCGTTCTGCACGGCCTACGTCACGGTGACCGTCCAGTCGAGGCTGCAGACCGCGGACCGCTCGCTCGAGGAGGCCGCGATGGACCTCGGCGCGACGTCGTTCCAGGCCTTCGTCGACGTCACGCTGCCGATCATCGCGCCCGCGCTGCTCTCCAGCTGGCTGCTGAGCTTCACGCTCTCGCTCGACGACCTCGTGATCTCCAGCTTCGTGTCCGGCCCGCGCGCGAGCACGCTGCCGATGGTCATCTATTCCAAGGTGAAGCTGGGCGTCAGTCCGGACGTCAACGCGCTGGCCAGCCTGATCATCGCCCTGGTGGGCACCTGCGTGCTCGTGGCCGGCTACGTCGTGCGACGCGGCGAGCGCCAGCGGCTCGCCGAGGCCCAGTCGGCCGCAGGCTGAGCCGGCCCCCGTCATGCACTGTCGGTGCCGACGAATATCACGTCGTGCGCCGGGCGGGTGAAGATCGCCCGCACCAGCGGCTCGAACCGTTCCAGCGGCTCGGTCGGATACTCCGGATCGAATGACGCCTGGTCCCAGCGCTCGCAGAAGTTCACGCACGCGTCGAACCAGCGGTGGTCGCGATAGCGGTCCCGGCCGTTGCGGTCGCGGCCCTGGTGATGGGCGTAGTAGTAGCTCTGGAACAGGGCGTGCTTCTCGACGATCCAGGTCACCTCGGCGCGGACGTAGGGCCGCAGGATCGCTGCCGCGATCGCCGCGTGGTTGTACGGGGACAGGTCGTCGCCGATGTCGTGCACCAGCGCCGCGACGACCAGTTCGTCGTCGGCGCCGTCGCGCAGCGCGCGCGTCGCGCTCTGCAGCGAATGCGTGTAGCGGCTGACCGGGTAGCCCTGCAGGCCGTCGTCCAGCCTGCGCAGGGACGCGAGGATGCGCTCGGGAAGGGCCCGGGCATACTCGCGCTCGAGGTCCGCGAGCAGTGCGTAGTCGGCCGCGGTGCCATCCTGCATGCGGCGGAAGCTGACGGTTCTGGACATGTGGGCTCCCTGCCGGCCGGTCAGCCGGCGAGTATCAGGTCGGCGGCCTTCTCGGCCACCATGATCACCGCCGCGTTCGTGTTGCCGGACGTGACGGCCGGGAACACGGAGGCGTCGGCGACCCGCAGCTGGCCGACACCGTGGACCCGCAGTTGCGGGTCGACCACGGCGTGCGCGGCGTCCGGACCCATCGCGCAGGTGCAGGACAGGTGGTAGACGGAGCCGGCGCGCGCACGGAAGTCCGCCAGCACCGCCTCGTCGTCGGTGACGGCGGGGCCGGGCAGGTACTCGCGCTCGACGACGTCCCGCAGCGGTGCGGCCGCCGCGAGCCGTCGCAGGAAACGCGCGCCGTCGTACACGTCCGCCAGGTCCTCGTCGGTGGAGAGGTAGTTCGTCCGGATCGCCGGCGCGGCGAGCGGATCGGCGGAGCGGATCGCGATCGAGCCGCGGCTGGTCGGTCGGCAGGTGTTGAACGAGAGCAGGAACGCCGACCACGGATCCGGGTTGGTCAGCTTGCGGCGCGGGCCGGTGGCCGTCGTGTAGCTCAGCGGGTTGAAGTAGATGTGCAGGTTGGGCCGCTCGAGGCCCGGCCGGCTGCGGACGAACGCGCCCGCCTGGTTGACGCTCATCCCCAGCGGGCCCTTGCGCGTCAGTACGTAGCGGATGCCAGCCCGCAGCTTGCCCAGCAGCGGCGACAGCTCGTCGTTCAGCGTCGGCACCTTCGAACGATAGTAGTAGGAGACGGCCAGGTGGTCCTGCAGTCCCTGCCCGACGCGCGGCGCCGCGTGCCGGACCGCCAGGCCGAGCGACTGCAGCAGCGCGGGATCGCCGATGCCGGACAGCTGCAGCAGCTGCGGCGAGTTGACGGCGCCGGCACTCAGGATGACCTCGCGCCGCGCCATGGCCGTGTGCAGCGCGCCGTCGCGGCGGTACTCGACGCCGCGTGCCACGCGCCCCTCCAGCACGACGCGCGTCGCGTGGGCGTGCGTGACGACGTGCAGGTTGGTGCGGCGGCGTGCCGGCCGCAGGTAGGCGGTCGCGGTCGAGACGCGTAAGCCGTTGCGGATGGTCATGTTCCAGATGCCCGCGCCATCGCCCGCCGCGCCGTTGAAGTCGGGATTGCGCGGGATGGACAGCGAATCGCAGGTCTGCAGGAACGTCGCGCACAGCGGGTGGACGTCGCGGCTGATGTCGGTGACGTGCAGCGGCCCTCCCGCTCCGCGGAACTCGGATGCGCCGTGGACGTAGTCCTCCATGCGGCGGAAGTAGGGCAGCACGTCGCGATACGCCCAGCCGGGGTTGCCGGCGGCGGCCCAGTCGTCGAAATCCCCGCGCTGGCCGCGCACGAAGACCATCGCGTTGATCGAGCCGGAGCCACCCAGGACCTTGCCCCGGGGTGCGAGCGCGGCGCGGCCCGCGAGTCCGGCGTCCGGGTCGGTCTCGTAGAGCCAGTTGAATGCCGGGTCGTTGAATGTCTTGCCGTAGCCGATCGGCATCTGGATCCACGGGCTGAGGTCCGAGCCGCCGGCCTCGAGCAGCAGTACCCGGTGGCGTCCGTCCTCGCTCAGCCTGGCCGCGAGGACGCAGCCCGCCGAGCCTCCGCCGACGATCACGTAGTCGTATTCGGTCACGGTCTGGTCCTCGAGTGGGGCGCGGCCGTCCGCGGTGTCGTGGTGCCGCCCGACTGGGTGATCGGGCGGCGTCCTGCTAGTCTACCGGGCCGCCACCTCGCAGGGCCTCCGGCCGGCGGGAGAGGCGCCGCCATCCGCGAGGAGGTCCCGTGTCCGCCAAGATCGACCTGCGCAAGCTGCCGCCGCTGAACGCCCTGAAGGGCTTCGAGGCGACGACGCGACGCCAGAGCGTGCGCGAGGCGGCGGACGAGTTGTGCGTCACCCACCCGGCCGTCAGCCACCAGATCCAGCTGCTGGAGAACGATCTGGGTGTTGCGCTGTTCTCGCGGGAGGGCCGCAGCATCGTGCCGACGACCGAGGGCAAGCTGTTCTATTCGTTCGTGCGCAAGGCCCTCGACATGCTGATCGAGGGTTCCGAGACGCTGCGCCGGGCGCAGGCCGAGCGGCCCCTCCGGGTGCAGACCTACGTGACCGCGTCGATCCGCTGGCTCGCGCCGCGGCTGCCGCTGTTCCTCGCTGCCCATCCCGACGTTCGCCTGCTGCTGTCCACCTGCGCGGCAGACTGGGATTTCGACGAATCGCTCGGCGACGTGGGACTGGTGTACGCGCCGACGCCGCCGGGGCCCGAGTACCACTGGGTGCCGCTGTTCGACTACTCGCTGTTCCCGGTCTGCACCCCGGCGCTGCGCGCGCGCCTGCCGGAGCATGCCGAGCCGCGCGACCTGCAGGCGCTGCCGCTGATCGTCATCTACTCCGAGACCCGCAACTGGGACATCTGGTTCGAGTCGGCGAACCTGGACTTCGTGCCCGACAGCCGCGTCGTCGTCGACACGCTCGCGATCGCGCTGCAGATGGCGCTCGATGGCAGCGGCGTCGCGCTGGTCAACGGACCGTTTGCCGAGCAGGAACTGGCCGACGGCCGGCTCGTGCGTCCGATGAGCCATCAGGTGCGCTGCCCGGGCGGCTGGGGGCTGATCTGCCGGCAGGACCTGCGCGACAGCCCGCGCGTGCGAGTGTTCATGGACTGGTTCGCCAACGCGGTGGCGGCGGGCCAGGGCGCCGCCTGACGCGGCGCACCGGTCCTGCGCCGGTGGTTCAGGCCGCCGGCTGCACCCGGTTCTTCGGCACGACCTCGTAGCCGGGCTCCTTCGGGTTGCTGTCCGTCATCTGCGCCGGGAAGCCCACGCCGAGGACCTTGACGCCCGTCGCATCCTCGAGCCGGCGGATGATGTTCGGCGACAGCTCGCGCGGTCCGTAGCGGCGCTCGCCGTCCTTGAACACGTTCAGCACCAGCGGGGACAGTTCCAGCGGCACCTTCAGGTTGCGCGCGATCGTGTCGAACAGGCCGACGTCCTTGATGACCAGGTCCATCGTGAAGCTGATGTCGCGGCTGCCGTTGAGGATGACCTGCGACTCGGTCTCGTGTACGAACGAGTTGCCCGACGAGATGCGGATCGCCTCGTAGGTGGTGTTCATGTCCATGCCGGCGACCTTCATCGTCGTCAGGGCCTCCGCCAGCGCGACCAGGTGCACCGTGCACAGGTAGTTGGTCATGACCTTGAGCACCGACGCCGAGCCGAGCGGTCCGGTGTGGAGGATCTGGCAGCCGAGGATCGACAGGATCGGCAGCACCCGCTCGAACGCGGCGCGCTCACCGCCGGCGAAGATGGCGATGTTGCCGGTCGCCGCGCGATGGCAGCCGCCGGACACCGGGCAGTCCATCGCGGTCGCGCCCTTGGCCTCGACCAGCGGGGCCAGGCGCTTCACCTCGGCTTCGTCGGTGGTGCTCATCTCCAGCCAGATCTTGCCCGGGCTCAGGCCCGCCAGGATGCCGTCCGGGCCCTCCATGACGCTCGCCGTCGCCGCCGGCGAGGGCAGGCACGTGATGACGACGTCGACCTGTTCCGCCATCTCCTTGGGCGAGGCCGCGCTCTTGGCGCCTGCGGCGACGAACTTGGCGACGAGTTCCGGGTTCAGGTCGCGGACCGTCAGGTCGATGCCGTGGCGCAGCAGGTTGCCGGCGAGGCTCGCGCCCACGTTGCCGAGACCGATGAAGCCGATGCGGATGTTGTTCACGTGCTGTGGGACCTGTGCAGGGGGGGGCGGCCGGGGGGGGGGGGGGGGGGGGGGGGGTCGCCGGCGCCCGCGTGGGGTTGCGGCCACCGCCCGGCGGCCAATCTGCAGGCAGGCTAGCGGCTGGAGAAAACCGCTAACAAGTCAAATTTTTTGGGCTTTTTGACAAAAGTCTTTTGGCCGCCCCGCAGAGTCATTTGAGCGCGTGCCGGCCGATTCCAACGGGTTATGATGGATCCGGGCAACCCGTCCGACGGGGCCCGCCTGACCGACTGCCCGACTGACCGGGCAGGGCCCGGGGGCATCGTCTTAAGGGGGGCCTAGGAACGATGAGCAGCACAGCCGCGACGCTCAAGACGGGCGACGTCGAGAACACCACGTCGGCGGCTGTCCGCTGGTACGTCCTGGCCATGATGGTGCTCGTGTACACACTGAGCATCGCCGACCGCTACGTCGTGTCGACCGTGCTCGACTCGATCAAGGCGGACCTGCACCTCTCCGACGAGGGCGTGGCCTTCCTGACAGCGTGGCCGCTCGCGCTGTTCTACGTCGTCCTCGGCTTCCCGATCTCCTACATGCTCGACCGGCTCAACCGGCGCAACATCGTGGCGATCTCGCTGGCCATCTGGTCGGCCATGACGATGCTGTGTGGCGCAGCGACCTCGTCGCTGCAGTTCGCGATCAGCCGGATCGGCGTGGGCATCGGCGAGGCGGGCGGCACCCCGGGCGCCAATTCCATCCTGTCCGACTACTTCCCCGTCTCCCGTCGCCCGATGGCGCTGACGATCTTTTCGCTCGGCGCGCCGCTCGGCGCCTGGCTGTCGTACCAGTTCGCCGGCGCGATCGCGGTGAAGTTCGGCTGGCACGCCGTCTTCTGGGTGCTCGGCGCACCCGGGCTCGTGGTGGGCCTGGTGGTCTACCTGACGATCCGCGAGCCGAAGCGTGGACAGCTCGACCATACCGCCGAGGGCGCCGCTCCCGGCGTCGCCGAGACCGCCAGGTTCCTCTGGCAGCAGCGCTCGGCCGTCCACGTGATGCTTGGCAGCGCGCTGACCGCGTTGTGGGGCTGGGGCCTGATCTACTGGACGCCCGCCTTCCTGCAGCGCACGTACAATCTCGATGCCGGCCAGGCCGGCGACGTCACCGGCGACATGCATCTCTACGCCGGCAGCCTCGCCACCGTCGCGACCGGCTGGCTGCTCGCCAGGCCGTTCTTCAACGACCCGCGCCGCATCGTCTGGTTCATGGGCACGATCATCGGCATCGCGACCTTCGCCTCCATCGGCATCTACTGGACGCATTCCCTGCCGGTCGCGAAGGCGCTGTTCTGGATCTTCATCCCGTCGATCTACTTCTACATAGGCCCGTGCTTCGGGCTGCTGTGCAACCTCGCGATGCCGAGGATGCGCGCGATGTTCTGCGCCGCAACCCTGTTCGTCGCCAACGTCGGCAACCTCGTGATCGCGCCGATCCTGATCGGCCGGCTCAGCGTGTGGTTCTCGGCCGATCACCTCGGCGACGCGTCGTCGCTGCGGCTGGCGATGCTGTGCCTGGCCCCGGTCGGCTTCTGGGCGACCTTCCACTACTTCTGGTCGGCCCGGCAGCTGGTGCGGGACCAAGAGCGTGCGACCGGCATCAAGATCTGACCGGCGCCGGCGGCGCACGAGCGTCGTCCGGCGCATCGACCCCCTGCGGCCCGGGCCCGCGCGCCCGCGGTCGCCATCAATTGGAGAGTGACCCGTGAAGACCCTGCAGCACTACATCAATGGCCGCTTCGTCAGCCCCGTCAAGGGTGCCGGACTGTTCGACGTCGTCAATCCCGCGAACGAGGAAGTCGTCGCCCAGATCGAGATGGGTACCGCGGACGACGCGAACCTGGCCGTCGAGGCGGCGGCGCTGGCCTTCGAGGCGTATGCCGCGACCACCCTCGACGAGCGGCTCGCGCTGATGGAGAAGCTGCTCGCGGTCTACGAGCGCCGCTACGGCGAGATGGCCGAGGCGATCACGACCGAAATGGGCGCGCCCAAGGATTTCTCGTTCAACTCCCAGGCCGAGTGCGGCAGCGGCCACATCAAGGAGACGCTGAAGGCGGCGCGTGAGTTCGACTGGGAGGCCAAGAGCGGCAAGCGCGGCAGCGTCGTGCGCGAGCCGGTCGGTGTCTGCGCCCTGATCACGCCATGGAACTGGCCGATGAACCAGGTGGCCGCCAAGGTCGTGCCGGCGCTGCTGTCGGGCTGCACGGTCGTGCTCAAGCCCAGCGAGCAGAGCCCGCTGTCGGCGCAGATCTGGGCCGAGTGCGTGCACGAGGCCGGCTACCCGGCCGGCGTGTTCAACATGGTGCACGGCACCGGTCCCGCGGTCGGCAGCGCCCTGTCGGTGCATCCGGATGTCGACATGGTGTCGTTCACCGGCTCGACCCGCGCCGGCATCGCGGTCGCCAAGGCCGCCGCCGACACCGTCAAGCGTGTCGCCCAGGAACTCGGCGGCAAGTCGCCCAACATCGTCTTCGCCGACAACGACCTGGAGGCCGTGATCAAGCGCGGCATCCTGCACTGCTTCAGCAACACCGGCCAGTCGTGCAACGCGCCGACCCGCATGCTCGTCGAGGCCTCGGTCTACGACAAGGCGGTCGAGATCGCCGCCAGGGTCGCCGCGAACGTCAAGGTCGGCGACCCGACGCAGCCGGGCAACCACATCGGGCCACTCGCCTCCCGGATCCAGTTCGAGCGCGTTCAGGGGCACATCCAGAAGGGCATCGCGGAGGGCGCGCGCGTCGTCGCCGGCGGCCCCGGCCGCCCGGATGGGATCACCAAGGGCTTCTACGTCCGCCCGACCGTGTTCGCCGGCGTCAACAACCAGATGCACGTCGCCCGCGAGGAGATCTTCGGGCCGGTGATCGTGCTGATCCCGTTCAAGGACTACGAGGACGCGATCGCGATCGCGAACGACACCCCGTACGGGCTGGCGGCGTACGTGCAGACCCAGGACTGGGCCAAGGCGCGCCGCATCGCACGCCGCCTTCGCGCCGGCAGCGTCTACCTCAATGGCGTCGGGCAGGAGTATCCGTCGCCGTTCGGTGGTTTCAAGCAGTCGGGCAACGGCCGCGAGTGGGGCAAGTACGGGCTGCTCGACTTCACCGAGTTCAAGGTGATCAACGGGTTCTACGAGGCCTGAGGACCGGCGCATGAAGCTCAAGGACATCCGGACGTTCGTCGTCGGCAACCCGCCACCGCACTACGGCGGCCGCTACTTCGTGTTCGTGAAGATCACGACGGACGGCAACGTCTCGGGTGTCGGCGAGGCGTACTGCGTGCCGTTCGCGCCGCACCTGGTCGCGCAGATGTGCGAGGACGTGTTCCATCGCTACATGGCGGGCGAAGACCCGCACAACATCGAGCGGATGTGGAGGCGTGCCGATTCGGCCGGGTTCACGCAGCGTCCGGACGTGACGATGATGGGCGTGATGAGCGCGCTGGAGATGGCCTGCTGGGACATCATCGGCAAGGAGGCCGGCCAGCCGGTCTACAACCTCCTCGGTGGCAAGGTGCACGAGCGGCTGCGCTCGTACACCTACATCTACGCGCGTCCGGGCGACAAGGTGGACGTCTACCAGGATCCGGAGCTGTCCGCCGAGCGCGCGGTGGAGTACGTCAGTCAGGGCTTCACGGCGATCAAGTTCGACCCGGCGGGCCCGTACACGGCGTTCGACGGCCGGCAGCTGTCGCTCGCCGCCCTCGACCTGTCGGAGCGCTTCTGCAAGCTGCTGCGCGAGGCGGTCGGCTCCAAGGCCGACCTGCTGTTCGGCACGCACGGCCAGATGACGGCGGCCGGGGCGATCCGGCTCGCGCGCCGCCTCGAGAAGTACGACCCGCTGTGGTTCGAGGAGCCCGTCCCGCCGGACGCGCCCGAGGAGATGGCGAAGGTCGCCCGGGGCACCACGATCCCGATCGCGACCGGCGAGCGGCTCACGACCAAGTACGAGTTCGCGCGGCTGCTCGATGCGGGTTCGGCGGCGATCCTGCAGATGAACCTCGGTCGCGTCGGGGGCCTGCTCGAGGCCAAGAAGATCGCCGGCATGGCCGAGGTGCACCATGTGCAGATCGCGCCACACCTGTACTGCGGACCGGTCGTCGGGGCCGCGAACGTCCAGCTGGCGACCTGCAGCCCGAACTTCCTGATCCAGGAGAGCATCGAGCGCTGGGAGGGCTTCCACTCCGCCATCCTCAAGAAGCCGATCCGCTGGGAGGAGGGCTACATCATCCCGCCGACCGAGCCGGGCCTCGGCGTCGAGCTGAACGAGGACTACATCGCCGGTTTCCCGTACACGGACAAGCCGCTGCACCTGGACATGGCGGCGCGGCCCGCCGGCTAGGACGGCGGGCCGGAGGGCGTCGGATGAGCGCGACGACGACCGGTGGATGCCTGTGCGGCGGGGTCCGCTACGAGGTCGAGGGGCCGCTGCGCGACGTCGTCGCGTGCCACTGCTCGCAGTGCCGCAGGACCTCCGGCCACTTCATGGCGGCGACCGCCGCGCCGACGGCGTCGCTGCGGCTGGTCGCTTCCGACACGCTGCGCTGGTATCGCTCGTCGGACAGGGCGGAGCGGGGCTTCTGCTCGCGCTGCGGTGGCAACCTGTTCTGGCGCCGGCTCCCGCCCGCCGACCAGAGCACCAGCATCGCGGCGGGCACCCTCGACGGGCCCGTGACGGGGCTCGCCATCCGCGAGCACATCTACGTCGCCGACAAGCTCGACTACTACGCTCTGGACGACGGCGTCCCGCAGCGGGCGGCGGACTGACCCTCAGCGCGGCAGGACGTCGCCCAGCGCATCCTTGAGCGGGCCGAGCCACGGCTCGAAGTTCTTCCACTGGTCGAGCCCCTCGCGGAAGATCGGCTTGCGTACCTGCTCGGAGCTCGCGGTGCGGACGCTGCGCGTGTTCTTGTGGAACTCGACGCACGCCTGCTCGAACTCCAGGCCGCAGAAATCCAGGATCCGCCGGACGTTACCCTCGAGGTCGTCGACGACGTCCTCGTGCTGAACGCGCAGGATCCGGCCCGGCAGGACCGCGTCCCAGTGCGCCATCAGCTCGACGTAGGTGCGGTAGTAGCGGCCGATGTCCTCGAGGCTGTAGGTGAACTCCTGGCCGGCCGCGAACAGCTGCTTGAAGTTCGAGAAGCAGCAGGCCATCGGTTCGCGCCGCGCATCGATGATCCTGGCGTTCGGCAGGATCAGGTGGATCAGGCCGATGTGCCGGAAGTTGTTCGGCATCTTGTCGATGAAGAAAGCCTTTCCGGTCCGGTAGATACGCGTGTCGGCGAGGTACTTATCGCCGATGCGCCGGAAGTCCTCGGCACCGAGCTGGGCAAGCCTGGCCGGGTAGCGGGGAGCCTCGGGATTGCGATTGTGGCCCTCGATGTCGACGACGGCGCTGGTGATGTCGGACAGCTCCATCGTCCCCTCGACCTGCGAGTGCGAGGCGAGGATCTGCTCCAGCAGCGTCGAGCCGGAACGCGGCAGGCCGACGATGAAGATCGGATCCGGGTCCGGCGCGCCGAAGCCGCGTCGCTGCTCGAAGAACTCGCGCGTGCAGACCTCTTTCTGCTGTTGCGTGTTCAGCTCGATCAGCTCGGCGCTGTAGGCGCTGTCGGCCTTCTTGAGGGCGTTGCCGCGCTCGTAGTAGGCGAACGACTGCGCGTACTCGCCGCGGTCCTCGAGAGCCTTGCCGAGCGCGAAGCACAGGTGATAGCGGTCGACGAGCGCGGTCGTCGGATCGGCCTCGCCCGCCTGCATCCGTGCGAGTTCCTCGTCGGTGAACCGGTAGGTCTTGAGGTTCGCCATGCTCCAGTAGGCGTCGCCGAAGTTCGGGCGCGACGCCGCGGCGGTGCGATAGGCCTCGATCGACTCCTCGGTGCGGCCGAGCGTCTTGAGCGTATGGGCCACCGACAGGTGCAGGTCGGCGGCGCGCGGCGCGTCCACCAGCAGTTCCCGGTAAAGCGCCAGCGCCTTTTCGTGGTCACCCAGGCCCACGTAGGTGGTGGCATACGTGGTCCGGTACATGCGGTTGCCCGGTTCCTTCTTCAGCAGCAGCTCCAGCTGCTCCAGTGCCTGGGCGTGCTTGTGGCGGCGCAGCAGGGTCCGGGCGTAGTCGTAGCGCGCCGCGGTGTAGTCCGGGGCAAGGTGCATGACCCCCTCGAGCAGGAGGTCGGCGTCGTCGAGCACGTCGCGTTCGAGGGCGATTCGCGCGAGCAGCCGCATGCCCTCGACGTCGTCGCCATGCTTGAGCAGGAAGGCGCGCACTATCTTCTCGGATGGCAGCAGGTCGCCATCGGCGAACAGCGCGGTCGCCGTGACGATCTCGGGGGCGAGCTTGGACGTGATCGCGACGTGGGAGGCGGCGATGGCCGCATTTTCCGGGTCGCCGACCATCTTGAACAGCACCTGCAGCTTGGCCCAGCTCGACGGCAGCGCCGGGTTGCGGTTGACCGCCGTCTGGTAGGCGGCGATCGCCCGCGGCGCGTCCTTCAGGGCGACGTAGCAGTGGCCACGCTCCTGGTACAGGCGACTGAACCCCGGGTGGGACTTCTCCAGGTGAGCCAGCACCTCGAGCGCCTCCGGCACGCGCTGCAGGTACCGCAGGCAGACCGCCACCATGTAGAGGGCGTCGCGCTCGTCCGGCGCGGTCGCGAGCAGTGCCTGCGCCGCGTCCAGGGCCTCGGCGAATTCGCCGCGCTCCATGAGCAGGCGGATCCGGGCGACTTCGGCCTCGTGCGGGGAGGGGCTATCTTCGGGCTTTTCGGCTGCCATGGGACTTCCCAAAAAAAAGGCGGGCATCGCTGCCCGCCTTCGATTCTACCCCGGCCGGTCGGAACCGGCCGGTAGATCAGGTCGTCACTTAGAACTTCATGCCGAAGCGCACGCCGAGGACACGCGGACGGAGCGGAACTTCCGTCTTGATGAACTGGGCGGTCGAGGTGAAGGTCGAAGCGTTCGAGTTGCTCAGGTTCTGGCCGTACACCTGCGCGGTCCAGTTGTCCTTGGCAACGCCGAACGAGCCGTCCCACGTCGTGTAGCCCGGCTGCAGGTACCGGAACAGCGTCGTGTTGATCTGCGAGTTGGCCGGGTTGTCGCCGTTGACCGACGGGTCCGTGTTGGTGTTGTTGTACATCGAACCGACGTGGTTCGCGCCAACCTGCCAGAACGCACCGTACTCGTTCACCGTCCAGTCGTAACGCGCACGCAGGTTGTACTGCAGCTTCGGCGAGTAGGCCGTCGGGGTGCCGGCGCTGCCGAACGTGTTGACGATCGTCTTCTGGGAACCGGTCACGTTCGAGTAGTACGTGGTGATCGGCTGGCCGTTGTTCGCGCTGCCAGGGATGTTGTCGGTCAGGTACGGCGAGTCGACCTGCTTGCTGTCGTTGTACGACAGCGCGCTGGTCAGGGTCAGGCCCTGCGTCACGCGTGCCGTCACCTGCAGCTCGGCACCCTTCACCTGGTAGTCGGCACCGTTGACCGCGAGCGTCAGGTTGCCGAGCACGCCAGGGTTGAACAGGGCGGTCTGCACGTTCTTCCAGTCTTCCTGGTAGATCGAGCCGTTGACCATGATGCGGTGGTTCAGGAACTCGGTCTTGAATCCCACTTCCTTGTTGGTCAGCGAGTCAGGCGAGTACGCGAGCGGCTTTTTATACTGAGCTGCGCCCTTCGTGTAACCCGTCACCACGCCGTCCACGAGCACCGGGACCGCTTCCGGCAGCGCGTAGCCGCTCGTGCGGTTGAAGCCGCCCGGGCGGTAGCCCTGCGACCAGGTGGCGTACACCATGGCGTCGGGCGTGATGTGCCAGGTCAGGTTCGCGCGGCTCTTGAAGCCCTTGTACGAGGCGTTCAGGTTCTCGGCGTTCATGTTCGCGGCGCCGTTGGTGCACGGCGCCGGCTGGTCGAAGCAGCCGAAGCTCGAAACGACGGTGCCCACCTGGTCGAGCTTGTAGTCGTAGTGACGGGTGCCGGCGGTGAAGGTCAGGACCTTCGGGATGATGTCGTAGTCAGCCGACGCGAAGAACGCCGTCTGCTTGTAGCCACGCTGCACGTCCTCGAAGAACGCGTCGTTCGAGTTGCGCTCGTTCGGGTTGTTGACCGTGGAGCCCGGTGCCGGGGCGACGTTGCCCATGCACGGAGCAGTGACCGTCGAACCGCAGTCCGGGATCGACTTGTAGGACCAGTCGGTCTGGTCGTAGATGCGCATTTCTTCGTAGAACGCGCCCACGATGCCGCGAACGCGCCAGTCGTCCGGCGTGCTCAGGCGGAACTCGTGCGTCTGGTGCGTGTTGCGCTCCTGCTCGCGCCAGGTGGCGCTCGGCGAGTTGCACTGCGCCGCGTAGCCGGCGCCTGCGCCGTAGCACTGGTAGTAGTCTGCGTACACGCCACGGGCGTAGTTCGTGTAGTCCTGGACCTGGTCGACGTTGCGGACGAGGTAGCCGCCGGTGTAGACGGCCTTCAGTTCGCCGATCTTGCCGTTCAGGGTCCAGGCCGTGTTCTCGAACTTGTCCTTGTCGTACGAGTTGTTGAACAGCGTGACCGACAGCGGGTTCAGCGCCTGGCCTTCCGAGCCGTACGGCATCTGGTAGAACACGCCGTCAGCGTGCATGTCCTGGTAGGACTGCGACAGCAGCAGGCTCCAGTCGTCGTTGAACTGCACCAGCGCCTCGAGGCGGCCGCCCTCGTACGTGACCGGGTTGATCGCGCTGCCGGCGATGGCGTTGTTGTTGATGACCGGGCTGTTCGGCGGCACCAGGCCACCGTAGTTCGCGTAGTAGATGCCGAGGTCACTGCTGCGGCGGGTGAACGTGCTGGGCACGTTGTCGATGTAGCCGCCGCGGTGGTCGTTGTACAGCACCGCGCGGACCGCGAGAACGTCCGTGATCAGCGGGAGGTTGATGACGCCCGAGAACCCGGAGTTCGGGTCGCCGTGGGCGGTCACGCCGTAGCTGGCGTCGAAGTTGCCCTCGAACTTGTTCAGCTTCGGCTTGTTGGTGATGTAGCGGACCACACCGGCCTGCGCGCCACCGCCGAACAGGGTGCCCTGCGGACCCTCGAGGACCTCGACACGCTCGAGGTCGGCCGCGAACACGTCGAGGTTACGTCCCGGCAGCTGGCCGGACTGGTCGTCGAGATAGACCGCGACGTTCGGGAAGCCACCGATCGTGCCGGACGACTGCGTGCCGGCGGAACCGAGCGCGAGGCCACGCATGAAGATGTTGCCCTGGGCGGGGCCGTTGCTGGACAGCGAAACGTTCGGCAGGTACTTGACCATGTCGTCGAACGTGGTGACCGACAACTGGCTGAGCGTCTCGCTGCTCATCGCCTGGATGGTGATCGGAACGTTCTGGATGCTTTCCGAGCGGCGCTGCGCCGTGACGACGATGTCAGCGATCTCGAGCGTATCCGACGGCGCGGCGAGCGCCACGCCCGCCTGGGCGCCGAGCACTGCCATGATCGCGCACGTCAGCTTGTGATTAGGTTTCAAGCGTCTATCCCCCTTGGTTTGAGTCGCATCAGCCCCTGCGGCAGGTTGCAGCGGAAACTGAAGCCGGAGTTTGCTCTGATGTGTTGCCCCTGCGCAAATGCGATTATTTTGCCTGATCGGTTATAAATTTTTTATTGCACTTGATTTTCAGCCTCCGATTCAGTGCGCTGACGAGCCGCGCGGCGCCCGCGACGGGTCGTTGCATAAGCGCAACAGTCTTTCGGTATCCGGCGCGGGTCGCAGGGCATGGAAGGGCCTGCGGGGCGGCACGGGGCCGGACCGGACGCACGGAGCCCTTGGCAGGCGCCTCGGTGGGAGCCGTCGCTGCCGGCGCGGCCGGCCGCCCGGAGCGGGGTCGGGGTGAGTGGAACGGGGCGCGTCCGGGCGGGGCACCCCCGCCCCGTCGCCCCAAGGTCAGCCGGGCCCCGCCGCGAGCGTCGCGCGGAGCGGCCCGAGCCAGGGCTCGAAGTGCCGCCACTGCTCCAGTCCCTCCCGGAAGATGGGCTGGCGGACCTGTTCGGAACTCGCCGTGCGCACGCTGCGGCGGGTCTTGTGGAAGTCCAGGCACGCCGGTTCGAAGTCGAGCCCGAGATAGTCGAGCATGCGGCGCACGCTCCCCTCCAGGTCCTCGACCACGTCCTCATGCTGCACCCGCAGCACCCGTCCGGGGAGCACCGCGTCCCAGTGCGCCATGACCTCGACATAGGCCCGGTAGTACCGGCCGATGTCCTCCAGGCTGTAGGTGAACTCCTGGCCGGTGGCGAACAGCTGCTTGAAGTTGGAGAAGCAGCAGGCCATCGGGTCGCGGCGCGCGTCGATGATCCTGGCGTTCGGCAGGATCAGGTGGATCAGGCCGACGTGCCGGAAGTTGTTCGGCATCTTGTCGATGAAGAAAGCCTTTCCGGTCCGGTAGATCCGCGTGTCGGCGAGGTACTTCTCGCCGAACTCCCGCGCCGCCTCGGCACCGATCTCGCGCAGCACCGCCGGGTATCTGGCGGCGTCGCCCGGCTCGCGGCCATTGAGGCGCTGGACGAGGCGGGCGATGTCGGCGAGCTCCATCGTGCCCTCGACCTGCGAGTGCGAGGAGAGGATCTGCTCGATCAGCGTCGAGCCCGCCCGGGGCAGGCCGACGATGAAGATCGGCTCGCCGCTGGGGCAGCCGTAGCCCTGCCGGGCCGCGAAGAACTCGCGCGTGCACACGACCGCCTGCTCCCGCAGGGTGCGCTCGAGCACGGCCGGCTGGTAGCGGATCTCGTCCTTCTTCAGCGCGTTGCCGCGCGCGTAGCAGGCGAACGCCGCGGCGTAGTCGCCCCGATCCTCCAGCGCCTTGCCCAGCGCGAAGCACAGGTGGTAGCGATCGACGAGCCCGATCGAGGCGCTGGCCTCCTCGGCGCGCATGCGCGCGATCTCCTCGTCGGTGAAGCGGTACGTCTTGAGGTTGGCGAGGCTCCAGTAGGCGTCGCCGAAGCTCGGTTCGATGGCCGCGGCCGCCCGGTAGGCGTCGATCGCCGCCTGCTGGTGGCCCAGCGTCTTGAGCGCATGGGCGATGGACAGGTGGAGGTCGGCCTGGGCGGGCGTGGCGGCCAGGAGCCCGCGGAACACGGCCAGCGCCTGCTCGTGCCGGCCAAGCCCCACGTACGCGTTCGCCTGCAGCACGCGGAAGGCGCGGTTGTCCGGGTCGACGGCCAGCAGCGCCTCGGCTTCCTCCAGCGCGCGCAGGTGCTTGTGGCGCTTCGACAGGACCTGCGCATAGTCGTAGCGGGCCGCGTGGTAGTCAGGCGAGAAGACCAGCACGCTCTCCAGCAGGAACTCGGCGTCGTCGAGCACGTCGAGCCGGATGCCGATCTGCGCCAGCAGCCGCATCGCCTCGATGTGGTCGACGTGGGTCTGCAGGAACCGCCGCACCATCGCCTCGGCCGCCAGCAGGTCGCCCTCGGCGAACAGGCTGGTGGCGGTCACCACCGGGGGCGGCAGCCCGCTGACGTAGTCGAAAACCTGCTGGGCCGCGGCGGCCTCGGCGCCGCGGCCGGCGGCGCGCTGCAGTTCGGCGAGGGCCTTCCAGCTGGCGGGCAGCGCGCCGTTGAGGGCTACCGCGCGCTGGTAGGCCTCGATCGCCGCCTCGGCATGGCCGAGCGCGCGCTGGCAGTGCCCGCGCTCCTGGTAGAGCCGTCCATACCCGGGATGCAGCGTCTCGAAAGCGGCGAGCGTCGCCAGCGCTTCGGCGAGGCGACCCAGGTAGCGCTCGCTGACGGCGATCAGGTAGAGCACGTCGCGGTTTTCAGGGACCTGTGCCTGCAGCTGCCGGGCGAGCGCGAGCGCGTCGCCGAAGGCGCCGCGGGCGAGCAGTGCCTGGGCGTGCTGCACCCGGCTCTCGACCGACGAAGGTGGGTTCGGTTGCGTTGCGGGCATTGGCGTCCAGTCCGGTCCTTGCGCGCGGGGCGCGGGCAAGAAAAAGGCGGGCATCGCTGCCCGCCTTGGATATTAACCGAGGTTGCGGACGGGGACGTCGTCCCCGTCCGTCCTCCCGGGACTCAGAACTTGTAGCCGAGGCGCAGACCGATGGTGCGCGGCCGGGTGACCGTGTCCATCTTGATCCACTGGCTGTAGCTCGAGTTGATGATGCCCTGCTTGTCGGTGATGTTGCTGCAGACCAGCTGCAGGTTCCACGCGTCCTTGGCAACGCCGATGGACCCGTCAAGCGTCGAGTACGACGGCTGCAGGTAGGCGATCGACTGGTTGTTGAGGTCGCGGCTCAGTCGGTCCGTAGTCGAATACGACGACCCGTGGTACGAGCCCGCGAGCTGCCAGAACGCCTCGTAGTCGTTGATCGCGAAGTCGTAGCGGACGCGCGCGCTGCCCTGGAACTTCGGCGACTGCGCCAGCGGGTCGCCGAGCACGCCGAACGGGTTGCGCAGCGGATTGCCGCGCGGATCGGTGAACGCCGCCCAGTTGATGGGAACCCCGTTCTGGTCGACGAAGTTCACCTCTCGCACCAGTTCGCTCTTGTTGTAAGAGCCCGAGGCAGTCACGGTCAGCTCATGCGTGACGCGCGCGACGACCTCGAGTTCGCCGCCCTTGACCCGGTAGTCCGGACCGTTGGTTGTGAACGTGAGGTTGCCGGTGACGCCCGGATCGAAGATCGAGATCTGGGTGTCCTTCCAGTCTTCCTGGTAGACGGCGCCGTTGATCTGCAGGCGGTGGTTGAACCACTGCGTCTTCCAGCCGATCTCCTTGTTGATCAGCGTATCGGACGAGAAGCTCGCCGGCGGGCTCCAGACGTTGTTGAGCGGCGAGCTGTTGCCGACCGCGCCGGAGCCGCGGTTGAAGCCGCCCGGCCGGAAGCCCTGCGACCAGGTGGCGTACGCCAGCGCGTCGTCGGTGATCTTCCAGTTGAGGTTGGCGCGGCTCTTGAAGCCCTTGTAGGTCTTCTGCAGGCCGAGCGCGTCGAGGTTCTTGGCGCTATAGCCGTTGACGCACGTGCTGCCGACCGGGATGCCGCCGTAGTTGCTGTACAGGCCGCCGTCGCGACAGCCGTAGCTGCCGACCTTGGCGCCCAGCTCGTAGGTATCCATGTCGTAGTAGCGCGTGCCGAGCGTCAGTGTCAGCGTCTTCGGGATCAGGTCGTAGTCCGCGGAGAGGAACGCCGCCTTCTGCTTGTACCCACGCGTGACGTCGTCGAAGAACGCGTCGCTGGGATCGCGCACGTTCGGGTTGTTGACGGTGGCGCCGGTCGGCGGGGCGACCGGGCTGAATCCCACCGACGCGTCCTTGTAGTACCAGTCCGACTGGTCCTGGATCTTGAAGTCCTCCCAGAACAGGCCGCCGATCGCGCGCATCCGCCAGTCGTCCGGCGTGCTCAGCCGGAACTCGTGGCTCTGGTGGGTGTTGCGCTGGTTGACCTTGAAGGTCGCGCTCGGCGAGCCGCAACTGCCCGGCGAGTTGGTCGTCGGCGTATGGGCGCCAGTCTGGCTGTTGTAGACGAACGGCGAGCCCGGCAGCGTGCACTGGTAGTAGTCGGCGTAGACGCCGCGCGAGTAGTTCGTGTAGTCGGCGACCTGCTCGACGTTGCGCACCAGGTAACCGCCCGTGTAGACCGCCTTCAGCTCGCCGATTCGGCCGTTGACCGTCAGCGCCGTGTTGGAGAACCGGTCCTTATTATAGGAGGGGTTGAACAGCGTGACCGACAGGGCCGGCAGGGCCTGGCCTTCCGAGCCGTACGGCATCTGCGCGAACACGCCGTCCGCCTCCATCGCCTGGTAGGACTGCGTGAGCAGCACGTTCCAGTCGGCGTTGACCTGGTAGAGACCGGACAGGCGCATGCCCTTGTAGGTCACCGGGTTGATGGCGCTGCCGGCGATCTTGTCGTTGGTGATCACCGGACTGTTCGGCGGCACGACGCCGCCGAAGTAGTCGGCGATGCCGACGTCGGTGCCCCGCCGCGTGAAGGTGCTGGACACGTTGTTGATGTAGCCGCCGCGCGATTCGTCGTAGACCACCGCGCGGAGCGCCAGCTTGTCCGGGATCAGCGGCAGGTTGACCATCGCGTCGACGTTGCTGCTCGGGTCGCCGTGGGCCGTGGTGCCGAAGCCGGCATTGACGGCCGCCTCGGTCTTGTTGAGCTTCGGCTTGTTGGTGATGTACCGCACCACGCCTGCCTGCGCGCCTGCGCCGAACAGGGTGCCCTGCGGGCCTTCGAGCACCTCGATGCGCTCCATGTCCGCGGCGTAGATGTCGAGGTTGCGGCCGGGCAGCTGCGCCGACTGCTCGTCGAGGTAGACGGCGACGTTCGGGAAGCTGCCGGTCGCGCCGGACGACTGTGCGCCGTCCTCGGTGGTGGCGAGGCCGCGCATGTAGATCTGGCCGACGCCGGGCATCGTCGTGCTGGACGTGACGTTCGGCAGGTACTTCGCATAGTCCTCGAAGGTCGTGACGTTCAGCTGGGTCAGCGTCTCGGCGGTCAGCGCCTGGATCGCGATCGGCACGTTCTGGATGCTTTCCGAACGGCGCTGCGCGGTGACGACGACGTCGGCGATCTCGCCGGACTGGCTGGCGGCCCTGGCCTCGTCACCGGGCGCGGCGAACGCGGCCCCCGCATGCGCGCTCAGGACGGCCATGACCGCGCAGGTCAGCTTATGGTTGGATTTCAAGCGTCTCTCCCTATTTTGTATCGGTCACAGTTCACGCGGCGCAGCAGGCGCCGGGGCCGCAGACTGGAGGCCGAGTGTGCTATGGGACATGTCTGGGCGCAAATGCGGGCCCGCTTAGGGTTTGCCGAAGTCCGCGTGGTGCAGTTATTGCCGATTCCCTTGTGCCGCAAGGACTTGGGCAACGACCGCTGTCGTGCCGCGGCGGCGGGTCCGCGCGCGGCGTCGACCGTCGCGAGTGCGGCCCGGGCGCGGTTCGCGTCAAAATTTTCGGATTGGTAGAAAATCTGTTCTCTATCCAGCCGATAGGCGTGCGACGCTAATCCGCCCTGCGCACCGGCGACCGGCAACGGTCGGTCTTGGGGATGGTGCGCGCAGCTTGCATGCCGGCCCCGGTCCGGGCCGGTCGGTCTATTCATGGTGCCGATGGGCACGGGAGCGATACCTTGAGCGACGAGTGTCAGACGAAAGCCCGCCGGTCCGGGCGTGATGCCAGGCGCGCACTGCGGGCAGGCCCGCTGCCGGATCACCTGCGGCCCGTGACGCCGGGCATGAGCTCGGGTCGGTACCGCCCGCTCAGTGACCAGGACGTGCTCGACATCCATCGCACCGCGCTGCGGCTGCTGGCCGAAGTCGGCCTCGCCGACGCGCCGGCGTCCGGGGTCGAGATCCTGACCCGCGCCGGCTGCACCGTCAGCGAGCACGGTCGCCTGCTGTTTCCCAAGGCGCTGGTCGAGGACACCCTCGCCAAGGCGGCGCGCCATTTCCCGCTGCACGCCCAGAACCCCCGCTTCGACATGGAGCCGTGGGGCAAGAAGGTCTACTTCGGCACCGCCGGCGCGGCGGTGAACATGGTCGACGCCAGCGGCGCCTACCGCGACTCGAAGATCCAGGACCTGTACGACATCGGCCGCATCGTCGACCAGATGGAGCACATCCACTTCTTCCAGCGCGCGGTCGTGCCCCGGGACCTGCCCGACCCGTACGAGATGGACTTCAACACCTGCTACGCGGCCGTCTCGAGCACGACCAAGCACGTCGGCTCCAGCTGGGTCCAGCCGGAGCACCTGAAGGCCTCCTTCGAGATGCTGCACAAGATCGCCGGCAGCGAGGCGAAGTGGCGCGAGCGCCCGTTCGTCAGCCAGTCCAACTGCTTCGTCGTGCCGCCGATGAAGTTCGCGACCGACGCCTGCCGGTGCCTCGAGGTCGCGGTCGAGGGGGGCATGCCGATCCTGCTGCTGTCGGCCGGTCAGGCCGGGGCGACCGCGCCGGCGGCGCTCGCCGGCGCGCTCGCGCAGGAAGTCGCCGAATGCCTCGCCGGACTCGTCTACGTCAATGCGATCAAGCCGGGCCACCCGGCGATCTTCGGCACCTGGTGCTTCGTCTCGGACCTGCGCACGGGTGCGATGTCCGGCGGCAGCCCGGAGCAGGCGCTGCTGTCCGCGGCGGCGGGCCAGATGGCGCACTTCTACGACCTGACGGGCGGCACGGCGTCCGGCATGACCGACGCCAAGACGGCCGACGGCCAGGCGGGCGCCGAGAAGGGCCTGAACCACGCGCTGGTCGGCAACGCCGGCGCGAACCTGATCTACGAATCGGCCGGCATGCACGCGAGCCTGCTCGGGTTCTCGCTCGAAAGCCTGGTCATCGACAACGACACGATCGGCATGGCGCAGCGCACGATCAAGGGGATCGATGTCAGCGAGGAGAAGCTGTCCTTCGAGACGATCAAGGACGTCTGCCTCAACGGCCCCGGCCACTACCTCGGTTCCAGCCAGACGCTCGAGCTGATGCAGACCGAGTACATCTATCCGGGCGTCGGCGACCGGCGCAGCCCGAACGAGTGGATCGAGCAGGGCTCCCTGGACGTCGTCGGCCGGGCGGCCAAGAGGGTGCGCGAGATCCTCGCCTCGCACTTTCCCGACCACATCCCGGAATCCGTGGATGCCGAGATCCGTGCTCGCTTCCCGGTGAAGCTGCCGCGCGAGGGGATGCGCCCCGCGACGGCCGGCGCCGCGAGCGTCGTCGACTTCGCCGGCAAGCGCGGCTGAGGCCCGGCGCGTGGCGCCCGGAGGCGCCGCGCGCTCGCCCGCCCCCCGACTCCGTGTGCCACGCGGGGCACGGGGGGCGGTGATCTTGCCGTCAGGTAGCGATGTGCGGCCGGTCCGCCGCGGTTAGAATTGCGGCCCTTCCCGACCCGACCCCGAGACAGACCCATGACCGCGCGCATCATCGATGGCAAGGCCGTTGCCCGCAAACTCCGTGCCGAGTACCGCGGCCGTGTCGACCGGCTGGTCGCCGGCCACGGGCTGGCCCCTGGACTGGCCGTGATCCTGGTCGGCAGCAATCCCGCCTCGCGCCTGTACGTCAACAACAAGGTCCGCGCCTGCGAGGAAGTCGGCATCAAGTCCGAGCGCATCGAGCTGCCGGCCGAGGTCGCCGAGGGAGAGGTGCTGGCGCACATCGACCGGCTGAACGCCGATCCGACCGTGCACGGCATCCTCGTGCAGCTGCCGCTACCGCCGCAGATCTCGATCAGCCGGGTGCTGGAGCGGATCTCGGTGGACAAGGACGTCGACGGCTTCCACCTGTACAACGTCGGCGGCCTGCTGACCGGCACGACCGTGTTCCCGCCATGCACGCCGTATGGCGTGCAGAAGCTGCTCGAGCACGAGAACGTGGAGATCGCCGGCCGCAACGTCGTCGTCGTCGGTGCGAGCAACATCGTCGGCAAGCCGGTCGCGATGATGCTGATGCAGCAGGATGCGACGGTCTGCATCTGTCACAAGCTCACGCGCGACCTGGCCATGTTCACGCTGATGGCCGACATCCTGGTCGTCGCCGCCGGCGTGCCGAACCTGATCGTGCCGCAGATGGTGCGGACCGGGGCGGTCGTCATCGACGTCGGCATCAACCGCCTGCCGGACGGGCGGGTCGTGGGCGATGTCGACTTCGAGGGTGTCTCGAAGAAGGCTTCGCTGATCTCGCCGGTGCCGGGCGGCGTTGGTCCGATGACCGTCACGATGCTGATCTACAACACGCTGCGTTCCGCGGAGCGCACGGTGGGCATCATCGACAACGACGAGTCGCGCCTGTCGGGGATCTAGCGTCAGGGGACGAGCACGATCTTGCCGACGTGCCGCTTCGACAGGAACTCCGTCTGCGCCGCGACGATCTCTGCGAGCGGGTAGGTAGCCGCCACAAGCGGCCTGATCTCGCCCTGCTCGATGTAGCGCACCAGGTTGCCGAACACCCCGGGATCCTGGATCGTGCCGCCAATCAGCTGCAGGTCCTTCAGGTACAGCGTGCGCAGGTCCAGCGACACGATCGGGCCTGCTATGGCGCCCGAGACCGCGTAGCGGCCGCCGCGCTCGAGTACCTCGAGCAAGGCCGGGAACTGCGGGCCACCGACCACGTCGATCACGACCCGGACCGATTCAGGTCCCAGTGCCGCCACCAGATCGACGGCGCGGGGCAGCACGCGGGCGGCACCGAGCGACTCGACCTGGGCTGCCTTGGCGGGGTCCGCCAGGGCGATCACGGTCGCGCCCCGGCGACGCGCTAGCTGGACGGCGGCCGACCCGACTCCGCCCGAGGCGCCGGTGACGAGCACGGTCTGCCCGGCGGCGACGCCGGCGCGCGCGAGCAGGTTCTCGGCGGTGGAGTAGGAGCAGGGGAAGGACGCCAGTTCCACGTCCGTCAGGGGACTGTCGATCCGGAATGCGTTCACGGCCGGGGCACAGGTGTACTCGGCGAAGGCGCCGTTGCACTCCGAGGCGAAGTAGCCGGCGGGTGCGCCGGCCGGGCGCAGCACCGGATCGATGAG
>Ga0316217_10000808_pt1 | contig 43067 bp, 37 predicted proteins | sample 1anoAmetaG_FD_203633 | JGI IMG/M metagenome (GOLD analysis project Ga0316217, IMG submission 203633) | Freshwater microbial communities from Trout Bog Lake, Wisconsin, USA - 1anoA | ecosystem: Environmental > Aquatic > Freshwater > Lake > Hypolimnion/Profundal zone | place: USA: Wisconsin...
AAAAACATCATTTCCGAGGGCGTCTCCGCCCTGGATATCGGTCCGGCCAGCGTCGCCGGGTACGGCGCCGAGGACGCCTTCCTGTCGCAGTTCTGCGACGAAGTGATCCACCCCTGGCGGGCGATCAGGCGCGACCAACGCGGGCTGGACCGGAGCCGCCGGGCCACCAACCCGGATAACTACAACCCCGACGGCAGCGTCAAGAAGGGGACCCGCAAGTGGCACCGGTCCAACCGGTACCAAAAACTGCAGGCCCGCATCGCCGAAACCCAGCGCAAGCTGGCGGCAACCAGGAAGAAGCAGCGTGGCAGTACGTGCTCCCGGGATGTTTGTCGGCCAACTCACCCGCAAAGCTGCGAATGCTGGCGGTCGAGTCGAAGAAATCAACACCCGGAAGACCAAACTGTCGCAGACCTGCATCTAGCGGCGCGGTGAAGAAGAAACCCCTCAGCCAGAGACACCACGTATGCGAGTGTGGGGTCGAAGCGCAACGGGACCTGTTCTCCGCGTATCTGGCCTTCCATTGCCACAACGACACCTTGGACATCCGTCAGGCAGCTTCTGCCTGGCCGGCTGCGGAACCGCTGCTGAAACGGGCGATGTCCAGGCTTAGTACCCAAACAGCGAATCGTAGGCTGCTGACTGCGAGCTTCGGTCTTTCGCAAGGAAGCCGGAGTCAGAGTTGTTCGCCCGTTGCAGACGGATCGGCAGTCATCGAGGCCGTGGATGTTGTAGCAGATGCCGGGCATCTCCAGCACCTGCGAGAACCACGGAAAGATGCCTGCCTTGCCGTTAGAACCCCCTGGCTTTAGCCATGGGGAGGTTCAGTGCACATCATTAATCCATTTTATCCGCAGGAGATTAGTAAAATCCAGTATTATCGGTTTTTTACCGCTGCATTTAACCAATTCTTTTCCCCTGTTCTCGGTTTTCCCTTTAGGTCCTCAAAGCCCCCTCAGCCAATTACTTTATTAAAATTAATTTCCGGTGAATATACGCTTAAACATTGGGAAGGTCAAACCATGAATCGGTAGCCAAGATTGGCCTGTCGCATTTGCTCTTCCCGTCCTGCTGGCCTACCTGATTTCGGCAAGCGGGCAGGCGGTGTCGCCCTGGGGAAGCTGCCTGGAGGAAGTGATTTCCCGGCTCGCATGGTCAGCGCGTTTACGCTGGAGTTTCAGTCATTTGCAATAGAGATAACATTTTTTCCCTCCGCACTTGAGTTCCTTTTCCTGAAGCCTAAGTGTTTTTCGCCGCAGGTGAGCACCCTAGTGCGCGGGGTCAGATGCTGGCAGGTGAATATATATTTTCACGCTGGCTGCATACAGCAACTAAACACCGCGAGTAGCAATATTTTATGCGTATTTTCGACAGGTTATACAACCGGGGATTGTTTGGGCGCTATTGGATGTGTATAGTCGGGATATACAAGGAGAACGTTTTAGCTGTCTGGACCGGCCAAGCCGCTTAGGCTTAAAATGCCGTATTATCAGCAGGTTGAATCCAATATGTACTGTTTTAAAGATTGGCACGTTTGATGCAATTATAAAACCATCCAAACGAAATAAAAGCCACGGGGAGGATGTCATGAGAACAACTATCAACACCATAATCGCAACAATCGCAACGACGACGACCGCATTCGCAGCAAACGGCGCAGCAGAAGAGCCTGGCATGCTGGCCTGGGGATTCATGGGATTTTGCGCAGTCATCCTGGTAGGTCAGTTGGTTCCGGCCGCGATGCTGGTAATCGGAGCAGTCAAAGGCCTGGCAATTGCCCCCAAGGAAGTCAAAAACCACTAACAGCTTGCCATGTTTTCAATGTCTCTTGTCTGTTGAGGTTGCCAGGGAGTTTGCCATGAAACCGGAATCCAAAAAATCGCTGGCAGGGAAAATGGTTGGTTTATAGCCGGTTTCAAATACCTGAGCATTCTAGTCTACGGAAAAGGGCCCCTTCTTAAGGGGCTTTTTCTGTATGGGCACGACTCCTGCCATTTTGGCTGTAGCACGGATCCCATTTCTAACCCGCCTGCAGTATTACTGAGCCCCGATTTCGTCAGCTGACCTACCGATAGGACACTTTGGTCGGGTGCCTCGGGCGCCACTGCCGGGTTAGAATTGGACGCCGATCAACACGATTTGCGGTGAGGTCCGGTTATTGTCCGATATAGGAGCCGTCTGGAGTAATGACGCATTTAGTCCCAAGAACAACGGTTCCATCCGGGCACTCCATTGTCGGTCTGCCGCCTGGATAACTTTTGTCGGAGGGTTTCCCTACGATTTCTGGCGCAGGCCCGCGTGATGTCGGAGGGCATGCGTCACCGGCTCCGATATAGCTGCCATCGGGGCACGTTTGACACGGCCCCTCTTCGACCAGCTTGTTGTCCGGACAGACGAACGTCGCCTGAGCTGCAGGGCTGAAAACCGCTGTGAGAATAAGAGCCGTGAAGACTTTTGCCGATAGCTTCACTTCTTCGGATAGCATATGGGTCTCGTTTCCTACCTGCAGTTTTATATTCAGACCTTCCATGGGAACCGCCAGAAATGCGCAAGTGCTGCCCGAAATCGTCCAACGCTCCAGGAATTAGAAGGATGCGGGGTAATGGTTACCGTAGTCTAATTTACCAGGGATTCCTCCCGTGTCAACTTGGGTGGAAGAGGTTAGCCCTGAGATCAGAGGCTGGCAGATAGATATTCCCGCACTGGCTGCATGCAGCAACTAAACACCGTGAGAACCAATATTTTATGTGTGATTCCAGTAGGTTATACAACCGGAAGCCGCTTAGGCGCTATTGGATGTGTATAGTCAGGATATACAAGGAGAACGTTTTGGCTGCCCGGACCGGCCAAGCTGCATTCATTCAAAAATGCGTATTATCAGTAGGTTAAGTTAGATAAGTGTTTTTTTAGAAGGTTGGCACACATGATGCTCTTATAAAATCATCGAGACGAAATGAAAAGCCAAAGGGGAGGATGTCATGAGAACTGCTATCAACACCATAATCGCAACGATCGCAACGACGGCACCCGCATTTGCAGCAAACGGCGCAGCAGAAGAGCCTGGTCTCTTAGCCTGGGGATTCATGGGATTTTGTGCAGTCATCCTGGTAGGTCAGTTGGTTCCGGCCGCAATGCTGGTAATCGGAGCAGTGAAAGGCCTGGCAACTGCCCCCAAGGAAGTTAAAAACCACTAGCAGTTTACCATGTTTTCAATGGCAGGTTACACAGCGTGTTCGGATGTCTCAGTTGTGCCGGTTTCGGCGTCTGCTTGGCTGCCGATTCATTGGCGGGGGGGTCCGCCTGCACTGCCGGCCAACTGCCGAAAAACGAAGTGAGTCCTGCACCGTGCTTCGCCTTGCTGTCCATCCTTTTTTTCTTCTGCTGGCATCGTCCTCCGGCTAGAGAGATATCGTTAAAACAAGTTCCTTGTTGTTTCTCGTTGTCCGTTTTTGGCACAATTGTCCCACAGTTGCCCCACAGACGCGTAAAGGGCCCAACCTTTCGGTAGACCCTTTGCATTTTCATTTCAATGTGGTGCGAGAGAGGGGACTTGAACCCCTATACCATAAGGTGCCAGATCCTAAGTCTTTTTTATAAGCTTTTCACCCCACCTCACCCCAACACATCCCACTTCACGATTAAATCATAACACCTTGACTTTAAACTTTTTTATTGATAATTTTATTTCATAACGATTCAGTAGGCGTCCGCCCTTACCAACTACTCGGAGGTTGCAAGGAGGTTGCACAAAGCAAAAAGAGTGAAAATCTTGGTACAGGTTGCACGGAGAGGTTGCACCTGGTAACCAGACCAAACCACCATGTTGAGGTTGCACGACTTATGGGGGCAGCAAATGCCAAAACAATTTAACGACAGATACCTCCAAAGCATCAAACCGGAGGAGAAAAAGAAATTAATCCGTGAAGGAAGGGGGTTCACCCTGCAGGTGATGCCCTCCGGGGTCAAAACGTTTCTATACATCTACACTTACAACGGAAAGAGGAAAAACCTTTACCTAGGTCAATACCCTTTGGTAACACTGGCAGAGGCAAGGGTCAGGTACCACGAGGCGTACAAAAAGGTCCTCGCAGGCGAGAATCCCGCGGGGGAGCATATCATGAAACAAAAAGAGGAGCAGAACGAGGGGCAGAATCGAGCGCAAGAAGATCCTACGAGTTTTGGCCACTTTGCTAACCTGTACATGAAATGGTCTGCGAAGAATCACGTACTGGCCTGGTATAAAATGGTTAAGCTGTCATTGAAAAACGATGTGCTCCCTTCATGGCAGGACAAGCCGATAGCCGAAATTCGGCGCCGTGACGCCATCGAACTCCTGGAACGGGTAGCCGCCCGCGCCCCGGGGCAGGCCAAAAACGTCCATAAGGTGGCTCGCGCGGTCTTCGAGTACGCCATAGGCCGGGAGTTCCTCGAGGCCAACCCGATGCTGAAGCTCTCAAAGATCATCCCGGCGCTCAAGCCCGTCATCAAGAAGCGCATCCTGTCCGATACCGAGATCCGTCATGTCTGGCATGCCCTTGACGCAGAGAGCGGCGACGAGAGGACCAAGGCGGCGATCAAGCTGGTGCTGGTAACGGCCCAGCGTCCCGGCGAGATTGCCAGCATGCACCGAAGCCAAATCGAGGGCGACTGGTGGACGCTGGAGAGCAAGGACACCAAGAACGAAGAGGCGCACAGGGTATATCTCACCCCGACGGCGTTGAAGCTGATCGGAGACGGCGAAGGATTCATCTTCGCTTCCAACAGGCCCACGGAGTCGGGCGACCCCCGCTCCAAGGTCCGGCAGACCCTTTCCCAGCACATTTCCACCCACAAGTACTTCGACCTCCACACCTGGACGCCCCACGACCTCAGGCGTACCGCCCGAACCGTGATGGCAAGGCTCGGTGTCCCGGAAGAGCACGCCGAGGCGATACTCAACCACAAGAAGCAAGGTATAGTGAAGGTCTACAACCTCCACCAGTATAACAACGAGAAAAAGGCGGCCATGCTGCTGTGGGAAGCGGAGCTGCAGCGGATCATAGGCAATGACGGGAATCCGCCCCCCCCTGATGGCGCCCTTACGGAAACCCCGTCAGACCCTTAAGATTTTGTACATATCAATACAATTATTTGTATTGATATGTACATCTTCTTGCGGTAAATTATACAAATGGAATACAGACTAAGCAAAGAACAGCTCTTCGAGGTGCTCGAGGAATGGAACCGGCGCCTCAGGCGCAGGGTGCACCTCATCGCCTGCGGCGGGACCGCCATGACCCTGCTGGGGATCAAGGCCTCGACGAAAGACGTCGATTTCATCGCTCCGGTGTTGACCGAGTACAACTACCTCACCAGGAACCTGAAGCAAATGGGGTACGAAAAGGTCACGCAATCGGGATGGCAGCGCAAAGGGGAGATCTTTCTGTTCGACATCTTTCGCGGGAGCAACGTGCATACGACGGGGCTGCTGGAGTCTCCCCTGGAACCCGGGAGGAACTACCTGCTCAAGGAGTACTCCCACCTTTACCTCGGCATCCTCAACTACTATGACCTCATCTGCAGCAAGTTGATGCGGGGCACCAGGGTGGACTTCGAGGACTGCCTGGCCCTGGCCAAGGCCAGGATTTCCGAGATCGACGTGGCGGTTCTCATCGAGCACTATGGGGAAATGATCAAGTACGACATCGCGGAAACGCGGTTGAGGCCGCACCTGGACCACTTCGTGGACCTGCTTAAGGAAAGAGGGCTTTATGAACCAAGATGAGCTGATGCGAAACCTGTCCAGGCTCGGCCTTCCCATGCTCCAGCCCAGCGAGACGGTGGACGTCAACGCGACGGTCGCGGAGGTGGTGAAGAGCGAGGACACCCGGCTCTGGGAACTCTTTCCCACCCTCTTGGCCAACGCCTCCGAGGATTACCGGTTCGCCCCCGAGGACGTTTATGGGCTCCTTCCCGACGAGAAAAGCAAGGAGGACCTCCACAAGCTGTACCTCCTCTGCGCCTCGCTTTACTCCTTCTACCACCTCTCTTACCCCTGGTGGGAAGAGCTCAAAAAGCGGCTGCCGGCCGAGGAAAAGTCCCTGGTAAAGACCTGGCGCCAGCATCTGGCCGGCAACAGAACCATCGCCTGGAAGGACCGGGAGTTCGACCCCCAACGTCTTAAAAGGTCCTTCGAACTCTACGTCGAACAGAACGCCGAGAAATCAAGGCGCCGCAAAGAAAAGCACGAGGAGTTTTCCCTTTCCTATGCCTTCTCCCAGCTCTTCACGCCGAAGCAGACGGAGCTGTTCAGGCGAAAACTGGAGGGGCTTCCCATGACCAAGACGGAGCAGGAATACTACTCCCGCTCGGTGAAAAAGAAGGTGGTCGCCCTGGCCAATGCTGAATTGCACGACATGGCGCGGAAGCTACTGGAGCAGTGAGCCCCGGGCGGGATCAGGGTGGGAGAGTAATTGAAAGCCGGTCCCCGGGGTTCCCGGGGACGGACTTGAGACCGCTTAAAGCTGCCGGCGCGGACCGGCGGCTTTGGTCCACTTGGTCGGGCGGGAGATCCCACCTTTTGAGGGGGTGCGGGGGAAGTTCCCCCGCTGCACGGTCCAGCCGGTCGGCCGCCAGCGGCCGACGGGCATCCGACCGGGTAAAGCTGCCGGCGTTTTCCCGCCGGCTGCTTTGGTCCAAACTGTCCCGCCTTTCCGGGGGGGGGGGCGTGTGGGGGGGGGGCCCCCCCCCCGCGGGGGAGGGGGGGGGGCGTGGCGGGGGGAAGCCCCCCGCAGAGAGGGTAGCGGATTATGTTCCCGGGCACATAATCCGCTTTATGTTCCCAGTAGCATTATGTGGCGGACGTGTTTATTAGGCTGCATTTTCAAGGGACATTCGGCCTTTCAGGCAACATAATTTTTACGCACTGGGAGCCATTCCAGGCGCTTCTCAATCGGTTTAAGCATGGGTTGGAAATACGTATGCCAAGGATCACGCCGGTGAAAGTTACACCGAGTGTTTGGCTAAGAGAATGGACTCGGCTATATCGGATGAGTTCTTATTTTTGGGGAGGGTAACGGGATGCGACTTGGGCTTCAACTTCGGAAGCAGCAATTTACGGATTGGGGGAATAAATGCCCTAGGTATGGTGTCACTTCTCCGGATCAAGCCGACTGGGGTATTGTCGCCAGAGGTTGCACGAGAGGTTGCACGGACATTTTATATAATAAAGCAGGGTTATCCAAATTTTGATAACCCTCTGGATTTACAGGTGGTGCGAGAGAGGAGACTCGAACTCCCATACCCGAAGGTGCCAGATCCTAAGTCTGGTGCGTCTGCCAATTCCGCCACTCTCGCATGTTGCAAACAGCAAACCCCGCTTTCACGGGGTTCCTTTCAAAATTGGGGTGGATAGTGGGGGTCGAACCCACGTATGAACGAGTCACAGTCGTTTGTGTTTACCACTTCACCATATCCACCATATTTGATTTTATTTGGTACGCCTGAGAGGGTTCGAACCTCTGACCTACGGCTTAGAAGGCCGTTGCTCTATCCAGCTGAGCTACAGGCGCAGAGAACTTGAGTGGTCGGGGTGAGAGGATTCGAACCTCCGGCCCCCTGCTCCCAAGGCAGGTGCGCTAGCCAGGCTGCGCTACACCCCGATTCAAGAATCAACTTTATATCATAGGTATATACCCCGTGCAAGCTTTTTCCCAAGTTTTATGGCTGTTTTAATCTACCCCGGCGCGCCCGAACTTCACGATCGCTAAGGTGGCGGGGAATTCAACTGCGGAGAGTCAAAGGCTTCCCTCACCCGGCCTTCGGACACCCTCTCCCGGTGGGCGAGGGTAAGATAAAATCACCCCCCCTCCCTCAGAGTGCGGTGGTGTGATGGCTGGAGGGCTCGTAAAGGAGAAGATCTTCCGGCGCTGTGTGCCGGCATTTTGTCAGTCGAACATGGCGGCACGCAACATCTGCATTGCGCGGCCACGGTGGCTGATGACGTTCTTGATCTCCAGCGGCAGCTCGGAGAAGGTCTGCCCGTACTCGGGAACCAGGAAGAGCGGGTCGTAACCGAACCCCCCATCCCCGCGCGGCACCTCCAGGATCGCCCCGGAAAGCGAGCCGTCGAAGCTCTGACAACTGCCGTCGGGCTGGCAGAGCGCGATCACGCAGTGAAAGGCCGCACCACGCTGCTCCTGCGGCACTCCGGCAAGCTCGCGCAACAAAAGCGCGTTGTTGTCCGCATCGCTTGCCCCCTCTCCGGCAAAGCGCGCCGAGTACACCCCGGGGCGGCCCTCCAGGTAATCCACGCAGAGGCCGGAGTCGTCGGCCAGTACCGGACGGCCAGTAAAAAGGGCCGCGGAGCGGGCTTTCTTGATGGCGTTCTCCTCGAAGGTGAGGCCGTCCTCCTCCACCTCGGGAAGCCCCGGGAAATCGGCAGGGGAAAGGATGGTGTCGACCACCCCCTTCAATAGCTCGCCGAACTCGCGCAGCTTTCCTTTGTTGCCCGACGCAACCAGCAGTTCCTTCATCCCCGCAGCGCCTCCCTCTGGATCTCGAAAAGCCGGGAGAGCCCGAGCATCGCCTGACCGCGCATGGCGTCCATCTGGTCCAGGGTGAAGGGCTCCGCCTCGGCGGTCCCCTGCACCTCCACAAAGCGCATGGAGGAGGTCATGACGAAGTTCATGTCGACCTCGGCGCCGGAATCCTCCGGGTAGTCGAGATCGAGAAAAGGGACGCCGTCCACGATTCCGACGCTCACCGCGGCAACCGCCTCGCGCAGCGGGCTCTCGGCTATCTCGCCGCTGTCCATCAGGGTCTGGAAAGCGTCGGCTAAGGCCACGTAGGCCCCGGTGATGGAGGCGGTGCGGGTGCCGCCGTCAGCCTGGATCACGTCGCAATCGATGAGGACGGAGCGCTCGCCCAAGAGCTGCATGTCGACCACCGCCCGCAACGAGCGGCCGATTAGCCTCTGGATCTCGTGAGTGCGACCGGTAAGTTTACCCTTGGAGGATTCGCGCTGGTTCCTGGTGTGCGTGGCGCGCGGCAGCATGCAGTACTCGGCGGTCACCCAGCCGGTCCCCTTCCCCTTGAGAAACGAGGGGACGCGCTCCTCCACGGTTGCGTTGCAGATAACTTTGGTGTCCCCGAACTCGACCAGCACCGACCCTTCGGCATGTTTCAAGTAATTCCTGGTGATTTTTACTTCCCGTAGGGCGTCGGCCGCGCGGCCGTCTTTGCGTATCATGACTTCTCCATCCTTTTTATTGGTGTAAACCGGCGTGCCCCGGTCGGGACCATCGCCTTTTGATTCTAAGGCCCCCCCTCCCTGACCCTCCCCCTCCGGAAGAGGGGACTTTGGGGGACTTAACCACTCAACCACTTAACGCTCTGCCTGTCTACTGCGCCAGGGGCTGGTACGGGCGGGATTCGAGTACCGGGGCGTACAAGACGCGCCCGCGACCTCCGTTGTCGAATATCTTGGGCTGTGCCCCTCCCCACCAGTTGGCGGGCGCCCGGAACTCCTCCACTCCGGCATGGTAGAGATCGTAACCGGCATTCTCGAATATGGCGTTGTCCCAGGCGACGGCCGCCCCGTCGGAGACTATCATCCCGTTGTTGCCGTTTCCGGTGATCAGGTTGCCGCTCACCTTTACCCGGGAGGAGGCGATCGACAACCCGAACTCCCGGTTCTTCACCAGCTTCGCCCCGGTGACGCTCCCCTCGCAACCCAGAAGTGTCGCGCCGCTGCCGTTACCAAGCAGCGCCCCTCCCTGGATCTTCACCCGGCAGCCGTCGCAGGAGAAGGCAGCCTCCTTGTTGCCGGAGAGGTTCGCCTCGAAAAGGTAGATGGAACTTTTGAGCGCGACCAGCCCCTGGCGGTTTCCGGTGAGACTCAGGTTGCGTAGGGTCGCCTCGCTCTCGGTGAAACTCAAGGCCGTGCCGCACCCCGAGGCCCCTCCCCCGTCCATGACCACCAGGGCATCCTGGAACCGGATCCCGGTCCCACCCTGCTCCGCCCAGACCCCCTTGAGGGTGACGCTGGAAAAGAGCACGTCTATCCCCGTTTCGGCTCCCTCGATCCGGCAGTGCTCCAGCTGGTTCTTCTTCTCGGAGCCGAGGATGAGGATCCCCTGCCAGTCCCCGGGGGCGGGCTGGGCAAAACTGGAGGTGAAGATAACCGGCGTCTCACGGGTGCCGACGGCGACGATGCGCCCCTGGACCACTAGCAGCGGCGCCTGCGCTCCCTTGCGCCGGAAGCGCACCACGGTCCCTGGCTCGATACTCAGGGTCGCCTGCGGGGCGACTGCCAGCACCCCCTGGACCAGCACTTCGCCACGCCAGACGGTGTCCTCGGCGAGTACCCGGTCCCCGTAGACGAGCGCGGGCTTGCTGGCCGTCTCGAGACGAGGCAGCGGCGCGACCAGATCCCCACGGGCCCCACCTTGCAGGAGAGGAAGGGTTGGGGACGCTCCTGGCAGGGGAGGAGAAGCTACAGACGCCTCGTGCAGAGGATACGTCTGGGACGCCGCAGCGGGCGCCGCCGGCTCGGGCCTCGTCTGCCCGAAGACCGGGCTGACCGCCGTGTCGGCTGCTGCGGGCACAGCCGTGTGAAAAACTGCCAGCAGCAGCCCGAGAATGGCACTATGGATAGGTCTGATCATGGCGCGGGGATCTGCAGGCTTTCCTGGTGATAGACCTTATTCTTGCCGCAGCGCTTGGCCCGGTAGAGCAGGGAATCGACGATGTTGAAGAGCTCGTCGGTCTTATCGGCATTCTCGGGGTAGCTCGCCACGCCGATACTGACGGTGACGCCGCATCTGCCGGGACCGGCCAGCTTGTCCATGGTGCCGGTCTGGATGGCCGCACGCAGACGTTCCGCCGCAAGGATCGCCTTGTCCAGCCGGGTCTCGGGGAGCAGCACGATGAACTCCTCGCCACCGTAGCGAAAGGCAACGTCCACCCCGCGGATAGTCTCCATGATGACCCCACCGAGGACGCAGAGCAGGCTGTCCCCGACGGCATGCCCGTAGCTGTCGTTGAAGCTCTTGAAATCGTCCACGTCCATCATGATGATGGCGAACGGCTTGTGGTAGCGCTTGGCGCGCCCCATCTCCTGCTTGAAGTACTGCTTGAAGTAGCGGTGGTTGTGCAGCCCGGTGAGCGAATCGGTGATCGCCATCAGCTTGGTCCGCTTGTGCAGGGTCGCGTTGTGGATCGCCATGGCGGCAAAGGAGGCGAGTATGGACAGGAGGTTCAGCCTCTCCCGGTCAAACTGCCTCGGGATGAAGTCGTCCAGATAGAGGATCCCCATGATGCGGTTCTGCAACACGAGCGGCACGCAGACCAGGGACCGGATCCCCTCTTTGAGGGCGATCGGGTTGTTGAAGAAGGTGGTCTGCTCGGTGTCCTCGATGAAGAAGATCTCCCCGGCCTTGAGCACCTGGTCGGTGAGGCCGCCCGGGTTCACAGTCCAGCGCTCGGTCTTGACGAAGGCGGCGGTGAGCCCCGCGTGGGCGTGCAGGGTCAGCTCCCGCTTGGTGTCGTAGTAGAGGGCGATGCTGCCGGCCGGAGTCTCGGCCAGCCCCATGGCGCTGTTCAGGATCGCCTGCAGCACCGTGTCGAGGTCGAGCGTGGAGACCACCGCCTTGGCCACCTCGATCAGGTCCTTGAGCCCCTTGACCTGGGACTCGAGCGCACTCGTTTTGCTGTCATCACGTTCCGTCATGGACCTCCCGGTACCGGAAAATAACCTAATATTAATACCACAGGGAGCACCCGGTTGTAAATGGCGAAGGCGAGGGCTCCGCGCGCAGCCGGAGCATTTTTGGCGCCCCCGAAATTTTAATCTATAATCTCTTGACACTGCCATACATGTTGTGGTTTATTCCTCCGCGTCCACTAAATGTGGTATCGGATTAGCCCAACATGCCATCGTGTTATTTTATCTAAGGAGAACGAAACGTTATGAAGAAACCAGTCGAAAAAGGGGCCATCCCGGGACTCTCGAAGAATGCACTGACCGTACTTGAGAAGCGCTACCTGAAAAGGGACCTAAGCGGCAAAGCCCTGGAGACCCCGGCGGACATGTTCCGGCGCGTAGCAATAGCCATCGCCGCGGCGGACACCACTTTCGACGCAAAGGCGGACTTGGGCGCACTCTCCGACAAGTTCTACCAGCTCATGACGAGTTTCGAGTTCCTCCCCAACTCGCCTACCCTGATGAACGCCGGGCGCGAACTGGGGCAGCTCTCCGCCTGCTTCGTGCTGCCGGTGGGCGACTCCATGGAGGAGATCTTCGAGGCGGTGAAGTACACCGCGCTGATCCACAAGTCCGGCGGCGGCACCGGCTTCTCCTTCTCGCGCCTGAGACCCGCCAACGACGTGGTGATGTCCACCACCGGGATCTCCAGCGGCCCGCTCTCCTTCATGCGGGTCTTCGACATCGCGACAGAGACCATCAAGCAGGGCGGCACCCGGCGCGGCGCCAACATGGCGATCCTGCGTGTGGACCACCCGGACATCATGAACTTCATCATGTGCAAGGCGGACCAGCGCCAGCTGAACAACTTCAACATCTCGGTCGGCATCACCGAGGCCTTCATGAAGGCGGTCGACGCGGACCAGGACTACGACCTCTTCAACCCGCGCGACAAGCAGCCGATGGGGACCCAGAACGCCCGCAAGGTGTTCAACCGGATCGTGAAGCAGGCCTGGGAGAACGGCGAGCCGGGGATCATCTTCCTGGACCGGCTCAACAAGGACAACCCGACACCGCACATAGGGGAGATCGAGTCGACCAACCCCTGCGGCGAGCAGCCGCTGCTCCCCTACGAGTCCTGCAACCTGGGCTCCATCAACCTGGGGAAGCTGGTGACCCACGGTCGGGTGAACTGGGACCGGCTGAAGGAGGTGATCCATCTCGCGGTCCACTTCCTGGACAACGTCATCGAGGTGAACAACTACCCCCTGCCCCAGATCGACGAGATGACCCGCTCCAACCGCAAGATCGGCCTGGGGGTCATGGGGTGGGCGGACATGCTGATCATGCTCGGCATCCCCTACGACTCCTCCGAGGCGGTGGCGCTGGCCGAGCAGGTAATGAAATTCATCAACGACGAGGGGCACGCCGCCTCCCGCGCGCTGGCGGTCACCCGCGGCGCCTTCCCCAACTTCAAGGGTTCCACCTACGACCGCCCGGGTGCCGCGCCGATCCGTAACGCGACGGTCACCACCATCGCCCCCACCGGGACCATCTCCATCATCGCCAACTCTTCTTCCGGCGTGGAGCCGCTCTTCGCGGTCTCCTACGTGCGCCAGGTGATGGACAAGAACATCCTGGTCGAGGTGAACCCGCTCTTCGAGAAAATCGCCAAGGCAGAAGGTTTCTACTCCGAAGAGCTGATGCAGAAGATCGCCGAGCACGGCACCGTGCACGACATCACCGAGATCCCCGAGTCGGTCCGGGAGCTGTTCGTGACCGCCCACGATATCTCCCCCGAGGTGCACATCGCCATGCAGGCCGCCTTTCAGCGCTTCACGGACAACGCGGTCTCCAAGACGGTCAACTTCCCCAACGACGCCACCATGGAGGACGTGGAGAAGGTGTACCGGCTCGCCTACCAGACCAACTGCAAAGGGGTCACCATCTACCGGGACGGCTCCCGCGACGAGCAGGTGCTGTCGGTCGGCAAGAAGGAGGAGGCACCGGCCCCGGTCCATGTCGAGGAGAAGCGGACCACCAAGCGCGAGCGTCCCAAGGCGCTCAAGGGTTGGACCTATCAGATGCAGACCGGCTGCGGCCCGCTCTACATCACCATCAACGAGGACAACACCGGGCTCTTCGAGGTCTTCACCACCATGGGCAAGGCCGGCGGCTGCGCAGCCTCCCAGTGCGAGGCGATCGGCCGCATGGTGTCGCTCGCCTGGAGAAGCGGCATCCAGGGTAGGAGCGTGGTGAAGCAGCTTCTGGGCATCTCCTGCCATTCGCCCACCGGCTTTGGCGACAACAAGGTGCTCTCCTGCGCAGACGCGGTGGGGAAGGCGATCCAGGCCCACCTGACCCTCACCGGCCACACCGACCTGGTGGAGGCGCCCCAGTTCGGCAAGGGTGCCTGCCCGGAGTGTGGCGGCGTCGTGGAGCACGAGGGTGGCTGCGCCGTCTGCCGGGTCTGCGGCTACTCGGAGTGTGCCTAGCGGGTATGAGGCGTGATGTGTAATGTGTGACAGGTAACGATAGGTTTTAGCAGCTCTGGCAGTAAGGGGAAAGGCCCGCCGCATATGGATCCGGCGGGCCTTTTCGCGCTAACTAAGCAGTGCCACGCAAGGCGCGCCCGCCATGGCGGCGATGCGCTTGCGCCCAGCCTCTATCTGCTCGTAGGGGACCACCCGCACCAGCTCTTCAAGGGTCGTCTCACCCGCCAGCACCCGACGAAAGCCGTCGTCGATCATGGTCAAACGCCCCGGGCCCGGCAGGACCAGGTCCGGGAAGACCAGATCCCGCAGGGAGAGGTTGTCGAGACGGTGATTGATCTGGAGCAGTTCCTCACGGTTGGGAATCCAGAGCTCGACGATCGGCAGACGCCCCTTGAAACCGGTGAAGTTGCAGCAGGGGCACCCCTTGCCCCGGAAAAACCCCAGACTGCCCAGGTCGGCGACGCCGAATTCTTCCAGTAGCTTTACGGGAGGGCGGCAGGAGACCCTGCAGTCGGGGCAGATGCGGCGCACCAGCCTCTGGGCCAGGACACAGCGCAGCGTGTCGGAGAGCAGGCTCGGCTCGACCCCCATGTCGATCAGCCGGGTCACCGCGCTGGTGGCGTCGTTGGTGTGCAGAGTGGAAAGGACCGTATGGCCGGTGAGGGCGGCGCGCAGGGAGATGGTGGCGGTTTCCAGGTCGCGGATCTCCCCCACCATGATGTTGTCCGGGTCCTGGCGCAGGAAAGAGCGGAGCATGCGGGCAAAGGTATTGCCGATCACCTCGTTCACCTCGGTCTGCGTGATCCCGTCGATGCTGTATTCTATCGGGTCCTCGATGGTAAGGGTCTTCGCGCCGGGGGTGTTGATGTAGGAGAGCAGGGTGTAGAGGGTGGACGATTTCCCCGCACCGGTGGGACCTGTCACCAGGAAGATGCCGGTCGGCTTGTCCAGGGCCTTCTGGAGCGCCGCGACGATTTCCGGGGGATATCCCAGCCCCTGCATGGTGACCGCGCCGCTTTGTTTGTCCAGGATGCGGATCACCACGTCCTCGCCGAACTGGGTCGGGATGGTCGAAACCCGGAAATCGACGCTGCGGACCTTCCCGTCCCTGGTGACTTTCATCTTGAAACTGCTGTCCTGGGGGCGGCGCCGCTCGGCGATATCCATATCACAGAGGATCTTCAGCCGGGAGACAATCTGGCGTCCATTGGCTTTGATCAGCGGGTCGTCGGCTCCCAGGGGTATGGTCTGCAGTATGCCGTCCAGACGGTAGCGCAGCGCCATGCCGTTTTCCTTGGACTCGAAGTGGATGTCGCTTGTGCCTTCCTTGATGCCGGCGGCGATGATCCGTTTGGTGAGGTAATCGACGTCGGCACTGACAAAATTCCCGACGTATTTGGACTTGCCGGCCTCGCGCTCCTGGTCTTCGGCAAGCTCCAGGTGAACCTTCGCGGTCTCCGCGGATCCGGCCCTCTTGAAGATCTTCTGCTGGGCGAGGAGGATATCGCTCTCCTTGGCGATGACCGGGACTATCGGCATCCCGCACCAGCTTTCCAGCTGCGCCAGCTCATCACCTAGTATCGGGTTGGCCATGGCGATGGTCAGGCGGTTGTCGCGGCACCTGGTCGGCACGATGCGCAGACGCTGGGCAAAGGTGGCGTTCACGAATTTCGACAGTCCCGGGTCGAAGGTTACCTCCGCCAGGCTCACGAAATCCATGTCGTGCTGCAGTGCTATGGCACGGGCCAACTGCTCTTCTTCGAGAAGATGCTGCCTGATAAGCGCCCTGCCGAGCGGGATCTTTTCGAGCTTGCTGACAGCGAGCGCGTTCTTGAGCCGTTCCTCGTCGATCAGATGCAGCGCCACCAGGATTTCGCCGAGTTTCCTGCGTTTGTCGTTGTGATCAAGGACAAATTCCAGGTCCTTGCTCTTCAAAAAGCCCATCTGACACAGCATCTGGCCGATAGGCTGCCCCGGGTTCAGCCGCTGCATCTCCATGGCATGCTGGAACTGTTCACTCGTGACAAGTTTGCTGCGGACAAGCAATTCTCCAAGTTTCATTTCCGGCATATCTGTTAACCTCAAATGTCTACTGGCATGGCCTTGATCTTCCGGTGAATATTAACAGAAGCTAAGCACAATAGCTCTTAAAACATCTTCGCATATAGCATATCATCTGTTCTCAAAAGGTACACCGTGTATGAATTATGCCCGGCGGCCAACGGGGTTCAATTGGCTTATCTCTGCATTTGACAAGCTTTGGGAAGGTTCCCGTGGCGCGGACAGCGAAGTAGCGAGCACATTGCGTGCCGCATCAGCGAAGATGCATTCACCCAACGCCCAGACAACAACCTTGACGGCAACTTGAGTTCGCTTGGGGCTCGGGCTCAGGCCACGGATGCCCCCTCAGAGGAGGGATCGCTAAGGTAGTCAATCAGCGGCGTTTTTTGATATACTGTAGTCAAGAGGGTCCCCGTCTGGATTCTCGTGGCAGGAGGCAGAAAAGGAGAGAACCATGAACGTTTTTGATTGCGCCATAAAGATAGAAGAGGAAGCGAAGCGCTACTACGAGAGGCTCGGGGCCGAGAGCAGCCGGCCGGAGATGAAACAGCTCTTTGCCTTGCTGGCCGCTTCCGAAGAGGAACTCCGGGAACACCTGGTCGAGCTGAAGGATAGCCAGCTGCAGCGGGCCCAGTTGGAGGCGCTGGACGGCACGGTCTGCAGCTTCAGGCCGTTATTGACCGAGCGCGAACTGCTGGAGGAGGCGGAGGAGGATCCCGACCTGTACAAGTTCTCCATGCGGGAGGAGGAAGAGGAGATCAGGTTCTACGAGGAGCTTGCCGAAAGGACCGACGACCAGGCTGCTCGCAGCAGCCTGCTCAGGGTGGCGGAAGAGGAGCGCCGGCACTTGAGCGTCGTGGAGCACATCTACGATTTCGCCGAGGCGCCCAAAAGCTTCCTCGCCTGGGGCGAATTCAGCAATCTGCGGGAGCTTTAACGGGGGGGGAGCCAAGGCTCGGAGCCGGGTGCCAGGGGAAAAGGAAAGCCCGCTTGCGCGCGGGCTTTTTTTGGTGCGGTGGGGGGCGCCAGGCGCGCCCGGTCAGTTCTCGGTCTCTTCCGGTTTTTCGGTCATGGCCGCCGGGTAGGCGGAGTCGGGGTCGCACTCCGGGCGCATGTAGCGCTCCAGGTCGTCGTACAGGCGGTCGGTGGTCAGCTTGATGGCCGAAAGCTGGTCGAAGCTCATCCTGTTTTCCTCCCTGAAGCCCGATTGGTGCAGCCGGTCCACCATCCCCTTCAGTTCACGCACCAGCTGGCAGGTTCCCTTCAGCATGAGGTAGGCACTCTCGCCCAACTCCTGCACCCGCTCTTCCCGCACTGAAGACGTCATCTCACCCCCCCTTTGCGCTTGCGCCCTTAGGCTAGCGCCAATGTATGCAGTTGACCGGGCAGCCGTCTATGGCCTCCTGGATACTCTGCTCGCCTGCGCCGGCCGGGCCATAGACCTCCGAAACACCGGCATCGTTCAAGCGGAACACCTCGGAAACGACGCTGGCGCAGAGCCCGCACCCTATGCAGACATCCTGATCGACGTACACCTCTCGTGTCATGCAACTCTCCTCTTTGCTGCTGTTTGGCCCCGGTTCTGGCGGACCGCGTTCCCGGCGCCCGGAGACCGGCCGCGGCGGGGTGCCGCGTCCCGGCAACCGTGAAACGCATAACCGACCAGCGGGAAAAGTCTAACGGTGATAAATGCACGCCCGAAACTGACGGTCCAGGCTTTTAGATCCCCGCCACTTGCGAGGGCGAGCGGGAAGGGGGCGTTTGTTGAACTGGCAGCAAGGGGTTGCAAACGTCAGGTATTATTTCGCCTTGAAACTCATGCAGTCGGGGTGTGTTTGATGCTTTCCGATCGTGACGCTCGGCGCGGTGCATTCGAAAGCCTTGTTCGACACGCAGCTTTGCACCTTGCAGGCGCCGATGCCGGCCTGGACGTCCTGGATGCCGCCTTTTTGGCTGCTGTGCAGGTAGGTGTCGCAGCTGGGGCAAGGGTCCCCGGGACCGCCGACGGTTATTGCCAGGGTGTGACAGGCATTATGCTTGTTGTAGCTGCAATCGGTAACGTTGCACGAGGTAATCCTCACCATTTCCTTCTCCATGAGCTATCTCCTTTTTGGCCGCCCCCTTCACGCATAAGAGATTTTTAACACTTCTTGCCCCAATAGTCAAGACTGAGGCTTTGCATACCTTGGTCTGCCTTTGAGAGCTTGTAGCCGGGAGCCCTTTGTTTTATACTGACGCAGCCCGCGGCCGCCGGGCCTTCGAGACCCCTTCCCCCTAGCGCCGGGGGAGTCTTTGTTGCAGCCCGGGAGAGCAGATGCCCAAGGAACTTACCCACTGGATGCTGGCCCAACGCGCCCTGGACGGGCTGCCGCCCGGCAGCCGCCTGGGCGCGCTCATCGTGCGGCACCGGGAGGCCTATCTGGGCGGAGCGGTGCTACCGGACACCCTGGCGCACGTCTTTCGCGGCCCCTACTACCCCGCGGCGCGCGACCTGGGCCGGCGTTTCCACGATGCCCGGGGGAACAGCTATCAGCCGCTCATCGATGCCGAGGCGCGCTTTCCGGACGGTATGCCTCCGGCGCTTTTTTCCTGTTTTCTGGGGGTGGTGAGCCACATGGAGGCGGACATCGCGCTGCACCCCTATGTCTATGCCGCAGCGGGGGACGCCGGCATCGGGGAGCACTACCGGCTGGAAACGGCCCTCGACCTCCGGTTCATCAAGCGGGGGGGGGCCCCGGTACCGCGCAGGCTGGACCGGCTGCTCGGTGCCTCCACCAGGGAGGTGCTGGTGAGCGCTGCGGCCCTGCTGTTCGACCCGCAGGGGGAGTTGCCGCGCCGTGCCCTGGAGCGCTCCCTGGCGCTACACTGCCGATTCCAGTCGAGGTACGACCGGACCTTCTGGAAATTGGCGGTACGGCTGCTGTCCCGGGTGTGCGGCGCGCCCTTTCGGGAGCAGCGGCACCTGTTTTATCCGCTTGGCAGGGGAAAGGAAGCGAGGCTTGGGGCGGGTCAGGGAAATGGCTGGCGCCACCCGGAGACCGGGGAGCTGCAAAGCGCTTCGCCCGAGGAGCTGGCGCGGCGGGCCGTGGAGCGGACCGTGTCGGTGTTCCTGCGCATCGAGGCGGCCGGGACGCTGGCGGCGGCGCTTTCAGCACCCGCCGGCGCGAACCTCCTCACCGGGCTTCCCAGCGTGGTGAAAGGCAAGGAGAAGAATTAATAGAAGCCTTTGACCGTGAATCCTCTGGTCGTTTCTCAGCCGCAGCCCCCGCCGCCAAAGCCGGGGATCTTGATCTTCTTCTCCCGGAGCCACTCGTTGATGAGGCCGGTGGCGCACCCTACTCCCGAATCCACCCGGATCGCTGCGGTCGGACAGTTGCCAGCACAGGCGCCGCACTCCATGCAGGCGTTCCGGTCCAGGAGGAACGCAAGCTTTCCCTCCAGCGCGAAGACCTGGTGCGGGCAGACCCCTAGGCACCTGCCGCAGCCGATGCAGAGCGACCGGTCCAGCTCCAGGGTCGCCACGTCCTCCAGGTATCTAAAGCCTTGCATCGCTCCCCTCCGTCATCTAAAAAAACCTCCCCGCCAGCACGAGGATCAGGCTGGCGATCAGGGCGCTCCCCATGAGCGGGATGCCGAGGCGCATCTCCTTTTTCACCCCAGAGCGGGAGGTGAAGGTGCTGCAGCCGGTGAAGTTGAGCGTGTAGAACGCGCTTAACGCCGGAAGCGCCAGGAAGCAGGCGAGCGTCACCGACAGGCTCCAGTGGGCGCCCCCCGAGAGCCGGTAGAAAGCAAGGCTGAAGGCAGCCCCGGCCAGCGCCCCCTTGACGGCGAAGCTTCTGCCCGGGATGAAGGGAAGCAGCACGGGCGCCACCGCGAGGCCGGTGAAGACCGCGCCCAGGTACCCTGTCAGCGCGGCCAGGGCGGCACCCGGACCAAAGAGCAGCGCCGCGGCCAGGTAGAGAGCGCCGCCGGCCAGTGAGACAGTTTTAAGCACCAGGACGATCTCCACCGGCACCAGGACCAGGCGCTCGTAAAGGGTGAAGGTCAGCTGCCGCATGGCGGGGGTGGTCACCTCGCCCAGGTCCAGGTAGGCCGGGAGGTCCGCCGCCCGGATGGTGCCGTAGGCGACCGAAAAGCCGCTGCGCCGCTTCACCTCGTGGGCGGCCACGCCGGGCGCGCCCAGGATCGGCAGGATCAGGCGCCGGTGCGCCACCACCCGGGACAGGGCGCAGCCGGCGATCCTCCCCACCAGCTCCTCCGTGCCGAAGCTCCCCTTCCCCGCCGCGCACCAGACGTTGATCCCGAAGGTTTCCAGGACCAGGAGCCAGATGTTGCGGCCGGCCAGCGCCTGTCTGACCAGGTCGTAGCTCATCTTGTAGTTCGCGGTGACCAGGACCGGCGCCTGCGGGGTCGGCTCGCCGAGCGCATAGAGCCCGGCCGGGACCAGGTAGTTCATCCGGTTGATTCCCCAGCGCGCCTTCCAGGCTCCCAGACGGTCAGAGGCGCCCAGGGTGGAACTGACCTGGGGCACCCTGCCGGCCGCCGTGGTCAGCCAGCGCTGAAAGCCGGGAACCTTCTCATCGATAGCTCCGCCGCCGGCGGAGCTGCGCGGCCCTCAGCAGGGGGGCGCGTCGGGGTCCGCGCCGCTTCCGGGGGGGCAGCCGGCCGGGACGAGCTTCGGCTGGGCCAGTTCGATCTTTTTGAATTGCCGTGTCTTCATGTCTTTCCTCATGCGACAGCATCGCTCTCATGCCGGGCTTCAGCTTCCGTAGAAATCATCCGTTTCCAGGCGGTGCACCTTCATCAGGTTGGTGGTGCCGGGAGAGGAGAGCGGGCTCCCCATGGTGATGACCACCACGTCCCCCTTCTTGAGCCTGCCGGTGGTCAGCACCGTGCGCTCCACCGACCGGATCTGCGCCTCGGTGTCCCCCTCGATGACGACGCGCAGGGAATGGACTCCGGCGTAGAGGGTAAGCCTGCGGCGCACCTGCCGGGACGGGGTGACGGCATAGATGGGGAGTGACGGCCGGTACTTGGAAACGAGCGCGGCCGTGCTCCCGGTCTGGGTGAAGGCGAGGATGGCGGCGGCGCCCACCCCTTCGGCGACCCGGCAGGCGGCCTGGCCGATCACCTCTGCCAGACAGGGGACGCCGTCCATTTCGGGGACCGGCTGAAAGACCTCCCGCTTCAGCTGCGGGTCGCCTTCCACGTCGCGCGCCACCTGCACCATCATGGTGACCGCCTCGACCGGATATTTCCCCGAGGCGGTCTCCGCCGAGAGCATGATGGCGTCGGTCCCGTCCAGGATGGCGTTCGCCACGTCGGAGACCTCCGCCCTGGTGGGGCGGGGGTTCTGTATCATGCTCTCCAGCATCTGCGTGGCGGTGATCACCGGCTTCCCCGCCTCGTTGCAGCTGCGGATGATGCGCTTTTGGATCAGGGGAACCTTCTCGGGGTTGATCTCCACGCCGAGGTCGCCGCGGGCCACCATGATCCCGTCGGAAACCGCCAGGATGGAGTCAAAATTGTCGACCGCCTCGGGCTTCTCGATCTTCGCTATGATGCGCAGCTCGGATTGATGGGCGTCGAGGATTTCCCTCAGCTCCAGGACGTCGGAGGCCTGGCGCACGAAGGAGAGGGCGACGTAATCGAGTTCCTCCAGGATGCAGAAATGGAGGTCCTCACGGTCCTTTTCGGTCAGGGCCGGAGCGGAGACCTTGGCACCGGGGAGGTTGATTCCCTTGCGGTCCTTGAGGGTGCCTCCGCTCACCACGGTACAGCGCACGTCATGCCCCACGACGCGGAGCACCCTGAGTTCCATGAGCCCGTCATCGAGAAGAATGCGGTCACCCGGCACCACGTCGCTGGGGAGCCCCTGGTAGATGGTCGGGATGGTGTCACCGCCCCCCAGGAGCTCGCGGGTCGTGATGGTCACCTCGTGGCCGGCCACCAGCTCCATAGCCCCCCCTGCCATCTTGCCGGTGCGGATCTTGGGTCCCTGCAGGTCCCCCAGGATGGCGACGGCACGCTCGCGGCGGTGCGAGAGATCCCTGATGGTGCGGATGACGGCCGATTTGGCGGACTGCTCGCCGTGGGAAAAATTGAGGCGGAACACGTCCACTCCCGCCTCCATGAGGTCGTTGAGCCTTTCCTCAGAATCGCAGGCGGGGCCTACGGTGGCGACTATCTTGGTGCGACGAAGCATATGCTCTCCTTGGAGAATTAAAGCTGACGGGTTGATTAATGAGTCTTTGGCACAAGCCAACTAAACAGGTTAGCAAAGGCGGGGAAAAAAGCAACCGTAAACGCCGGGGGAAAAAGATTCTGAGAAAAATCAGCGCACGGATGGAAAACGGAAAAACCAAGGGAACAAGTGGGGAATAAGCAATGCATGGGGGCGGGCTCTCAGCGCCCGCCGAGCTGCGCCCACCGGAAACAGTCGACGGTATGGTCGTTGACCATGCCGACCGCCTGCATGAAGGCGTAGCAGATGGTGCTCCCGACAAATTTGAAGCCGCGCTGCTTCAGGTCGCGGCTCAAGGCGTCGGAGACCTGGGAGGTGGCGGGCACCTCCAGGTGGCTGCGCCAGGCGTTTTGCAGCGGTACTCCCTCCACGAAACGCCAGAGGTAGGCGTCAAAGGAGGCGAATTCCTCCTGAAGCGCCAGAAAGGCGCAGGCGTTACCCCTGGCCGAGGAGATTTTGAGGCGGTTGCGGACGATGCCGGGATCGGCGAGCAGCTGCACCAGTCGGTCGTCGTCAAAGCCCGCCACCACCTCGGGCTGGAAAGCGGCGAAGGCCCGCCGGTAGGCCTCGCGCTTGCGCAGGATGGTGATCCAGGAAAGGCCGGCCTGGGCCCCTTCCAGGCTGAGAAATTCGAAGAGCAGGCGGTCGTCGTGCACCGGCGCGCCCCACTCCAGGTCGTGGTAGTCGCGGTAGAGGGGGTCGCTGCCGGCCCAGGCGCAGCGTACGGTGCTATCCTTTTCCATGCACTTCTCTCCTTTCGACAGGTCGCGCACTGGATCAACGGGCAAAATCGCTGATGGTACCTAGCTCCCACCTAGCGGTCGGCAGGTCTTCCCCCCTCCCCCCTAACCCTCCCCCTCCGGGAGAGGGGACTTTCAGGGCGCCAGTCGGACGATTGGGTGGTGCGACCGATTTAGTCACGCCCTTCCCGGTGCTCGCGACCCTCCTCCTTGTCGACACGCTTCTCGTCCCGGCGCTGCTCCTTTTCAAGGCGCTTCTCTGCCTTGCGCTGCTCCTTTCCGGAACGGAAATTCCGGCCGCGGTAGTGCTCCCGGTCGCGGTTGTAGACGGCGTATTCCCTGGTGCGGTATTCGCGTATCCGCTCTATCTTGTAGCGGCGCAGTCCCGGCGGCAGTTCGCGGTACCTTTGCACCATCCAGGGACCGCGGCTGCTCGGCGCCCGGAGCCAGCGGCCGTCGCGGAACAGGAAGTAACTGTTCTGCAGGTAGAACAGATCGTAGGGGACTCCCACCGCAACATAAAAACCGAGGGCGTCCGGGTAGACGAACTGGACATCGTCCTCCACGCGAAACGCGTCCACAGGCGGGTAGGCGGGTGGCGCGGCGTACACGGGCGGAGGAGGCGGCGCTACGTACACGGGGGGAGGCGGCGCGACGATCACCTGCCGGGGCGGCTCACCGAGATTGATGTTCAGATTGACCCCCAGGTTTCCCGCCTGTGCAGCGTGGGCCCCGAAGCTGAGGATTGCCGCGCTCTGCAGCAGTACCAGTCTCCTGAAAGTTTTCTGCAATGCCATAGTTGCTCTCCTTTTTTGCTGGGTCGGACCTTGGGCCGGTCCCGGTTTAAGCGGCACTGGAAGCGTGCTGTGTGGCAGCTTGCGTCATTCTCCCGACACTATTATCGACGCCCGGTCGGAGCTTCACGCAAAAAAAACGGGTTGCCGATATCGTGGTAGATATTTCGGCAACCCGGCTGTCTTCTGGAGACCCTGTAGGCTTTCCGCCCCATCCTCGCGGATGGTTTAGTATTGTCGTGTATCAAAAAGGTGCGCTGCACCGGGCGGCGCTAGGTCGCTAAAACCTTTTACCCCAAACCGGGAGCCTAAGTCAAATGATTTGCCGTCACGGCTCCCGGGCGGGCGCCGGGGGGAGGGTGAAATAAAAGGTCGCCCCCTCCCCTTTCCCGCTCTCGGCCCAGACGCGGCCGCCATGCTTGGTGACGACCTGCTCGACGATGGCGAGCCCCACCCCGGTCCCTTCGAACTCGTCTGCGGAGTGCAGGCGCTGGAAAACGCCGAAAATGGCGTTGACGTACTTCATGTCGAATCCGATGCCGTTGTCCCTTACGAAATAGACGCTCTCCCCGTCCCTGGCAAAGGACCCCACCTCGACCACCGGTCGCTCCGTCTTTTGGGAGAATTTGACCGCATTGGCGAGCAGGTTCTCCAGGACCTGGGCCACCATGGTGCGATCTCCCCAGGCCGGTGGCAGTTCCGCCACCCTGAATTCCAGCGAGCTGTTGCGCACCTCGCTCGATAGCGCCCCGACCAGCTCCTTGGCGAGCCCGGTCATGTCTATCGAACTGGCGGTGAGCTGCTGCATGCTGTTCTTGGAGAAGCTCAGGAGGTCGTCGATCAGGGTGCCCATCTTGACGGTCCGCTGCACGATGCAGCTGAGCAGCCGCTTTCCTTCCTCCTCGAGCCCCTGGCTGAAATCCTCCAGGAGCACGGACGCGAAGCTGTTGATGCTGCGCAGCGGGGTGCGCAGGTCGTGGGAGATCGAGTAGGAAAAGGTCTGCAGATCCCGCACGGTGGACTGCAGTTCGTCGGTCCTCGCGGCCACCCGCTGTTCGAGGTTGGCGTTCAACTCCTTCACCGCCAGCTCCGCCCGCCTGCGCTCGACGATCTCGGTCTGCAGGGAACGGGTCCGCTCCCCGACCAGCCACTCCAGGTGCTCCCGGTACCTCTTGAGCTCCTCCTCGGCCTGCTTGCGCTTGGATATGTCGATGACTGCAACCCGGCACTTGTGGCCGCTCGGGTCGGTCACCGCCTCGATCTTCACGTAGAGCGGCGCACTCCCATCGCTAAGCGGCGCGAGCCCCAGCTCCAGCTCCTCCTTTCCCATGCCGGCGATGACCTTGCCCAGAAAGGAGCTGAAGGCGGGGCGGTCCTGGGGGGTGATGAAGGGGAGGAAGCTGCGCCCCAAAAGCCGCGAGCGCTTCACCCCGAGCAGGGTGGCGCCGGCCAGGTTCGAGGCGCGGATGATCCCGTCGGCGTTGATGGTGAAGTAGCCGGCCGGGGCGAAGTCGTAGAGCTCGGTGTACTGCTCCAGCAACTGCTCGGTCTCTTCCCGGGCCTGACGCAGCTCGGCATTCTGCAACTCCAGCTCGATCTGGTGCACTTCCAGCTCGTGGAGCAGCCGCTGGGTCTCATGCCCTTCCAGCGGGGAGCGCTCCGCCCGGCTTTCCTGCAGACGCGCTTCCGCCCGGCGGCGCAGGCGGGCGGGGTCCTCTGAAAGGGTTATTTTTTCCATGCCGCGACCTCCCGGTAACTGCTATGGTAACTGCTCTGCTGACGCCAGGCGCCCGGCGCAATCCGCAACCTGGCAGGCGAGCCGCCCGGGCGCCGGACGGTACAGGGTGATTTCATACTCACTCCCGCTGCCGGAATCCTTGGCTAGGAAGAACGCGGCTGCGCCGCTTTGCGCCACGCCGCGGCAGGCTTCCCCGAGGGAGTCTCCCAGACCGGGGAGGGCATCGCGCACCGACCTGCCGGCCAGCTGTGCGGAGCTCAGGCCGAAAATCCGCTCGAAGGCCGGGTTTGCCGAGAGGAAGCGGCAGTCGTCGGAGTTGCCGGGCGCGCCGGCTCCCTCGGCTGCCACCTCGAGCACGGCGAAGCCGTGCACCATGCCGTCGATCAGGCTGCGCGCCTCCCTCTCGCTCTCCCGCAACGGCGCCTCCAGCGTCTTGTAGGAGCTGATGTCGGAGAAGGTGATCACCACGCCGTCGATCACGTTCTCCAGCGTGCGGTACGGCATGATGCGCACGTTGAACCAGCGCCCGTCCAAGGCGGAGATCTGCTGCTCCGTATAGACCAGGGTCTCAAGCACCTGCTGCGCGTCGCCCAGAAGTCCCGGATACCGTAGATCGCTGGCGATGTCGGAAAGCGGCCGCCCGACGTCCCCGGGGATCAGCTTTAACAGCTGGTTGGCGCCGGTGGTGAAGCGCCGCACCTTGAAGTCGTTGTCCAGGAACACGGTGACGATCTGGGTGGAGTTCAGCAGGTTCTTCATGTCCGAGCTCATCCGGGAGAGTTCGTCCACCCGGGCCTGCTGCTCGGCGTTCACCGCCTGCAGCTCCTCGTTCATGGACTGCATCTCCTCCTTGGAGGTGGTGAGCTCCTCGTTGGTGGACTGCAGTTCCTCGTTGGTGGACTGCAGCTCCTCGTTGGTGGATTTGAGCTCCTCCTGGGAGGTCTGCATCTCCTCGCGCAGGGAGCGCAACTCTTCGCGGCTTTGCCCCAGATCCTGCTCCAGTTCGGTGATCCTCGACGCCGAGGTCGAAGCGCACGTCGCCCCCTTGGTTTCGGGAGCCGCAGGGACGTCGTGGAAGACGATCATGATCATCCCCTGCAGCGCATCCGGCGTCTCGATGCGCTGGACCGTGACGTTCACCAGCTGGGAGCTGCCGTTGGTCCCCACCCGGGCCCCCTTGACGGTTGCCGCCCCTTTTTGCCGCAGCGCCTTCTGGAAGGCGCTGGAGATCTCGAAGCGTATCCCCTCGCGCGCCATGGCGAAGATGTTCCAGTTGGCCCGCCCGGCCGCTGGCTCCAGGTATTTTCCGGTCCGGCCGCTGATGAAGACGATGTCCCCCTGGTCACTGGTCAGGACTGCGGGGGGGGAGAAGTGCTGCAAGAGCAGCTGCTCCGCAAGGCTTTGCAGATTTACTGCCGGTTTTGACATGGCTGATTCCTTTGCGCGGTGCGACAGGGGGGAGATAAACGACGAGGGAAAGTAGACCGGTTCTCCCCCAGTCAGGGTGGCGCCCCGCCGGTAGATCCTCGACTTCGCATGGAGCGGCGCGAACAGGTCGGAGAAGTTGCCGGTCGTCTCTGCGCTCCCCAGGAAAAGTACGCCGCCGGGGTTCAGGCTGTAGTGAAACAGCGGCAGCAGCTTTTTCTGCAGGTCCGGGACCAGGTAGATCAGGAGGTTGCGGCAGACCAGGATGTCTAGCTTGGTGAAGGGGGGGTCCATGATGACGTTCTGGGTGGCGAAGGTCACCATTTCGCGGATTTCCTTGCCGACCCGGAAGCCCCCCTCGCTCTCCAGGAAGAAGCGGTGCAGCCTTTCGGCGGAGACGTCCGCGCCGATATTGGCCGGGTAGCGCCCCTGGCGGGCCAGGTTGATGGCAGCCCCATCCAGGTCGGTGGCGAAGATCTGCAGGGAGAAGCTCCCCTTGGGCTTCACCTGTTCCAGTGCCTCCTTGAACACCATGGCCAGGGAGTAGGCCTCCTCTCCTGTGGAGCAGCCGACCGACCAGGCGCGCAGCACCCCTCCCGCCGGGTGCGCCGCAAGCAGCGCCGGGAGCACCTCGCCGCGCAGCTGCGCCCAGGCCGCAGGGTCGCGAAAGAAGCTAGTCACCCCAATCAAGAGCTCGTTGAAGAGGAGTTCCACTTCCTGGGGATTTGCCTGCAGGTAGCGGGAGTAGTTGGCGATCCGATCGATCTGGTGGATCCCCATGCGCCGCTCCACCCGGCGGTACACGGTGCTCTTCTTGTACATGGAGAAGTCGTGCCCGGTTTTGGAGCGCAACAGGATGAGCACCTTTTCCAGCGCGCTCTGGTCCTTAAGCTCCAAGCTCGGTTCGGTCCTGGTGATTTTCAGGGCGTGGCTCAGGTAGGAGAGGATCTTGCCGGGGAGCTCCTCCACCGGGGCCACGAAGTCGGCAAGCCCCGCCTCGACGGCGCTCTTCGGCATGGAATCGAACTTTGCCGAGGCGGGATCCTGCACCAGCACGAGCCCCGCCTTTTCCTTGATGGCCCGAAGCCCCATGGTGCCGTCGGACCCCATCCCCGAAAGTATGACGCCGATCGCGCGCTCCCTGCAGTCGTCGGCCAGGGAGCGCAGGAAAAAGTCGATGGGAAGCCGCAGCCCGCGGGGCGCCGCCGGCACGAAGAGGTGCAGCGTCCCGTGCAGGATGGACATGTCCCGGTTGGGCGGGATCACGTAGACACAATCCGGCTTCACCTTCATCCGGTCGCAGACCTGGGAGACCTCCATGGAGGTGGCGCGCTGCAGCAATTCCGGCATGATCCCCTTGTGGGTCGGGTCCAGGTGCTGGACGATTACGAAGGCGACACCGCATTTATCCGGCACGTGCCGCAGGAACTGCTCCAGCGCCTCCAGCCCCCCTGCGGAGGCGCCGATGCCGGCGATGGGAAAGACGTGGTTCGCGGGTGGTGAGGGCTCCTGGCCGGTTGCGGGAACCGCCGGCTCATGCTTGGTTTTTGCTGGCGCAGTTGGCTTTTTCATGAGTATAGATATACCATTTTTCTCTAACGCAACAAAGCCTTTTTTTGGCGATCCCGGCCCGATCCCTGCGCAAAATCATTTTAAAATCCTGCCCTGCCTCCTGGTGCAGCGGACTGAAGGGTTGACTAAAACGGCTCGCTGTTGTGCTCTTGCCGGCCGTGATGCGCTGCAGGATCAGCGAAATATGCGGATATCAGGGGAGAGCAAAGCTGCCAACGTAAAAAAGGGACTAACCGCAACCGGCTAATCCCTTTTGTTTTTTGGCCCGGGCCAGGGAACCCTGGCTCTTGCTGGCGTTGCAACAGATTACATCGATTGCCAGCTGGCGAACTGGGAAGAGTTGGAGGCCGTCGGGGCACCCGACAACACGAGCACGCCGGCCGCGGTTGCGTTCAGGTAGTAGATGGAGGTACTGTCCCACGAGGTACCGAAGCCCCTGGAACCGCTCTTGTGCTGGGTGACCAGGGCGTAGCCGTTGGCACTGGTGATCCACCCCAGGGCGACACCGGTAGAGGTCTTGCCGATCAGGGTGGTAGCGGGAGAGGCCGCACCGCCGTAGGCCGAAAGACCGGTTTGGGTGAGGTCCATCCCTGCCGAGGCTACTGTCCCCGAGGCGGCGAACGCTGAATTGGCGGCGCAAAGCAAAAAGGCAATCATAATGATAAGTTTTTTCATGTAGCTTCTCCTCTTAATTTTAAATTATTGGTAAACGATGACCGACGGGTACTGCTGCTGGTCGGCCATGTACGCTTCCATACCGGTCTTCAGATTCTTCAGGTCGGCGTTGGCCGCGGAGTTGTACGCCTTGGCACGGTAGGAGGAGAACTGCGGAATGGCGATGGCGGCCAGAATGCCGATGATCGCGACAACGATCAAAAGCTCGATAAGGGTAAAGCCTTTGTTGCCTTTCATTTTACGGAACATATGGGTTCCTCCTTTTCAATTAGATGGGTGCGGACTTGCAAATTGCGGTCCAAAAATTACGGGTTGTTCTCATTCCTGAATTATTGCACAGTTGCGAATTCAAGTGCCTGCCTGGCCGTCCGGCCTTTGACAAAAAAAGGCACCGGCTGAAATATCCGGTGCCTTTTTTTGTCAGTATTTTCAAGTAAAAGCGAATTTCCGGCAAGCCCGGGGACGCCTCGCGATATCCAATCTTATTGCGCTGGAAGCCATCCGCCGCACCATCACCGGTCCATCGGGCAATACTCTTCCTTAAAACCTCCGGCACAACACCCAGGCTGTCATTGCCGATTTCCTGCCTGGCACCCACTTTCATCATGGTTTTCTCCTGTCCGCATACTACCTGACACCACTCCGAGTGGCCACTGCCATCCGGGGTTTCAGAGGATCGGGCAAGAAATGAGCAGGATCGGTCTATCGCCCTTCACTCTTTCCGGAGTACGGTATACTCCATCAGCAAGGCAGTTCCTTACCAAGGGGAAAAGGAGACCATAAATCCATGATGAACGTCAAAGCCTATTCCGCCGCCAGTGCGACCACGCCGCTGGCCTCCAGCACCATCCATCGACGCGAAGCGACCGAGCGCGACGTGCAGATCGAAATCCTATTCTGCGGCGTCTGCCATTCCGATCTGCACTATGCGCGTGACGAGTGGCACAGCGTCATGCCCACGGTTTACCCCTGCGTGCCGGGCCATGAGATCGTCGGCCGGGTGACCAAGGTCGGTTCCGCAGTCACCAGGTTCCAGCCGGGCGACCTTGCAGGCGTCGGCTGCCTGGTCGATTCGGACCACAGCTGCCCCAATTGCCAGGATGGCCTGGAACAGCTCTGCCCCAACCAGACTCTCACCTACGGCTCCCCGGACCGGCACCTCGGGGGGGTCACCTACGGCGGCTACTCCGAAGGGATCGTCGTCGACGAACGCTTCGTGCTGCGCGTTCCCGCTAACCTAAATCTGGCCGGGGTTGCACCGCTGCTTTGCGCCGGGATCACGACCTACTCGCCCATGCGCCGCTGGGGGGTCATCAAGGGGAAGAAGGTCGGCGTGGTCGGCCTCGGCGGATTGGGCCACATGGGGGCCAAGTTTGCCCGGGCCTTCGGGGCGCACCTGGTCGTCTTCACCACCTCGCCCGGCAAGAAGCAAGACGCCCTCCGCTTGGGTGCTGACGAAGTCATCCTTTCCAATAACGCCGAAGAGATGCAGAAACATGCCGGGACCTTCGATTTCATCCTGGACACCATCGCCGCCGATCACGACATCAACGTCTACCTCAACATGCTTGGCCGTGACGGCAACCTCACCCTGGTCGGCGCGCCGGAGAAGCCTCTCGCCGTCTCTGCCTTCGCCCTGTTGCTCGGGCGCCGCAGCCTCTCCGGCTCCATCATCGGCGGCATCGCCGAGACACAGGAGATGCTTGACTTCTGTGCCGAGCACAACATCACCTCGGATGTCGAAGTCATCCCGATCCAAAAGATCAACGAAGCTTACGAGAGACTGCTCAAGTCCGATGTCAAGTACCGCTTCTCCATCGACATGGCTTCCCTGAAATCCTAAATGCGGCGCAGCCTAGGCAAGGGACTGGCACCAGCGCAGCCCGTCCCCTGGCTGGGCAGGGCTGGTAAAGAATGGCAAAGGCACCCGGTGGGAACCGGGTGCCTTTGCCATTGCGCCACTGCCGCATCAACCGCACAACCTGAGGGTCCAGCCGCACTAGCTGAAACCTTTCCCAGATTTCCTAACTCATCTCCAAGGCCGCGCCGATCCTTGTTTTCAATTGTCCCAGGTCCTGGGCGGAGAAATCGGTGATGATCTTCAGATAATTCGTCCCCAGATCATTTCTGACCAAAGACTCTACCTGGACCGCTTCCACATTGTAGGTATGGCATGATTGCAGGACCAGATCGATAACCAGATCAGGCTTCAGCAGGTCAACCTGCCGTTTAAGATTCTCCATGCGCCCGGTGTTGGGCGTCATGCAGGCACACGGTATCTCCAGGTAGCGTTTCGCAATGGCCTGCAGCGGATCTCCACTTCCTTCCTCAATTCTCCCGGCAAAGGGTTTAAGTCCGGTACAGCTGTCCAGGCCGACGATGGTCGCCCCCTCCTCATCGACCAGCTTGAGCACCTTCAGGACATCGCCGCCGACCGGGCATCCCGTAATCAGGACCCGTTTGGCACTGTCCTTTGCCGTGTACACCCCTTTTTCACGGCGTTCCGCTAGTAGGGCAATGATCTCCTCCAGCTTAACCTCCGTCTCACTGCCACTGGATACCGTGGCATAGGTTGCAACTTCGTACATCTCCTGCCAGGTGATCACCGACGGCTGGTGAGCGCCAAAAGAAAAAATTTCTTCGACAAGACGGTTTTTCCTGTTGCTCTGCGCGATGCTCTCTTCGAGTGCGCTGCTGGTTATGGTGGTATCGAACGACTTTTCCAGAAATTTTTTGAACCCTGCAATGGAATGTTTCCAGTATTCGACGGCACCTTCATTCGTCGGGCACTGAGGCAAATCCATCACGTAAAGCGGGCGATGTCTTTCTATAAGCTCAAACATCTTCTTTTTGCCATCGCAGGTCGTCTCGCCGACCACGGCGTCGGTCAGTTCAAAGAACGGGCAGGTTTTCAGCTCGATAAATCCAAAGCTTGATTTGATCAGGGGACAGAGATTGGCGGGAAGTGTCTCCTCCGCTTTGGCTATCGGCGCATTAGAAAAGGCGCACAAGACGGCGGGAACGCCCCCCATGGCCCAGACCAGTTCCACCGGCGCATAGGAGCAGTAAGCCCCCACCACCTTGGCGCCCTGCTCACGTTTTTTCACCACTTGGGCAAGGGCGCGTTTTAGGGGAAAATCGGCGAAATCATCATTGAATAGCGGCGTAAGCTGGTTCATGGCGGCTCCTTATTTTTCAGACAGGCCTTCAGATGGTCTTGGACAGCAGTGCGGCACCGTAGGCGCCAAAGAATTCGGGATATTCGGGAACGATGACCTCGCTGCCGAGTGCCTCCGCAAGGAAGTTGACCAGCGCGCCGTTTTTGGCGCCTCCGCCGACGAAGAGAATGGCCGGTGAGCCAGCCCGGGCCATTTTGGAAAGCAGCGAGACCAGTTTATTGAGGAGCGATTCGTGGATAGCCCGGGCGATGTCCTCAACCGGTACCCCCGAGGTCAACAGTGAGATCACCTCAGATTCGGCGAAGACCGTGCAGGTGCTATTGATCTCGAACGATTTCTTCCCCTTGAGCGCCGCGGCAACAAGTTCGGGCAGGCCTAAGCCTAGCGTTGCCGCCATCATTTCAAAGAACTTACCGGTGCCGGCAGAGCACTTGTCGTTCATCTCGAATTTCAGCAACTGGCCGGTGCGGCTATTGATCGACAGCGCCTTGGTGTCCTGTCCGCCCAGGTCGAGCACCGTGGTAATCTCCCGGAAGAAGTGGTGCGCGGAGGTCGTGTATGCCTTGATTTCCGTCACCGCTTCGCCGCCCAGGACTTTCTGCGACAGAAACCGGCCATAACCGGTCGAGACGATCGTGTCCCAACGATAGGAATCCTTTATGGTCCGCAATTGCGCCGCGAGATCAATAGAGGTCTCGGCCTGGAAACGCTCAACAACCCCGTACGTTGCACCGTCCATGAGAACGAACTCGACACTGCGCGACCCGATGTCAATTCCTGCGAGTTTGATAATCACTCCCGTCTTTTGCCATCCAAGGGGACGACACTGAAATTCCGCACATCATATATCGAATTAAACGAAATACCAAATCGAAATTACCGATAACATGCGTTTTATCTGAAAGAAAGCACCGCAATTTCGTGGCGACGCCCTCACCTGCGGATGATGAGCACCAATCAGGTCAACGCATATCCCTCGGCTGGCCGGTGGAGGCCAGGACGTTGTTCCAGAGCCGCCCTTCGGGATCTATCTTCTTCCTCCGTCCCGTGGCCATCGCCAGGGGAACATGGGTGAACCGGTGGTTCCAGAACCCGACCACCATGCCGGTGCGACCGCTCATGCCGGCATGAACGGCGCTATGCCCCAGGAGCAGGCTGAATGCGGAGTCATGGGAGTTGGCCGGCTGACTGCGAATGATGTAGCTGGGGTCGATATACTTCAGGTTTATCTCCATCCCGATGCTGGCGAAGTGCCCCCTGATGGCGTCCCGCAGGTGGATGCCGATGTCGCCGAGCTTCGGGTTGCCCGATGCGTCACACTCCTTGGTGCTCGCCATCAGTTCCTGGCCGGCACCTTCGGCAACGACGATGACCGCGTGGCCGCGCGCCCTCACCCGCTGTTCCAGACTCTTCAGGAACCCGCACATGGTGAAGGGGGACTCCGGAACCAGGCAGAAGTTGACCTGGCTGTTGACCAGCGTCGAGTCGGCGGCGATGAAACCCGAGCCGCGCCCCATCAGCTTCACCAGCCCGATGCCGTTGCGGGCACCGGTCGCCTCCGTGTGGGCGGAGTAGATGGCACGGTGCGCCTCGTTGACGGCAGTCTCGAATCCGAAGGTGTTCTTGAGAAAGGAGATGTCGTTGTCTATGGTTTTGGGGATACCGATGACGCTAAGGGAGTTCCCGCGCCGGGCCGCCTCTTCGGCGATCTTTTGGGCTCCCTTCAGGGTGCCGTCGCCACCAATGGCGAAGAGGATGCCTATCCCCAATTCCTCCAGGTAGTCCACCATTTCTGCCGGGTCCTGGGGGCCGCGCGAGGATGCCAGGATCGTCCCCCCTGACTCGCCGATATTGTCCACCACCTCGGGGGTGAGCATCAGGGGGGGGTTGCCCAGGCGTTTGACCACCCCTTCGTAGCCGTAGCGGAAACCGTAGATCCGCCGTACTCCGTAGTGGTGATGGAGGCTCAAGGTCACGGCGCGGATCACGTTGTTGATCCCGGGGCAGAGGCCGCCGCAGGTCACGATACCGCAGGCAAGGGTGGACGGATTGAAAAATATCTTTTCGCGCGGGCCGGCCAACTCCAGGGCGGGCGGCTCACTTCCCGCGTCCAGGTACGTCATCACTTCCCGGAGCGTTACATGGTAGAGGATGCGCTCCCCGTCTCCGGTGAACTGCCCGCGAGCCATAGGGGATGGGAAACGGCATTCTCCCAGGCGCTCAATGGTGAAATCCATGTCTTGATTGTTCATTGTCCTTCTCCTCGCTCAAATCATACCAGTCTCGCAAACTAAACATAGTGCCATAAATTGATGGACCATGCCTCGAATATCTTTGAAGGTTGAATTACGGGGGGACAGGGAACCAAGAGCGGCCCACCAAGGCAAAAGGGGCTGGCACCTGCGAAGCGCGCCCCCCTGCCCCACACTGCCCCCGCGGTTTCCCTTCTAGTGCCCTCAGGAGGGCATGACGGCTGAGGGAATTAAATTATCATTTTTGTTATTTGAGATAGTCTGGCAGGTTTAATGCCCGAACAGATTCATGGATATGCCAGGCTGGTGCAAGTTTCGCAGTTGAGACTACCCTCGCGGGAAGAGGCTACCACCGGATGATTCATGATTGGCAAGGAAAGGTTATGAATCAAAAGACGACAGAGCAGGCAAAAGAACCTGACATGGCCAGTTCCTTTAATGCAATTCGCCGTGCAGCGAAGCGTGCGCGCCAGATTGCTGCCACCTGGTACTGTCTCGTCGTGCGTCATGGCGAACAGGTCAAGCGAATTACAGAGAGAGGCCAGAATACGCCATCAAAGTAAGTCCAGCAGCCATGACTTAATGGCTCCGCTAAACCACTCATCAATCGCATAAAAAGCACAAAGTAGCGCGCTGACCCCTCACTCGCTCACTCGCTGCTCACCCGCTGATATCATCTTCACTTCACATGGATGAATCTGGCCTGGGTCTGGGCATTGGTGCCACCCGGACCGGTTACCGTTAATTTTGACGGTATAAAAACCAGCAGCGGCGTAGAGGTGCACCGGGTTTTGCAACGTGCTCCAGGATGTGTCGCCAAAGTCCCACGGCCAGCCGGTGGTCGACCCGGTGGAACGGTCAGTAAAGGTGACCGACAGGGGGGCAGCGCCGCGATGAGGATTGGCTGAAAAGTTGGCACTTGAGCCTCTGACGACTGTGATGTTTACATCGGAGGATTGACCAATGTTGTTTGCTGCGTCATAAGCTCTTGCGCTCAAGATATAGTTACCTATTGTTTCCTTACTGGTATCCCAGTAATAGGTTACAGGACTCAGGTTGCTAACGATGACCAGTAATCAGTTTATACAGGTCTCAATCTTGGTCACCCCGACGTTATCGCTAGCCAGTACCGTAATGCCGCTTACCAATGCATTGTTGGCAGGTTCCGTCACGGAAACGGAGTGAGCTACACTGTCGCCAGCAACGGTCACGACCACATTTTCTGACTGCCCCATGTTGCCAGATGCGTCATAGGCCTTGGCGGAAAGAATGTCGACACCAGGGCAAGGGGGGGGGAAGTCTCTCAGGAGAAAATGTACGGGGGGGGGCGGTGGTCTGCAAGACACTGTTTACATAGAATTCCAGACGGGTTACTCCCACGTTGGCGCGGGACTGACCATCACCATAAAAAAACTTTACAGACTAAATTAGAAGTTTAAATGATGGTCTTTAAGTGTTAGTGAGAGTTTAGTGGTTGTCGTTACTTGATGGCTTACATGGATTACAGTGAATGAATTGCATTACTGGGGATGTTTGGCACGGGTAGTGACACCACAGACCAATATCTATTTTCAAATTTTTAAATAAGAAAAGGCATGATTGAATAAACCATGCCTTCACTTATTTGCATTAGCCCACCTTACCTGTTCTCCTAAATTACAAATTATACTTTCTTTCTTCGAATACCACACAAACTCAGCAAACCAGATCCAAGGAGATACGCAGCAGCAGGAATTGGTGTTGGTGTAGCAGTTGCAGTAGACTCTGTTAGAGAAACTCCGTTCTCGGTATAACCAAGATTATAGGTATCATCTGCATAGCTATGATCGAATATAACATTATGATCTGCTCCGACGCTGGATAGACCAATAACAATGTTTTCATTTTTATATACGCCCTCAAGGATTAAACCAGCTTGTGCAGACGGCAGAAGAGGGTCTATACCTGGAGCTATTACATTATCGTACGTATAAACATCTCCACCAACAGCACTTCTAACCGTATTCGTAGCATAGCCATTAAGGTTCCCATATGGCGACGACAGTCCGATTACATTAAATGTAGTACCATTGTAAGCGGTTCCTGTTGCGGTTAAGGTTCCCCCAGTTACAACAACATTACCATTACCATCAGGTGTATTTGTTGCCGATGTAAGGTTTCCAGAAAAATCGTATGTATATGTGTTGGAATTTGACGCAACCGCTGAGCCATTAAAAATAAATGAGTAATCAGCGTAAGCTTGGCTTGTACTTGCGCAGACAAATGCAGCTACTAAAAAAAATAACTTTCTCATTTAATTCCTCCTTTACAGAATGGTTACATTAATATAAGTACTCCAGTTGTCCTGAGCCAGCAATTGCAGATTGTAGTTGTTACCTGAGCCTCTAGGCTCTCGTGGATCAGTCACGAAAGACGTTCCAGTTTTTATTCACAACTATCATGCACGGTTAGCTCATATGTTGTCATTTAGTCATTTCCCTCCTCCCATGTGTCGTATAAATAAAAAAACCGGCTCACATGTCATTAGATGATATGCAACCCGGCTATCCAAAATGGACCCGTGGCTTTCCGTCCCTACCTTGCGATAGGTTTGGCTTTGCAATGGATATATGCTGCAAAAGGAAATGCCCCAGAAGACAAAGGACGCAGCTGTGCGTATCCAATGCTCCTGGGGCCTCTGGTTCCTTATTAAAGGTCAGCAGACTACCCTGTGTCTCCGTATAACCTGCATATCGATTAGAAGCAAGCCTATAATGCTAGTTAACCAACATACTACCCATCTGATACACCTCTGGCACACCTCTTCATTAACATATGGTTTTATTGGCACTTTTTTGTACTTCATATTGGTTACACCGTACAAAACCTTTAGACTCATTAGCACTAAAAAGACATGGCGCTAATTAGAGATACGCCACTAAATTCTCAACACCTTCTATTTGTATTCCTACCACCATGACACCTGTTCGGGCTTATCACCCGACAGTGTCCTACAATATCAGCTAGTTACGCACAAGGATCGTGGCCAATGTCGCATTACCTTTGCACGTATGCACCTAAAAGTAGGGTAAATTCTGCATGTTACAGCACCATTACCAATTGAGCTCGGATCGAACAAAGCGCGCTAGCCTTGATGACCTATGCCGACATGCTACCTTAACCGCTATGCACCACCCTCCCTGCCCAATAAATCTCACACCACACCCATGGCCACCCACTAAGTTTATTATGGCGGTGGGACTGAAGTAACGGTCCCTCCCAGAGGTTACTTGTGAAACAGATTCAAATTCTGACCCAGGATCGGCACCCTGCTTGACCCACCCAAAAACGGCAATTCAATATGTTACACATGATGTGGGTCAGGGCTCGGCGCCGATGCTGGGTCAGAATTGTACGCCGGTTCACATCCGGGGTTTCGGCCGACCAAGCTGGCAAGGTCTAAAAAACCGATACGGATCAAGGTTTGCGTGGTGGTGGGTTTGGGAGAGAGTGGAACGGAAGCACCTAAACCGTCCAGTCCAAAACCTCCAGATCGGAAACTCGCTCGAACTCTCTTGTGTTGTTCGTGACCAGGGGGATGCTTAGTGCCACGGCATGAGCCGCAATCAACATGTCCATCGGGCCAATGACCGTCCCCGCCTTTTCGAGAGCCGCCCGGATCCCACCGTATGCAAAGGCGGCCTCCTCGCCGAAGGGAATGATTTCTAAGGGGGTGATGAATTCTTCGAGAGCCTTGGCATTTTTTGCCCGATATGCGCTCTTAGCAACACCAAAACGAAGTTCAGAGAGGGTGATCGAGGATATGCCAATATCGCCTACCTGGTAGTCCCTGAACCGCTCAAGAACGGTTACCGGCTTCCGCTTGATGATATAGATGCAGATGTTGGTGTCGAGTAGCAACTTCATCAAAAGTTCTCCCTTTTGTCCATCTCTGGCTGGACGCGCTCGGCCATAAAATCGCTGGAGAATTTTTTGAGGCTGCCAAAAAGGGAGTTCCAAGAGTTCGTGCGAGGGATTAAGGTCACGACATTTCCGCTTTTCTTGATAAAAACCTCGGTATCATCAAATCGGAACTCTTTGGGAAGCCTAACGGCCTGACTCTGTCCATTTTGGAATATCTTTGCGGTTTTCACGATCACCACCCCCTGAATTAATATATACCTTAAATATATATTACGTGGCGCCTTTTGGCAAGCGGGAAAAGAAAAAGAGCAAAGCCTTCCCTATCGGTTAGATTGTTTTTGCGAAGAAACCTTCAAAACCACCTTTGTAAAAATCGGTTCGTTTTCTGACTGGTTGGTTGATATGGAGAAACCATCGAAGCAAAGTTTGTAGGCAACCTGTGTTACAGCATCAGCACAGAGTAACAAAAAGCCACCTAGCTAAAGAAAGCTAAGTGGCTGTAATGTTTTGGTTGCGGGGACAGGATTTGAACCTGTGACCTTCGGGTTATGAGGGCTTTGACCTCACGTTACCCGATCCCTATAAATTTAACGACTTACAGTTATATTGGCCACTTATGCAACACGGACCCGCCTTCCATGTCAACCATACTTACCATGTTTTCCAATTTTTGGTGTACAGTTTGCTGTACAACCATGTGCGTGTGGGATATGCGATGCATCAAACTATGGGCAGGTCTTCCCCCTTCTGTCTTCTACTTTTGGTGTTTCTATTTCCTTTTCGTCGAATGATGGAAGTAGTGGCCTGAACAGGCGTAAGTTTACCCCTTTCTCTTTCACTCGCCATTATCCAATACACGGCCATAGGCAGGGCCAGATGCACGACACTTCCAATACACCAAAATTCCATCAACCCTTCTGTTCCTGAGGTGACCGCAAAACCACAGCCAAGTGCAACAAAAATTGCGCTCATCAGGACAATACAGAGAAGCCCAAAGAACGTCATACCCAGCATTTCCCAATCACCCTTTTTCTGCAGCGGTACCATCAGGCCAACATATATGGCAACATTCACGTGTTCCAGCAAGTTGCCTAACTTGATCCTTACCCCAGCATGGCTATAGACCATAATGTCGTCCACGCGGATAATCGTGGCCAGAGGATCATCATTGAGCAATCTGTAGAAAAACGAACTCGCATTTGCCATCAACTCGCCGTAGGTATCATGAATCAAAAACAGCAAAGCATAGGTAGCCAAGGAGGCAAAGGCAATCTGACTCATGCGCCATGCCGTAGCTCTGGAAATGGAGAAGCAACCGTTGACCCAGAGGGTCCAGATGGCGAATACAATAAGGGCAAAGCCGATCACCCAGAGATAGTCGTGGGAGAAGTCGAAGGCGCTCCTTGAGAAAGTGCCAATGACGCCGGAGATGACTAGACGGCAAGCATTTGCAACTAGGATGGTTGGCACTGTAACGGCGAGACCAAGTAATCGGTAAGATAGGCTATGGCGTGGATAGAGAAGCATGGCCGTGGACAGTATTGCCACATAGTCAAAGGCAGTGCATTGACGAATGATCCGCATTGCAAAACCATTTACCGTGAGAACATCAGCCTTGCTGGTCATGGCGACACCCAAAAGGGTCCCAAGCACCTTGGTTACCAGCATGGTAAGGTCACGCCAGACAATCCAGCAGGAATCCGGGATGTGTGACATTAGAGCCGCTACCGAGACGACGCATAAAATAAAGGTCACCGCGAAGGCAGAACCCGGCTGTAGAGCTTGGTGGTAGTTTTTTTGCGCTGTAGACATGGATTACTTACGACTCTTCCAGTACCCATAAGCAGCGACGGCCACGACGGTTATCGCAGTCACCTCCGCGTTTCCGACTGGTGTTACAGGTATCTGCGCGGCGATGACCGGTGGCCCCGGAGGTCCGGCCCAACAGACGGCGCAGAGGTTCAGCGTTGCAAAGGCTGAGAGCATGAGAGTTTCAGAGATACGGCTAAATTTACGTTCCATGGTTTGTCCCCTGATTATGGCTGTTCTGCAATAATGCTAAGTGTGGATGTTGTTCCTGGCCCAGGCGCAGGGAGTGAATAGCTCTCTGTTCTAAGGTCTGTGCCCTTCTTCTTGTTCCTTAGAATCAGCTTTACGGCTTGTGGCAACCTGCTCTGGCCAGGTTGAAGTGCAACAGCGAGTGGCGTCCCCTTGGCGAGGCTGGAGGTGATTGAAATCTGCCACTCCTGCCTTTTGGCCAGGGAGCGGACATCGCCCCTCATTTCCCGCATTGCCGGTTTCCATTCCGGATGGAGAATTATGACGCTGATATACGGCTCACCCATAGTCGCATTGAGGTTTCCGGGCGAGATGGTGTCATAAGCGTTATCGAATCCATCCGTTGCTTCCGGGCGTTCCCCTATACCTACATAATCATAGAGGGAACCGTTTGAGACCCTGATAGTGGCGGTCATGGGTTCGAATCCCATGGCCGCCACGCAGGTTAGACATAAGCTAGAGATTATCGTCGCAATGTATCTGATAAATTAGCTCCTCAGCTACTGTATGGTCAAAACATGACTGACCGAATCAAGATTAATTATCCAGTACCCTTTCCAAGGTTCGATTTGCGGGTTATCTCCTATAATCGTCCAAGAGTCGTAGGTCGTCCCGTTCCACCAGTAGACGCTCCCTCCGATCTTGTTACCATCGACAGCAGCGTAGAGCGGGATACCGTCCATCAGCCAGTTCGTGCCGATGTTGGTCTTGTTGCTGACAGTCGGATTGGCGATCATGGTCCAGCCAGGCTTCAGGGTCACCGTGGTACTGCTCGGGCCGGATGCGCCGGAATACGCGAGTATGGTGCTGCCGTTAGAGGTCTTGGCAAAGTAGCCCAGGCCGGGAGTAAGGGTCGACACGGTGGTGTAGGAACCAAGTTGCGATGAACTGCTCTCCGCCGTGGCACCAGTGGGAATCCATTGATAGATGGAACTTACCGGGCTGGCAAAGAATGCCGAGGCCGCGAGGCCGGTCGTGTTGTACGGTACGGCGACGATGTTCCAGCCGTTGAAAAGCGGGGTTCGAATGGTCAAGAAAACCGTCTGAGTCGGGTCGGTATCTGAAGTGACAGCGTACTGGTAAATGGTATTCGGCTGCAGAGCCGAGGTGTCGGTGAAGCTGGTACTCGTAGCGCTGGTGAGCACGGGGCTGAAAGGGTTGCCTCCTTCGGAACGGAGAATAGTGAAGGAGGTTCCAGTCTTGGTGCCGGTAAAATTGCCGGAGGGTGATCCGGTGATGGCGACGGGAAGCGTTGCATTATAAATGCTGGCCGTGCAGTTTGCGGTGCTGCCGCCGTTAGTCCCATTGCATGACCACAACCAAGGGCCGGAGCCGGTCACGCCGGAGGCGGAACCGAAGCTGCACAAATTAACTGCAGGGGTGGCAGCGAAGCTGCTGCCGTTGGCGCTGCCACAGGCGCCGTTGACGGGGCTAACGGCCAGCGTTACTACCACCGCCGCCGAGGTGGTCGCGTTGTAGTTACTGTCAGCGGCCTTGGTCGCGGTCACCGAGCAGTTGCCGCCTGCGTTGGTTACCGACAGCGTGCTGCCAGTCACCGAGCAGCCGGTGGAGGCCCCGGCGCTGAAGCTCACCGTACCGCTGCCGCTGCCGCCACTCGTGGTCAGTGCCGAGGTGCTGCCGAAGGCTACCGTCGAAGGAGTAGCGATGGCGGTCAGCGTTGCCTGGTTGGCCATGCCAACCGACACCGTTGCTGCGGCACTTGCTGCCGAAACAAGGTAGTTGGTGTCTGCTGCGCGTGTTGCGGTGATCGAGCAGCTGCCGCTCGCGGAGATGATGCTCAGTGCGCCGCTTGCCGCATTTACGCTGCATGCCGTGGAGCTGCCGGCGTCGTAACTGAATGCCCCGGTGCCGCTCCCGCCGCTGGCGACGGCGGACAGGCCGGTCTGGCCGAAGCTGGCCGAAGCGGGAGCCGTGACCGCCACGGCGCCCTGGGTACCCTTGTTCAGTGTCACCGTAATCGCCGCCGAGGTGGCCGCGTTGTAGTTGCTGTCAGCAGCCTTGGTCGCGGTCACCGAGCAGTTGCCGCCTGCGTTGGTTACCGACAGCGTGCTGCCAGTCACCGAGCAGCCGGTGGAGGCCCCGGCGCTGAAGCTCACCGTGCCGCTGCCGCTGCCGCCACTCGTGGTCAGTGCCGAGGTGCTGCCGAAGGCTACCGTCGAAGGAGTAGCGATGGCGGTCAGCGTTGCCTGGTTGGCCATGCCAACCGACACCGTTGCTGCGGCACTTG
>Ga0316217_10000810_pt1 | contig 43057 bp, 23 predicted proteins | sample 1anoAmetaG_FD_203633 | JGI IMG/M metagenome (GOLD analysis project Ga0316217, IMG submission 203633) | Freshwater microbial communities from Trout Bog Lake, Wisconsin, USA - 1anoA | ecosystem: Environmental > Aquatic > Freshwater > Lake > Hypolimnion/Profundal zone | place: USA: Wisconsin...
TTGGCTCAATCTATGAACTGGTTGAATAATTTGATGTTGCTTTACGATCATCACTTGGCGAATCCAGTGATTTCCTAGCCCGACAACTCTTCGATTTTGCCGATGATGTTTCGCACTATTTTGGCAATACCTTCCTGCCTGGACCCAGCGGACTCCAGCAGGAACGGCACTAGGTCGCTGACCAAGAATAGGAACCTGTCTTGCAGCTGGTCGACCAGTCGGTCCATGAGCTCGAATACGATTTTCTGGATTCTTGGGGCTTTCCTTTTGAGCAGAACGAGCACCTTTTGGTTGAGGGTCTTCATTTGGTAGTCATCTGTCACGCAGGAGTGTAGGGTAACGATGCAGCTGTTTAGCTCGTTTTAAACTACTTTCACGAAGTTTTAGTGCTGGCTGAGAAGAATCAAGTCGGTGATCGGATCGCCCAAACTTTCGATTTTGACGCTGTCTAAAAACTCATGTTCTGCATCAGCTTTGAACAGTTGTCCTAGACACTTAAGCGAAATTTACAAATAGAGCTAGGTTAGATGGTCTCTGATCTAGCTGTTTTGCTATCTGTCTCTTTTTAGCTCAGATGATTTAGCTGTTTTTTTGAGGACCTGGTAGGCGTGGCTGATGGACTGGAAATCTTTGATAAGGCTGTCGAAGAAGTAGCCGAAGAAGGGCACAAAGAGAGCTTGTAAGTGCTAGGTGAGTAGTGAGAATATTTGGGCGACTGCGATTTTGCGGTAATTGAAGGGAAGATCAGCTTAAGTTTCAGATTTGGATTAGCTCCATCTAACCAGATCAATGATCGATTTTCTGAGCTGATTCTAGTTCATCTTGATGGCAATATTCAGGAAAATCTACGCCTGAAGTGCCAATATCTAGGCCGGACTCTCCTCTTCAGCCAGCTTCTGCTGCAGGGTTCGATTGATCAGACTTGTCAAGGTCTTGTTAAGCGTATCTGCCACACCCTTCATCACCGTCTATTTGAAGAACAGTGAGAAGTTGGCGATATTGGTCGCGGCTTTATAGGTCTATTTGATGAATTTGATGAGAGTGGAGTTGGCCAGGTGCTGGGTTACTTCCTTGATGAATATTGGAGTGAACTAGCTGTCAACATCTAGTGAGGTTAGGATGAGGACGTTCAGATAGGGTTCCACCATCTAGCCTAAGTTTTTGATCATTTTCATAGCCAGAGCTAGAGTGAAGTCACTTGGCTCTTCGGAGTGCTTCTCAAAGATAAGAACGCAAGTTGGAAGGTGGTCGTATAGTATGTGTGGCTCGTATTCTGCGATTTAGCAAATCAGTTGTGCAAAAGGAGTGAGATTGACTTCAACATTCAGCTTGGGCAATAGTTTCTGAAGTGACTGCTATCTCAAAAGATAGCCTCTTTTGAGGCACTCCTTAACAAAGAGTACCCATTCGAATGTCACTTCTTCAGGTTAGATATTGACTATTTCTTACAATTCTTCAAATTTTGATTTCTAAGGGGTATGTTCCTCCAGCTGAGTTCCAAGATATTTATAAAGATGCTGCTTAGGCAAGAGGGGTTGGAAGAGCACAAGCCTTAGGTTCAAGGGGAATATATTGGTTATTTTGTCCATGATGGTTTCCTTGAAGCTCTGAACCTGAGCATCATCTGAAGAGATGAGCGTCAGAATCTTATAGATTTCAGTGTATAAGTTCAGTAGGCTTTGCAGTTTGCTTTAGCTCAGTTCCACCAAGCTCAGCTTAAAGGTCTAAATAATGTAGGTATTTTGGAAGATGCTCTTCATGAACATTAACATCTTTTTAATCATTACTCTCTTGAATTTGTCCTTCACCAAACCGAAAAATTAGGCTATGGCGTTTTTTGCGATCCCGCTACTTATTGAGGGATCGATTTCATCCAATTTTAGCTTTACGATGCTTCCTAGTTCGCTGCAAAAAACTATGGTTTTAGCTAAACTCAATCCCAGTTGTTCAAAATCAAAAGCCGACTCATGTATAGCTCCAAGTGTTATTTTTGTGATGAAATATCGAACAAGGGAGTGATCTAATTCCTTTCTGGTTAAAATCTAAATGATTCCAATATTCAAAAGATAGATATTCTATATTCCGAACACTTTAACTATTCTCAGATAATGATCCAAGAGAGATCTTTCATCAGCATTCAGCTCTTTTGTGACTCTTTTCTTTACTTTTAGGTTAATAATGACCTCAGCTATCATTTTTCCGTGGTTGTGTAGCAGCTTCTGGTACTTGCCTCTTCTAATACCTATTTTACCTAAGGTCTACTCAGTGATCTTCAACAAAATGTCTGAAAGTTTCAGGGTTTATATCGATTCACTTTGCTGTGCACGTAAAAAAATCAGTTTCTTAAAAAGGGTGTTTAGATAGTAAATAGACGATTTGTAATTTGTGTTCAAAGTCTTTGCTAAATGTCCAAGCGAAAGCCGCATTAGTTCTCTATAAAGTACATCTTCATAAAGCACAGGTTTAGAGATAAGGAGATTTAAGCTTGCTTTGACAGATTATACATCACTATGAAGAGTTAGGTATTTGATGGGAGTGATGAAGTCTTATGCCTTCAGATCTGAATTGAACTTCTAAGCATCGTACAAATCGACATAATTATCAATAATCTGGTTTTTCTGCTAAGCGGTTATCTTTTATTGGTCATTAGGATCGTAGTATTATTCTAAAAGTTGGGCCAACCCTTATTTGACCTTGCTATCTTTGAAATTTAATTGGAAGATGTTTAGTCCTTTATTACGTAGGTGAGCTAAAAGACTCATGCGATGATTGTTTTGTTGTTCAACGATTTCTTATTAGCTTTAGTTTTACTACTACTGTTGAGTTGTAAAGCTGGGGATATCATTACTTTTGTTAGTTTTTTTTGCAGGTACATTTTTGGCGATTTTTGCGAAATTAAAAACAATCTGGCCATTTTTGTGAATTTTATATTGATCCTTAATAAATACCTCCTTGAGTTTGGCTCTTAGTAATTGATCTTGAGTCTTTTAATTGTAGAACTTAGCAATCTAAAATTGAAAGTTTTATTTCAAAAATTCAACAATAAAAGCTACTTCGTCTTAGAATGGCAATAAAATGCTTTTTTAGAAGAATTCAAAAAGTTTAGCGTTGAATGCTTGTTCATGTAGAATATAGAATTCGTCTTTTTTTACTCTTGAGCCTATTTTACTTAGCAAATTTTTATAGAACTTACCTTCAGACCATTTTTATACTATACTTATGAGAATCATCCAAAGAGAGCACTTAAAACCTTCGATATACTTCAAAAAATTTTAAGATTTTTCTAAAAACGCTAGAGTCTAATCAGTAATGTAGCTGGGTTTTCTTTGCCAAATAATCATAAGAAAATCAAACAACCCTTTGATTTCATATTTTTAGCGATCTTGGCTTTTTAACAGCAGCTTCTGGATAATAGTTTTCATCATTTCTTAGGAAATAGAGCTTTAGATAAAAAGCCTTGTTGTCAGGAGCATTACCATGGAGCATGTTTACAAGGAAGCAGTCCTAGAAGTGCTGATTGCTTTAGTACAAAACTCAATAATGTATTTGTAGCAGCCTGTCATTTGCCTATTCATAAATTAGGTGAAGATTTGAAGCAAAAACCTTCTGGGATCACATCTAGCCATTTTTTGAGGCTGTTACTCGAACTCTTATCCTACATTTATCTCGATATCAATTGAAGTATTCTTATTACCTTAAACTTTAATGAATTCCAGAGTATAAATAAGCAAGCTAGAGACAAGAAAGTGGCTGTAAGATAAGCTTTTGACAATGTAGGTTATGTTAAACATGTCTTTTGAGTTGAGTTTTGTGAGGAAAGGAAGTTTAATGGCTAATATCTTTTAAGGAATGTTTTGAATAAGCTTAACATAGATGTTTGTGTTCCAATATTGAAGATAAATGATCGCAAGTGCTTCAGCCTCAAAGATGTTAACTTTGTAATTGTGCAAAAGATACTAGATGACCTTTTGACAATCTTCACTAACAAAATAAGGACTAATTTTCAAAAGAAACCTGATTATCTTCTAAGAAAGCCCTCTGTTCATATCTTTGCTCAAAATGTTTCTATTCAACTCTCTGTTTTAGATGGACATTAGGCTTGAGCCTTACAATTTCAGCTGAGGATGCTGCTTTAACAATTTTCCATAAGAGATTACTGCCATTGTGAATATCAGATCAGGAGAAGTTGTAGTCGCAGTGTGAGGGTCCAGAATCAGAGTAGGCTGTTGTTGGTTAGGAGCAACTCTAATGGCTCTTTGGCTGTTCTTTATTTGTTGAAGTTGTGAAGCAAGAGAACTCATTGTTGATTGAGAGGTAAATTATAATTAAGATTTAAGCTAAAGAAAATAGTAAATTCTAAACATCTCCAATTATCACCTCCTAATTATTTGTTGGACATCTTGGCACTTTAATGTTAATTCTAAGAATGAATAAATCTATTTTTAAAATTTAAGATCCTTTATCCTTACAAAAGCATTAAAGAAGCTTTTCATTTATAAAGTAGTCTTTGGTCTCAAATAAAAAAGATAGTTTATTTAATTCTTACCTTTTTTGCTTATATAATAATTAGCACATTAAAGAATGAAAGGGAACTCTAACGATGTTTATATAGACCCGAACATCTCGTATTCACTCAAAACTAACAGCTTCAACAAATCTCTGAAACTCGTCAACCACTCCCCCCATGTCTATGTCTTCAAGGTACTTAGTCTTTTTATCTAGATCAAAACAAATCAAAAAACTGTTGTTTCTCTACAAACTACTCACGATTTCATCATGCCTGAAAGCACTAAGTAAATAGCTATTAAGCTGGCCGATAAACCTTCTGAAACAAACGCACTCAAACTCTAGTTCAACTACGCTATAGCCTCCGAATAGGATATTGCCAACAAAGACTCAAAGATGAATTCTTACCCCAAAGATAGCGTTTACAAGAAGATTATTACGATTGAACGAAAAGATGATCCGGAAAGTTAAGAGAGGTTATCAAGCAAAACATAAAAAATTGAAGTACAGTTTGCTAGTTCAGGAAAATCAGCAAACTAAATTCAAGGGGGTATTAAATTTCCCACCATCGATTTGACTAAGTCTTAGGTCATAAAAATATCAGAGTCAACTCATGAAAGGAGCTAGGAGATTGATATTACTGATCTAATAAAAATGGAAAAAAGTGCAATCATAGAAGCTCCTAAAAAATAAGAGCTCCCCACTCAGAAATAGACTACTAAAACAGTACCTAAGAAAATATAAATTTCATCATAGTCGCTGACGGCCAAAAAGGAAATAAGCAAATAGCCATAGAATTAAAAAAAAGAAAATTTGACATAAAAATCAACGTCTAATTTGCTTGAATCATCAAAGGATTACAACACTTTCGTGGCAATGCAGGTTTCTGAAAATAATGACAGTACTTTTAGAATGACTGAGTCAGTAGTTGTAGACATTCCTCCTGAGCCTTTGAGCAAAAAGAACGAAAAGCAAATAGTGATTGAGGAACTCAATGAAAAGATTGAGAGATAGCAGAATGCTATCAGAAACATAAGAGAAAAAAATAAAAATTAGTCTTCAGTCTATCCTTTATCTTTGATTTTGACATTAATCATAGTGAGCTTTTGTGTAGGCTCTGCTTTGAATTGGTGGCTCTACGGCTTGTGATAGTATCATGATTTGAGCTATTAATCTTTTAAATAATTTTCTTCTTATCTTTTGAGCTTGCCACAAGAATTAATTCTGTCTAAAGAGGGTGTATAAAAGGTATTTAATAGTTAGCTTATTCTACTTCCATTATAATTCTTCCAAACTCATGAATATTCCACCTTCTCCCAAAGATCACAATAAAACAGTCATAAAAGCCAACCATAGGAACTACTTCCGGGCTGACACTCATTCAGATCGGCAAAGCTAGTCTAACAATTAAAGCATATCTTCTCAACCGTTTCGTAATATCTCCAATCAACTTCACAAAGGTTAGAACACTCGAAGTAAGCCCTAAAATATGAAGGTAACTACCTAAAGAGAGTCAAAATAGAGAGCTATAGAATGCTAGCTGAAAATGACCAACAATTTAATCATCTAGAAAAGCTTGATTTTTTGGCCTCCGAGGAGCAAAATAACAAAAAATAGTACCCAAAATACAGAAAGAAAAGCACTTAAACTAATTAGCGTAGCTTCAAGTCCTTTATAATTAGAAGTAGCTTTCTGCTTATCTAGAGAAGAATGCTTCAAACTATTCCAGGAAGCAATAACAAGGTTTGAATAAGTGCTAAGCTTAACTCAAAGACATACGCAACAAAGTAATGCTTGAAGTTAGAAATAATTCAAAGGACTTGTGCAGAAAAGCATACAGGTAAAATTCGATCTAAATTATCGAAATGTCTGTCAATAGTACTCAGGCTAAAGGTACCAAACCTATGTCAGTTCATATACTACGAAATAATTTGAATCCTGGACCAAATATTCTAAAAATGAAAGTACTGCCTTGCAAGTAGCTAAAAAAGACAACTAAATACTTCAGAGGTGAAGTATTAAACAAAGAAACTAAAAGAGTTCCCTCCATTTAAAAGAAAGCAGATAATCTTTCGACAGAGGCTATCTAACAAATAGTGAAAAAAGTACAAATTATCTCTAACTCTTCAATCCAACAAGAAAAAGATTAAAAGTTAGACTAAAATAAAAGCAAAGCAAACCGCGAAATCAAGAAATAGAAACCAAAATCATTTCATTCTAAATAAAATGGCAATAAAATAGAAAGAGTTATTCGTGGAGGGTGTAAAACAATAAGAGTTCCTTGGTAGGCAAGTGGAGCATCTTTTAACGAAATGAAAAGCCGGTAGACTAAAAAGCGAGAAACAAAGATGAGAAATTAGTGGGAGGATAATAAAATCGAAGATGAAATGTTTGGTGGAATAAGTATGATTCCACAAAAGTAAAGCAAAAAAAAGCTTGAAGAAACCATCAATGCTCCATAAAGTTTAAAGCAGATCTTCCTGTAGCTTAATGAAAACAATTTTGACTCCAACAGCTTGTTTTAGACGAGAGAAATTTTTTTATGATATTATTTTAAACTGATGAAGCTTGTTATTAGATTAAGTATAATCAATTGCTTTAATATTGATTATTGTAAGTTGAATAAATCTTCATAAATGAAGTTTATTTTATTCTTATTGTATCTGTAATGACTTCGATTGTTCAGTTATTTATCTCAAAGTTACTACAGATGCCTATAGAAACAAAACAAAATGACTGACTTTGATAATAAAGATCATCTACGATTTTTTCTACCACCACCTTCTACACGTCTGTTTTGCCTTTTTCCAATAACTTCTTATTCCTATGGGTGACTGACAGGTGCTTGGCTCGATTATGGAGGATTGTTTGCTTTTTCTAAAGTTTTAGGTGCCTGATATGGGTTTGGTTTAGGCTATTCCTTTTTCTGAGTTGTTTCAAAGTTAAGTTTTTCGTACTCCTTCCTATAATCAAAAGATTAATTGGATTAATTGAACTTTTTTTGTTTGACCTCTTCTTCTTCGTTTTAATTTTCCATTTCATTCACTTTCATACCAAATTGGGGGAACATCATTTGTAAGATCTTTTTGTTGGCTATGTTGATTTAATTCAACTCTTCTTAGTCGATTTCTTTCTAGAAGTCTAGCTTTTTTTCTGACTTGTTGGCGTAAAGTTTTCTATTGATTTCACTTTTTATGTAGTTGTTCTTGTTGAAGTAGGGGAGTTCTTTGAAATGCATGAGTGTCAAACTCATCTTACCGATTTTCTTTAAGCTGGCTTCGTAGTCCTCACGATATTTTGCCAAATCTTTTTCAATTGTCTTATCATAAACTCTTCGAAGTGACTGCTAGTTTGAGGCAATTTTTGTTGTCAACTCCTAAAGATGGTAGATTTAGTAAAGATTAATACTACTCATTTTGATCCTAACAGAGCAATATGATAAGATATCCATGGCTAAAGCAAACAGAATCTTTTCATCTGCGAAAACTGGAAGTTGGGTGACTAAATTTTCTTGCTTATGATAGTAAATCAAGATGTATTTGGATTTGGGATGAATAGCTACTAGTTTTTCTAGATGAATATACTCAGTTTGCAATTAGTTCTAAACATAAATGTACATTGAGTTTAAGCTTAGCCTCATCTCACTCAAATTTTTACTCCTGACCACATAATTCGTCGAGACAAACTCTGGAAAACAACTTACTAGCTTCAGAAAATTGAGTTTCATCTAGAAAATATTAGTGTATTAACCTTTCAACTTTTTCTCGCTTATTTTAGCTTTGAGTTCAGTGATCAAAGTTTACTTGGGTTTCATGAGTCGTTTGTATATTTTGAGAGGTATGTATGATAAAAAAGTTGAATCCAGCTGTTTTTGTTTCTCTATCAATATATTGTCAATCGTTTGCTCATCTATGGGATTTTTAATATTAAGAGACCGCTTATTCGTTGCTTCAAGAATCGTATTTTAGGCAGTTTCGATCATAAACAGCATTGCAGCTATGTTAGTTGCCAATTTATCACTAACAAAGAAATTTCGGCAGAGGTATTCATACTTGACATCATGATACAAACTATTTATCATCGATTCGCCATATTTACTGAAATTGTATCTAGATTAATTATAGATTACTTCAGCTATCGGCTGTAAGTGCGTCTTTTTAATAACAAAATTTGCTATTTGGGGTCAAAATCAGCCATAATTTCGCCCACATGTTCTCTACTTTAGTAAGGAATTATTTCTTGTGTCTCCTTGGAATATCTATAAAGCCAAAAATGCTATTTATCATCAACGACCATTTAAACGCTTTACGCTAGCATTGTCAAAAGCTCAGAAACAGTCTTTGATTACGATACAAGAATAACGATGTTAGTTTTTTATAGAGTTTCCACTTCTAAAGCGATTTTGCCCCTTTTTTAAAAAAGTTAGCAGTAAATTTTATCAGTGGGAACCCAATCTCTTTCAACAAACTCGTTTTATAAGATAAGCACGTTTTAAGTTGTGGGCTCATTTGGATTTGTTGCGAGACAAAGTGGGAATTCGCTTATCTCAATAGATTAATTTTGTAGGAGTGCAGCCGCCAGATACTTTTCAAGATATATTGGTGGTTTTAAGTACATTGAAAAGGCAGGAAGAAGCTGTAAAACTTCGGTGTTGTTTCCATATCTCCCCTTACGCCAGCCAATAAGATGCAAGTAAAACTACTACTTCAGCTATTAAGGAACTAAAGAATGTCGAATCGTATCTATGATATATTTAATGTTCTAAAGTATTTTGGGTATAGTTGCAGATAAATTGGAGCGAGTGGCAATCGCCACTTAAATTTTACGAAGCATATCATTTACGCTAGGAAGAATCTTTCTTACTTATCCATGGAAGAGATCGGATTGATAGCGGCAAAGTACACCTTAATAGTTGTAAAAATTGGCTTTTCTAGCTTTGAGGTTGATGTTTAAATAGTTAACTATGTGATACTCTTTCCTAAACCACTCTTTGTTGAGAATAATTATGCTTTTTTAAGGAGTTACTAGCCTTTTTTTGACGTAAATCGGCAATTCCAGATATAGTGTAGTATCTTTAATGTTATTGTAAAGATATAAAAGTCTGCAGGCATTTATCTTGAGATCTGAGTAAGAAGACTTAAATTTGTTGAAGGAAAAGTAGGCGAATTCATTTTTAATGAACTAAATGCGCTCCTCGATTCTGTCAAAGTATAAAGCAAATTTTTATTTTTTTTCACTTTATTATAAAAACTGAAGACAAGCATCAAAAGTGCCAGTTTTCATTTCAGAGAGAATTTGATAGTTTGCCTGCCATGGGTGTAAGTAAAAGTGCTAATTTATCTTCTTTTCCAGTCTTATTTAGTAAGGAATGATGAATTCCTTCTCCGAAATGTGCTGTTAGGCAGAAATATTCTTTTTAGCCATCAAATCAAAAAGCAAATGTTCTGGATTCAACTTTTCCTGCAGATACTTTTCAATATACTGGTCTCTTCTGTATTTGAGGTAATAAACTATCTAAACACCATGACCCTATAAATAAAGTCTTAATCCTTCTCTCACCAATTCATCAAGTTCTTCGTTTATTTTGCTTTAATCGATTTCAAAGTTTAGAATGTTTTGAGCCCTTTTAGCATAGACTGAGTCTCTTTGTTTTACTTTATTCAACCTTTATGCATAACCCTAAACTGATGCTTGCAACTACAGCAATGCTTTAAAAAGGTATTTCACCGAGTAGTGGTCTCTAATGAATAGAGCCTAGTTAAATTTTTAGTAAAGATACTTGATGAAATGCGCCCTGCTGATAGGTGGTACTTAGAATGGGAAGTTCTTCAACTCCAAGGACATGTTGTAGATCTTTTACACTGATTGTGGGGAATAAATGAAGTTTTCAATTTTATTTGATATTTGTAAGGTTTTGTTTAGTTCTTGCCTGTTTGTAGGTAATTTAACGTTGCTTGAGATTACTCTACGGAAGTTTATTGTCAACATTTCAGCAGAAGTGGCTGGAATATCATCAAATGTGTGCTTCATAAAGCTTTCTTGTTAAAATTCCTCTGCTAATGCTGAATGCATGTTTAAGTTTATGGTTGTATTATGTCTTGGAAAATCAACATCAAATTCACTAAATATTTATCTTTTAAGAGGAATCGGATAGAGTATGAACTTCAAATAAGGATGGTTTTTGAAATTTCTCAAATTTCCAACAAAGAGCCTCCAAGCTATTTTCCTTGAAAATTTATTAAAGGAAAGGTTTATCTCCTAAAGAGGAGGGTTCATCGCAAAAATGACATACTTTTCGAATGTTTACGTCGAAGAATCGTCAATTAAGTTATGAGAAATATCTAGATTAGTTATCGAGCCAACAGATTTCAGCAGCTAAACTAAGAGTTGGGGACTAGATAAAGAAAAAAATACTTTCCCATTTTTATTTGGTTTTTGCTAAGATTAATGTAACTTAAACGCTTTGAGCCGGCTTTGATTGTCCTGTTAAGCGCTTAAAAAACTTAATCATCAAGTACATTATTAGATAAGTCAAGCTTTAGCAAATTGGGCATTGTTACCTTTGAGAGAACTAGCTTTAAGTTACTTGCGTTTAGATTCGTCTCCTTGAATGAGAGAGAATGTATCTTTTTTTAAAGAGGGCTTATAAAATCGCCAGCATAGCTAGCGGATTCTGAAGTTGTTATGTTGTAGCGATGATGGAAGCAATGGGCAAAGGGAATCAAAGTGATGAGAAAAATAAAAGTTTCAATTTCCTCCTTTGAACCATTTGTAAACAAATCGGGATCTATTAAGACTACAGAGTTATCATTGTAGATGACCTCAGTAATTATTCTTACCCATTGAGTGTTTTACTAAGTTCTCATTTCTTTGCAAAAAACTCGATATCTTTTCCAACTTTGTGAACAAATTATTGCTTTGGAGAGCTTGATAGCATTAGGAATCGTACCCATGTGTATTAGGTAGTATTTCTTGATTAAACGAACGTTACCATTTTTTTCGGCATTTTCAAAATAACTAATCCTGCCAAATTTTTTACAATGTTTTGAATGTTTTGCTTTTGGAGGAATCTGTAAAGATTTGGCTACTCTTAGATTATAACTTTGGGTTAGATTCCTAGCACATCTACATCAACTTCAGGCAACCCATTTACACTAATTCTCATTTGGCGTTCTGCTTGTTACGGAGATTTGGCATTTGTTGGTTTTTTGGCAATAGTAGTTGTAAGTTAGTACTCAGTTTCTTGAAGCCTATTGCCTAATGATTAAAACAAAAGCAGCCTTTTGGTAGTAATGACTATCTTTTTACTGGTAAAGCCTGAATTCCCAACTTGTCGCTGATCTTGCATTTTGACTGAGTAGAAACATGCTTACAATATACCACTGCGTCTCCTTCTGCAACATAAATGATTTGTTAGTCTTACCCTATCATTAATTCAAATCAAATAACTATATAATCTTTTATGTAAATCAGCTTGAGGCTACTATCAGTTTGCAGCCACGTAGACCCCATTAAAAGAAGACAGTTCTGCATTAAATGGTTCCCCAAAACAGAGATTTGCTGTTTGTAGTTGATATTTGTATATCTAGGTCGTCAATCTCATCTTATTCTTCTTCGTTGTCTTTTCTCCGCCTGAATTAAATCGCCACAAAATGAAGATTTTCTATTCCATCAAATTCATAACTAGGGCCAATTGTTTTCATTTCTTGATTGTAACTGAATTATTTGAATTTCAAAGAGGTAAGATACATTCCTGTATGGCAACTTTCTTTGAACTACAAATAAGTTGAAATGTTATGAGCATCTGTAATCTTTTGCTTTTCAAGAAAGTCAATAAAAAACGTTTCAACCAAGAGCTAAAGATTCCTGGGAAGATTAGCATCGATTTTTAAGGTTGTGAGAGTGGGATTGAAATAAAGGAGAAATTAATGCTGTTGCTTTATTTTACTCATAAAAGCAGAAAAAGAGTATTCAAGGCTATTAACTGGAATGACTTGACCAGAAACTTTTTATATTTCGCTAAGTAGCTTTACTATTTTGCCATTTTCAGCATTCTAGGTCTTTTACAAGTAGTCTTCTGAAGTATTTGTAGCATTTAGTTCTTAAAGCAAAGATTTTGTCTTAGTTAGCATCAAGTTATGGATTTATACTTACTTATCGTAAAAATAACTATAGTTTTTGTGAAGCATCTACTTTCCTGTAATCAAAATAGGTAGTTTATTTAATTACTTTCTTAAAAAGGACAGGTTTTGCTCGACTTCAGAATCTAACTTGAATATCTTTTGTAGCTATAATAAGCTAGAGTCGAATTAAATATTTTACAGTCTTACTAAGTACGATTGCTAGCATCCAATTACATGTGTATTTCTTTTTAGATAATGATCTATTTTTTCTTCCTAGAGAGGAATCCCAAATATATGACTACTTTTTATCTTCTTTTAATTTACGATAAGTTACCAAATCTCTTCGACCTCCCTTCTTTGTTCCAGATCCTCCATTTGATGACTCATAACTCGGCTAAGGTAGTTGACTATAGTAAAAATATTAAATTCCACTGGTATTTGCCTAAGCTTTACAAACTGCAAAGTCTCAACTAATCTTTTAAATGAAAAATTTTTACTAGGGTACTTCCTCCTGATTACTGTATAGCAAATAAGCATCATTTTGTACATTTTGTTGAAAATTACTTTATTCGTCATTGAGCTGTGGTTTCCAGCTAAACTGAGTTGGTACTCAATATTTGCATTCTAAGAATGTATCTTATCACATGAGGAAAGCTGTGGGTAGATTTAGGGGCAGATTCCAGTTAAAAAAGTAGAGCTTTTTAACAATTTTTCTTCTTCGGTTGCTTAGCTCTTTTCTCCGAAATTATCAATAAGTATGAATACCCTAAAACCTTCTTGCTGATCATAGTTCATTACATAGTAGCTGATTGCTTACATCATCAAAAGGTCTTTTTTAGTCTGAATATCGCAACAAATAAGCCATTATTTACCTTACATACACTTCCATACAATCCTTTTCATTTAATTTTCCTGGTTTAATTTGCTAACCCTCACTATCTGATGCTTTCCTTCATTCATTTAAGCACAAATTTTCTTAGTTTCATCCAAAGATAAGCGCATTACTATTGGAAACTTTCGATTTGTCATAGAGATTATTTCTTTAGGGCTAAAACGTTCTGAATCATAAGAGAAGTGCTGTTATATAAGTTTGTATGCTAAAAAGCCATAAGAACGAGGCTTAAAGTGTAAAAGCACTACTAAATGCTATAAGAAATCTATCTTTTCTTTGAAAATTGTAGGGGGAAGTAGATCGTGGTCATTGTTTATGCACCATTATTAAAATTATTTTTGGGACTTACTTATTTATTATGGAAGCTTCTTTAAGTTTCCCCCATAATTGCTAAGTTTCAAAGCAATTTCCCAATTCTTAATGCTTACCAAGGCAGGTTTTTTTATTTTCTGACCTTCGTAAGCCTTTAAAGGACTATGCTTAATGATATCCTTTAAAATTTGCATGTTTTTCTCTTTCCCAAAAGAAATTACCAGTGACATCACGAATGAAAGCTCAATGTTTTTAGAAATGTTAGTCAATGCCCATCTTATAAAATTATTTACTGCGTCTCCTTCTCTACAACAGATGTTGAGCACTAGCTGAATATCAATGTTTTTAAAGCTTTTGAGGACTTCATAGATATGAATGATTTTTGTGACTTCTTCATTTATGGAGATTGTGAGTAGCTTAATTTCTTAGATTTTTTACTCTGAACGATGTTTCAAGTTTTAGTTTTCCTTTTAAAGCTTTTAAAGCTCTTTTTAGAGTTATATGACACTATCGTCCTCAATAATCTTCATCTATTTTTCACATAAAGTCTTGTATAAATCTTATTTCAATTTTTGTACTTTAGCTAAGTTCCTTGTAATCTTAATTTACAACTATTTTTTCGCATCAAAATACTAAGGCCTTTTATATTAGGCTAACTTTAGAAATATTACTTATTTCTCTTCAATTGCAATTGCTGTCCAATCTATTATCAAAGTATTTTCTTGGTTTCCTTGGTATTAAGATGTTAAGTGATATATTTTCCCTTCCTCAAATTATCTTTTTTACTAGCTGTTTTCAATAACAGATTATCTCATTTCAGTTGTTGAGTTTTACTCTAAAAAGAGCAAAAATTTGCGTTGGGGATCATAAACTATCTTAGCAAGCGAAGATTGCTATAATAAAAAGAGATTCAAGTTTTGAAGAGAGTTCATTTTTTTGTTTGTTAGCTCCGAAATGAAATTTTCTGAAAATCTTACTGAATATGTTTCTAACTATCCTTTTACGAATGTAAGAAGTTTTTGCTTAACTGCGATGGGTTGCATAGGTACAAAAGAAGCTGTAACAGCTGCCAAAATACAGTTTCCTCTCAAATTCGCTTAAATTGATTAAAGATATGTTATTATATCCAAGGCTTGCATCTATTCTTTCTTGAGGATAGGTATTAAGTTGTTGGTGATCTCCAACTTTTTACTAATTGAAGCCAACTAATTCTAATTTTTGGTCTTTTAATCTAGTTCATATTCAACTATGCTTATTTTATGCTCTATAATTTATTTGATACCTTTGATTTGAGCTTTTAGTTCTTAGTGCTTCTTGACTGAGTGCTATAAGTCTATCTTTGCTTTCATATATCTTTATCTTTCAGTTTTTTGTTTTTCGCATGCTTACCAATACTATATCAGGCTTAGAATCCACTAAACTAGGGATTTACTGAGTTAGCTATCTGTATTTTAAAGGTCAATTTTAAGCTATTAGAATTCATTTTTGACTTTTTTCTAAAGTTCTTTATTCCTGTTTTCAAGGACTTAATTTGCCTTCATTCTCATAAGTAAATTCGGGTCTGCAAGAATTTTATTCATGGTTTTTTAGTCTGAAGTTTATTCTTTGAGCAAAATGCAGAGACACTAAACACCAAAATATGTGATTTTACTCATTTTATAAACTTTTTTTAGTTCACTCATTTCGGTCCTTTGGAAAGAAGAAATAATCTTTTCAATCTTAAGAAGCGTAGTTTTGATGAATTCAAGTCTTAGCTACAACTGCCGATTTAAGACTTTTAACTCTTCTTCTTAGATCGCACTTTTGTGCTACTGCTCTTTTATTTGATCCAGAAAAATAGTCAAGCACATATTAGCCACTTCATTGGCGACTATATTCTACCCAGATTTTATAATTGACTCTTCTATTTCAATTCTAAGCACATCTACTCTTTTCTACCAAGCCGTCACAAGCGAAAAGGATTAGTTGAACTTTTTGTAAACGTCTTTATTTATCTTTAGAATTGTTTGTATGGAGTTTTTCCCTTTCTCAAGCAACTCATAATATACCTTTAAATACTTTTAAAAACTTTTTAGGGGAAAAGTAGGCATTTTCATTTGGGTCATGGTGCCATTAATTTTGGTGAATAACTGAGCATGGAGATTAGGATTTTGATCATTAATAGTGTATATGTTAAGAATTGCAGAAGCAGGCCATTCCTCCAAAAAGCATACAGGCATATTATGAACTGAATGTAGCCTTTTGCATAGCATTTTGTATCCCTCATTGTCATCACAGTTGAATATAAATGAAATGTGCTAATGGCATCTTTCAACCAACTTTTATTCATGACTTTCTGAAGCCAAAGAATAAAAAAGTTATTTCTTATTATTGTCTATAAACCTTTAAAAGTCTTTTCGATTGTTACATTTATGCAAATGCTAAAACAAAGTAGTTTCTTCATCACAAGGATCTACTAAAATAATTTTTTGATATCTTAAAGCAGAAATTACTGCATCCGACAAAGAATTTGCAATAGGTATGCCTGTAAGTTTGCTGCATAGCTATATCAAAAAGTGTTTTCCTGTGCCTCTTTTGCCCAAGACGACAACATTCCTATCTATGCATCTAATTTGATTGCAAATGTAAATCACGCCATCTAATAATCGGTCAAAAACGACCATATCAGGGTAAAGTTTTTTGATCATCTACTATAGTTGAAGTTTATTCATTGCTCGATATTGACCGTCTATGTTCAAGGAAAAATCTTTGCTTTGAGTATCACTGAAAAAGACTTTTAAGATGTTTTGCTATATTGAGTTTATTTGCCATAAAAGTTTGCTATTGGAGCTTAGCTAATGTATTTTTGAGTGAAAATGAGTTTTGAAATACTTGATGTAGTTTTCAGCAGAAATATATGCTTGTTTTTTAGGCAGAGAAAGCAGATTCCTCAGTAAGCCTAAAACAAGTGAGCAAGCTTGATTATTTGTAGTCAAATTAGAAAGATCGTCGATAAGAATCAATGCAGACTTTATGATTTTCTGATTTAGAAGTTCCTGAACTTCTCTATTCATGCTGAGCTATCCAATCATGCTTGTGATATTTTACGTGTAAATCAGTTAAATCGATTCTTTTTCCATCTCACTTAGTTGTAACTTGCATACGTTTGACCAGTACTTATTTTGATAAGAGCAAGGCCTGGAAAAAGCGACAAATTGAAACTTTTCAAGAAAATACTGCAAAAAGTTTTTATCTCTGAAAGTTAAGCTTTAAAATATTCCCCTCAGGTACTATTAATGGCAAAAAGTTCCAAGTTCTAAATCATCTACAATTACTAAAGTACCTTATTTCTAAAAATCTATCAATAGATTATGTTGTTCTCTCCTCACATAAGTAAACTTTTTCTTGAAAGATTAACTCCAATTGTGGCAACTAACATTTGAAGAAAGAATCAAGCTACGGTTCAGCATGTGCATAAGGCTAGTTTTTCCTGACTGCTTGTTTCCAATAACATGCACTTTTATTTTTACTTCTGATAAATGCTGGATTGTAGTAAGTATGACAGTAGCCGATTTCGTTGGAACTAAAAGGTAGTTTTTATATCCGGGGTAAGGATTAAGATTAGAAACAGCAGCTTCAACAGCAACTAGCTCAAAGTTTTGATTCAGCACAAAATTCATAAACTATCCACCATAATGCTTTTTCCAAAGGTAATCTTGACCTAAGAGAGCCAAAAACCATAAAATAACTCTTTGCATATTTTTAGCAGGAATACTAAGCGATGCTTTAGAAATAAAGGAAGTAATAATGAAAAGAGATTGTTCGTCAATGTTTTAAAGATTGTTTCTTTACAACTATATCAGCACTTACTTCAAGTTATCATAATTAATGTTATCCTTTTTGATTATTTTTTGCATCTTAATCCATTTAGATACCACATTTTTGCCTAAGTACATTATCTGGCATTGGCTGACAAAAGAAGGAGAACAATTATCAATTGATCTCAATTCCATGATTCTTTTGCTATGCAGTGTAGCCTTTTTTCCCTAAATTAGAAGAAATCCAGAAGTAATCAAATCACTCCACTCCATAATTATGTCATTCCCATCATAAACAAACACACTATTCTGATGAGGTTTCGCAAAAAAGTCAATGGCCTATGGAATAAAAAATATTTCTGCTGCGTTGGGGAATAACCAAATAGGATTGAGGTTCAATCTCTTTAGAGATTATCTTATGACTTAACTTTTACATGATCTCTAGCCTAGGATGATTATATTTTAAGATTGCCCTTTTAGTAAATTACTAAGCGTTTAGACCTTTTGCTAAAAATGCCCAGCAACAACATCTTTACTAATACTGAAACCAAAACAACCGAAAAGTGCTTTACTTAGGCAATATAACTTGGTCTATTCTTCTTTTAAAACTACCTCATCTCTAAGGGTCTCAGCTACGATTCTCAGTTCGTAAACTTCAGAAGGTTCATCTATCTCTTCAATAGCATGCAAAGCTATCCCAGCTTTTGTGACTATCTGTTTAATCCAGCCGAATTCACTTGAAAGAGCCTTATTTAAAAAAGGCTTTGCAATTCTCAAAAACTGGAGAGTTCTCTCAGCTAATTAAGAGTAATGCTAAAATCTGTAAAGTTGAAATAACCATTCGCAGACTCTTTACTTTTACGGATAAATTACTGTATAATTGGCAAAGGTGTAAATCGAAATTTGCTAAACCTTTGGTACATCATATGCAAGCATAAAAAGGTAAGGATTCAATTTGTACTAATTGGCATTTGATTTGTTTAATGCTGATAAGAATTAGGCACAAACAGAGTAACTTAGGTTTTAGAATTAGTAAAAAGTGGACCATGCTCCAGCAGCAATAACTCCTTGAACTATTTTTAGCAAAAAATTTGCAGATAAGCGCTTGCTACAAATTACTTCTCTCGAATAAGTTCCAAAAGTACTACTTGCTTGTTAGACGAGACCTCTTTTGCATTGAATGTCTTAGTTCCCACTAAGTATCATTGTAACCCCCATTTGGCAAGCTCTAAAGCTTTAGTATAAAAACCGAGTAGAAGTGTTAGTGGGAATAAGAATCTGCAAAGGCGGTCGATACTAGCAACTATAAGCCAGTTTGTAATCAAAGTGAGATACGTAAATATCTTCTTAAGTGAGATACATTCTTACTTGTTCTTTCCATTTGAAATCATGAACGGTTATTTGGTCTCTGATCAGCTCCATTCCTATTTCTTTGAAATGCATTAATTGAGTAAGCCTGATTGCGGTCTGCAACCATTGCTTTTTTTAAACCTCTTTGAAATATCCTGCCACTCTTTCTTCTTATTTGGTAAGTAGCAACTTATATTCATCATAGCTTGAAGTATTAATATAATTCTAACTCATTTCTGTCCAAAAAATATGGTCACAGACCATTATCGTTTGTGTTGAACAATCGTTGGTAATTGACGAAGGATTTGAAGAAGTTTTAAGTTTGGGTACCATAATTTTGACAATCAATTTCAAAGAATATTTCATATTTTCTTCTATAGTTTTGAAGATTTAGTCAGGCTATCCTTTGAGTGGAATCTTTCTCAGCTGAAAGACTTCATTTTTGTGCTAAAAAGCACTCATTAACAGTCCATCGAGTTGAATTCTCTAAGCATTAAAGCAATAGCTTACAAATTTTGAGGCTGTTATGGCATCTTTTGCATTCTAGAGGATTTGAATGAGCTAATAGTCACTAATAAAGCAAAATCTTCCATATGTTGCTCTTTTTATTTACAGAAAATGCATAAAAGCTTTAGAAATAGCTTGTAATTGATGATCCATTTCTTAGAGCATGTTAATGTACCTTCGATCATGGTAGTCATCACAAAGCTTTTTTAAGGAAGGCATTTCGGAAACTTGACGAATGAACTTCTTTATTATGGTGTCAGCAGAAGTAAAGTCAAAGAAAACATTGCTTTGGTGCTTAACAGCAGGACTATTAGCCATAACAGGTAATAGCTATATCCATTACTTTTAAACCTTTTACCAGCCCCAAAGTAAATCCCTTAAGTATATACAAACTTTTGAATTAAGCAAAGTTCTCTATTTAGCAAGACCAACCACATGAGGTGAACTTTAGAGATTCTTGAGCATTACCACAAAATAGCCTAGGGTTTACTGCAGTTCTTCATTTTTGTCAAGATGCAAAATTGGCAGTTCGTTTTCAGCTAAGTCCTCAAGGATAAGTTTGACTTTGCTCTTCTTCCAGAACTATTAGATTTCATTTAATTGAGACTTTGCTAGACTTTACTGTGATGAAAAGTAAACGATTTCACTGATTTCATCTTCTATTTCTAGGACATTGGTCTCTTTGATAATTTTTTGAGGACTTATGCTGTGCTTACTCTCTTTGCTGAAAAGCAATTAGACTTTAATCGATGTACCAGTATCTCCTTTTATCATATGTTTGAGTTGTTACAAGTGCTATGGCATTAGTGTATCAGAAGCAAGAAATTTGCTTATCTTTATCACTTTTAGCAAAGAAGTAGTACTCTGTTTGAACTAATTAAGCAAATCGTGGCACTATAAATGCGTTGAATAGCGTTAAATGTTTAGCATGAACTTGTTCAAAAGCTATAAATCCACTTCACTTACAGAACCATATCCCTCGTTAAAAGTTCTTTCCGAAATTTGTAAGTAGTACTCTCTTATCATCCAAACTTCTTCTATACATTTAAGCACTACTTCCATCTTTTAATAGGATTACAACTCACGGTGACCAAGGCTTAGCTAAGTTTGATACTGGAATAGCTCCTATTTTTTACTCTTTACTTTCTAGTAGGTTTCTAAGAATTCCTTTATTTTCTTTCTGACAATTTTGACATCCGAAGAGTAAGTATTTACAAGTTGGTTTTACTTTATGTTTTTTAGGAGCTATTAGGATCTTTCCTAAATTGCTGGAATCATGCCTTAAACGAATGACTCAAACTTTTTAAGCTCTTTTTCTTAGTTTTCTTCTATTTCTTCAAATCTTTTTAATAACTACTTCATTAAGGTTTGCACATCATTTATATTCATTTTTGCCTGTTAGCCTATCCTAATGTTGTACCTGTACACTAATACCTAAAACTATAAGATTCCTTCCAGTTCAGTTTATACGACCTCAATCATAGTTTTTTGCTATTTTACATGGCCTAAGAATTGAATGTAAGCCTTTACAGTGTCAGGGTTCTATTTTACTGGACCATAGGTACTTCTGATGTTTTCATCTAAAACAGAGCAACGGCGTATTACTTCATTGGGTACTGCGTTGGCAATTATTTTGTACTTTTCTTCAGCCAAACGTCTCACCTGCTATTTCACTTCACTTGCTTTCACGAAGGCCAAAGCGAACTAAGTAGGATCTTAGAAATCATTAACCTTATTATAATCTTACCTATACACCTATAAGTAGCTTTTTAAGGAGCTATTGGATAAATAGGCTGTGACTTCTTTCATGACTGCATTTTTGTTGAAGATAGTAAGCAAAACTTAATTTGATTGGTTCAAATAGCTCTCTATTTTGTTGATGATCTCTTTTAAAGCGCTTTGAAACTCACTTTTTAGGGACTAAAAGTCAGGTTGCTTCAAGACATAGTATTTCAAGTCATATCTATTTGGTTTTTCTTTCTCTTCATCTTCTAGCTATATGTTTTCACAAAAAAAGACATCTCTTTTCTCTATTAGCAGCCGATGTTCTTTAAAGATTTCTATTAGTATGCTTTATTTAATATTAACTATACTAGCTTAGAGTTATTAAATGGAGGGATTTATGTGCAAAACTGCGCTTCCTGCACTGCCTTCCAGGCTGAGAGACATTTCAATCCAGTTTGTAAATCTTACTGTATCCTTGTTTTCTGACGCTTTCTTTAAATTCCGCAATTCAGCTGTGCTGTTAGCATAGCATTTGCGGATTAGCTATAGCTTCACATTGAACCTTAGCATATCAGTGTATTTTACGAGCCTGTAGATCATCCATTAAAACTCTTTCAATTTGGCCATTTGAGTGTATTTCATGCTTCTTTTTTTACTATCAAAAGGTAAATAAGTCTATTCCTGTTGAGGTTTTTCGCCTGATCCTATTGTCACTCTTTAATCTGCTCTGAAGCGGTTTAATAGCTTTTCCACGGTAGTTCTTAAAGTTTTCTCAATAAGTAAATCAAACTTCTTAATGGACTTGATTACCTAATTTTTACCATTTTCTGCCATTTTTTTGAAACTTTCAAGTTTCTGTGTGAGATTGATGTTGAAATTAAAGAAGGTACCCCCAGAGTAATCTTCAGCCAAATTATGCAAAAAATGGAGATACTACTGCACAAGAAAATTTTGTGTGAAAAGGTGAGAAGTTATATATTTGCACTTCAGATTGAACTTTCTCCTGAGCATGATTTGTTTCCAGTGATTCATGACCTTGACTTTGACATACTCTCTAAAGAAGTATATCTGCTTTATCTGTTTGTACTTTTCTATTTCTTGTGCAAATTTGTTTACGGTATAAAACTAATTTTCTTCTTCTTTGTAGTGAGTGATTCCTCTCAAAGAGACAGTCAGATATTCTTCTTGGTTTCTATCATCGTAATCAACGATGTAAAAGCTATAAGGCCTAGCTTTTCTGTTCATGTAGCAAAACTCTTCGTTAAGTTACTCATTGTTTTAAAGAACCTTCAAATACTAAAATAGCTATTCTTCTCCTTTTTAGTTTTATTACTCTTTTTAATCTTATTTTTGAGTCTAATCTTCCTTGTATTTCGGTTATTCTTCAAACATTTTTACATCTGGAATGTTAAGATCTTAAAGCTTTAATCTATCTTACACCTAAGTTGAGAAAATATTCGCCTACATATCTCGAATCGATGTAGAAAGTTTACGATTTCTGAAATTTGTACGGGTTCGTATGTTTTACTTAATATCATGGGTGGTATTGAAGTTCAAAGTTGGCAGTTTTCCTATGTTTGATCGAGCAAGTGTTGACATGCGTTTATCGAGTTGAGTCTAAGGCAATGCTTATAGTTTTATTTTTATCGGAAGCTTGGGGACAAGCGCTCTTTCGAAACTTTGGTTTCTTCTATGCTCTTAAGAGTGCATTGGCTTTGTTTTGCTTCGAGAACGATTCTCAAAGAGCCTTCCCAGCAATGGATTCATTAATTATAATGAAATAGTGGTTATTGTAACTTATCATGATAGTAGTTACATCAATCATCTGTATCTTCCTTTCCTCCCATTTATGGATTTTGTAGCTCGGGAATGGCCTCTCCATTATCTTGTACATGGCCGGATTTCTCTTTATAGGAAACAAATTTAAGCTTAAACCTAGGGCCAATTTCAATCAACTTTACTTTTTGCTTATTTTCTTCTCCTTCTTGCCCTTGACCATTTTGTTTCAGTGAAGCTAAGTACTAGCCAATTGAGCTGAATTTGCTCAAATCAAGGTTTTTCTGATTTAGAAGGCTACTAAAAGACTTATTAATCCCTCCTTCCTCCACGATGATTTTGTAGTGCCTAAAGTAAATAAATTTTTTGTTGGGATTGTAGCTAAATAATATGACCCTTTTTAGTCTTTCAGGTTTTAATTTTTCAGGATTGATGGAAGGAAACATTTCTTGCAGACTTAAGCCAATCATTCTCATTTGTGTAGTTTCTCTGAACCCATTCAAAACAACCAAAGGGTCTTTAAAAGCAAAGCTGAAAGGCTGACCTCCATTATGAAGAACATCTTTCATTCTGCAGTAATTGACTATTCTGAAAGTCATTTCGCCGCCTCCTATCTTTACTATCCTGAGATAGTTCCCTTAGTCAATAAATCAGTACGTAGATTGCTCTTTTGAATAGCTACTAAATGTGTAACATTGTAGTACTTGGAAGCCTTCAAGTACGTTTTGAGGTCAATTTTGCTATTATCCTAGAGCTTCATTGCAGTGTTTGGGTAAAAGCACCTTCTGAGATCCATGATAACTTATTGAAGTTAACGAGGAATTTAGCCTTTCCTGACAACAAAGGTCTTAGGTAGATCTTTTTCGAGTTCATCTTCGATGACGTTATTAGATCTGGCTTTTTTCTTAATAAAACAAAAGTTACTCTTCTCCCACCAACTTTAGGCATTAATATTATAAATCAACAATCATAAGAATTCCCAATAATTCTATACTTGATTCTTTTTGAGTGGCTAAGTTTATCAAGTTTTTCCAACTTAGGGCTTGAATGATCCTTAAATACAGTCTCCAAAGCCATGATGTTAAAAGGCAGCCTATCTTTTACTCCTTTCTTATGAAATGCTGCGTAAGAATTGGAACTAATCATGCCTTTTTCGCTCAAAGATCTGTTTGCTCTAAACTTATATAGGGACTTGGATATTGGCCTCTATTCGTATATCTTTTAAAGGTCCTTTATGTGTTTGATGCTTCGTCTGTTTGAAAAACATTTTTTCTGAAACGCGTTCTTTGGTTAGTGTGGGATTTATTTCATCTAAAGTAAGGATTCTCCTTGATTGTGGAAATTTGCCAATTTGTACGGAGTGCTTATGTGTTGAAAGCCTGTGGAATCTTGGGTTTTTCCCTCAGCAAAGTGCTTAACTGGTGTCGCGAAGTCAGAATGCATCTATTTGTTTAGGATTGAGTTCTTTTTGCTTTTGATTCCTGAGCTACTTAGTGAGGTAGTTACCAATTTCATAGTATTATATTACAGAATTAAGTCCTGAGCTTAATTTTTATTTATTGCTGTTAGGAGATAGCTGAGCTTAGCTGTTAGCTACCCAGAAGTCATGTTTGCTGATCGAAATATTCGATTTCGGCCTATCGAAGGCTATCCTCATTGCACTTAGACCTCAAAGGAGAGCAACAAATACATTTCAATCTCATCTCAGCCTAAACCTAATAAAGAATAGAAAAATGGCCAAGAGAAAATTAGTCTGCTAAACATACTGGCTTATAACCGATTATCAGAAATTTTTTTAAAAAAACTGTTAAGAATTTATTTCATATAGCTTTCAATAAGAAACAATCCACAGATTGAAATAGATCATCACTGCTCATGCCTAGTCTTCCAGAACGGCCAGAAATGCATGGCTCAACAATGTTTTCATCTCAAAGCCTCCTCCGATAGCAAGCGAAAATTCTTGCTCAATCATTTTGATGATACTTTCGTTGAAACTTCGATCACTTATGAAGAGGCAGCTAGCCACAAATATCTACTACGAAGTTACGTTACAAGTTTCAGGGAGAATTAACGCCAGGTCAATCACATGGGAGGCAAGTCTCTAAAAATTAGCTAGCGAAACCTGGTCCTTAGCAATAGCTATAAAATCATAGGGAGTTGTGATTGGAGCATTCATAGCTTTCAGAGAGTTTAAGGTCGCTAATATTTGAGTATGTTGCTCTGAAATATAGTAGGTTCCATATTCAGTCCCAATAGTAAATTCAATCATTGTGGAAATTTCTTCCTAACTGCCTCCAATCTAACTTTATTTTAAGCTAACTTCCAATGCAAGGTAAAGGCAAGAGAGACCGATTTTCAAGAGCATATCTTGAGTCATACTGGGGTGGTCAGATCCATGAAGATATTCAAGGTAAAGAGTCCTCGCTAGAAATTTATTCTTTTTGGAGATCTTAACCCAGTCAGTAATCTAAGGATATGAGTAAGATTAATCAAAAAAATAAAGTTGAATGTTCTTACCTCAAGCAATGTGAGAAGGCTTTAAAAGACGATTTAAGGGAGTGTTTGGTTTCCCACTTGGGCAGTCAGAGTTTTGGCCTAGATAGAGGTTGACTTACGGTGTCGTGAAAGCGTAGAAAGCTAAGGTCCATTCTTTTTAGCTCTCTAAAAACAATCAATAATAATTCAAATGGATGGCATTGGTTAAAGAATTGCGCTGTGGAAATGTCCAAACATAGCCAAAGGTCAAAGCAAAGCAAACTTATCAAAGATCGACGAATAATCCTTGAATTGCAGGTAGCCAAACTAAAATCATTTTATTTAGCCATTTTTTATATTAAGAATATAGCATTCAAGACATAAAAAACTGATCTTCCTTTTAATATGGTCTTTCTTCTTCTAAATTACTCCTTTTCTAAAATTAAGGCGCTATCACTTATTTTTCTTATTGAACATTTTGCCGATCTGATCCCGCATTTAGAACTTCTTTCTTCTGGAGTTAAGAGGGTTATTATTCGCGCATTACAACTTATGACTCTGCGAAGTGGTCAAAAGCATTCACGCGCGAAAATCATGGCTAGTTACCTAAGGTGCTGAAGATATTTTGTGAATCAATAAATAAAATAGTGTATATAATCAACAAGCAATATCAACCAAATATAAGAGTCAAAGCTCGACCAATTCCTCACAAAAAGTATAACGATTTTTGAGGTAATCCAAAAGCACTTTGTCAAGATTTTGAATATGAAAAGTTTTATGTTTGAGCTCAAAGAGGGTTGAATAAAAAAGATTAATTGGTTTAAGGTATAGTCCTTAATTTTAATCAATAAAAATATAGTTTAACATTTATGCCCCTTGAAGATTACGAAATTGTGAGCAAAATCAGCTCAGGGAAATACTCTGTGGTCTATAAAGTGAGGAGAGTCTCAGATAAGCAAGTATTTGCTTTAAAGCAAGTGCCTTTGCTCTAAATGGAGGCACGTGCTAAGAAAAACGCACTTACAGAAGTTAAACTTTTACAAAACTTCAAGCACCCGAACATCATCTCCCTCATTTAAGTATGCTACGATACAGAGCAAGGACATTTATGGTATTCTTTATCCTATAAAGCCTCATCTTGTAATTCTCATAAAAAGGGGACCTTGCATCCGAAATAAAAAAACGGGCAATCAAAAGAGAGTTTTTCAAAGAAGAGTAGCTTTGGCTTCTCCTTTATCATATCAGCAAAGGACTTTAGTTCCTTCACGAACAAAACATTCTCCACAGGGATCTCAAAGTATGAAGGAGTTTTATTTAGCCTAGCAACGTTCTACTCTTTCGAGATGGAGTGGCCAAAATAGCAGATTTGAATGTGAGCACATCTGTCTAAAATCTAACTTATACAAGAACAGGTACTTTGACTTACGCAAGTCCCTAAATTTGGAAAGGTGAAGTCTACGACAACAAGTGCGATATATGGTCTTTAGGTTGTTTGGCCTACTAAGTTGCGGCCTTGCATCTGCCCTTCTAGGCTGATAATATGTAAAGGTTATATAGAAATGTTGTGAAATGCAACTATAATAAGTTAAACGAAAATTATTCGAGGGAACTCAGGGATTTAGTCTCTTTTATGATACAAATTAACACCAAGCTCAGGCCTACAGCCAAAACAATCTGTAAAATTAGTGCAAATCACTGCAATACAGAAAAAGATAAATCTAGACTTCATTCCCTTTTGATTTAAAGTAAGTACAGACTGAAGCCTATTTAAACCAGCCAAATATAATAAAACCAATCCAATATATCGAGGATTTCGAATAGGCAAAACACAAAAAGAATGATTATTAAGAGCCAAAAGCTGAGGAATTCAAATACTCCGAAATTCAGCTTTGATTTAGACGATAATATTGAAAGGGAACTTAAAAATACAGAGAAAATCAAAGATTACATTTGTAACAAGCTCATTAAAAATTTTACAGAGGATAGTTCATAAGACACAAAAAAAGGTCATAATATGCAAAATAGCATTTATAAGAGAGTTTTTAAGAACCCAAAAAGAGAAAAACTGCAGTAAATAACACGCCAAAGAAGGTATACCTAAAGCTGATACAAAATTTTATTTTTCTTAACATCTTTTTTAATGCTTTAAAAAAACTTTTTGAACAACTGAGCAATTTGCTGAGAATTTCATTTACATGTTGGAAGGAGTAAAAAGCAAAGTATAAGTTTGATTTTAGCTAACTTCTTTAAGTAAAAAATTCAAAGCTAAATTAAGGTTAAACCTTTTTCTTCAATCATCTTCAAATTTGGGTAAGTCACTATTTTACAGGATTTCATTAGGCTTAATAGCAGGAGTTGGAGCTAGTGAAATAGGTTTAGTCGCACCTTTCTATTTGGCGTCTGTTCCTGGATTTTGTTGATGAGTAATAGCCAAGATATCTCTTCGGTCAAAGTCAGTAATAAAAGCTGTTCCTCCTTTAGGTTTCGTAACATTAAGATCTTCTTTGAATTGGGAGTATTGGGATTCCAAAAGCATGGCGATTTTATCATTTTCCTGCTTTTTCAAATAAGCCTGCTTTTCAGGACAATCTGAGGTAGGATGACTGCTTTCTCCACAGATAGCACATTTGATGGCAGTGTGATTCTTGGTCTGGAAAGGACATGCCCAAGTTCTGTGTCCATCTATCTGGCAGTTTTCGCAGTAATTGTCATAGATTCCCTGCACTTGGAGGTTAAAGCTATCTAGTAGCTCTTTAAGCTCTGCGTCTTCCTCTCCATTGAGGATTTTTTAGATTTCTTAAACTCCTTTTTAGAGTTGGTCATCATTGTCAGCAACAACAATGATATGGAGAGGTTAATAGTTTTAGAAAATATCTTTCTGGGTCTTGTTCGCTCCTCTTCCTCTCACAGCAATTTTGCAACCTGATCTCTGTTAGATGAGTTTCTGTGTCCGGCCTCCAGGACCAATGATTTTTCCAATATAGTTGGCTTTGGCGTCATTGATTGCGTTTTCGCTCAAGTAAATCTTTTTGAACTTTTTCAAAGGTTTATAGTCATCAGGTGGTACAAATCTACTTTAAGAAAACTAGTACGTTTTTCTCATTTTGATACAATCTTCAATAAGAGAAATTCTTTCACGTAGAAAAGTGTCTCTTTTGCGTACTTCTCTAGTATTGATTCTCTTTCCAAGGTTGTCATAGATGGGCTCGGGGCTGGGGGATCTCAGGTCAGGGTCTTCAGGAACATAGTTTTTCATCTGCGACGTGAGCTAATCAAGTCTATACAGTCCTAGAATATTTTATATAGTCAATACTCAATAGGTACTAAATCTCGTCGACGCTTATGTTTGGTGATATGTAGTTGAGCAAAGGTGGATTGAAGGTCTTTTCAATTTCATGGTGCCATCTATCTTACATCATTGGTACTTCGATTTGCGACGTTTGCCATCGGAGTAAAGAGCCCTTTTGATTTAAAGCTAGGCTTGACCATACTGAGTGATGGGAAGCAAAGTTTTCTTGTGGTAAAGTGATTCCAAAGGATTGAAGACGGCATCCTATTGGATCTTGCTTCTTTTGATTTGCCTTTCTCCCCACCTAGTTTTTCTTTCTCTGTAGACTAAGTTATTTTATTGTTATTGCATTTCTGGTGGCAGAGAGAATAGTGTTTCTTACCCTATCCTCACTTCCTCCACATAGCCATTCACTCTTTCCTTGATTTCAACTTTAATAGGGACTTATTCTTTCATTTCCGGTTCATTCACCTATACTTTTACCTAATGGTTCATAGGTTCGGCAAGTTATGGCTTCTCCGGTTGCGCTTCTTCTTCGATAATTGGTTGGTCCATCTCTTTTAATTAATGTTAATAGTTTAAATAAAAATCGATATCTATTCATAAAAATCACTCAACTTTTCTCCGTTTATTGAGCATGATTTTGATTCTTTCTCGAATATCAACTTCTCGCTGGTAGGTCTCCAACTGTTAGTACTTGCGATTCTTGTTTAACTCCTAAAGTGCATCTTTTTCCTTTTAAATGGCAGTTTGTAAGTTCACTCTTTCCTTTTAAATTACTTCAATCAACTCTTTTAGAACCAAAGGGCCATACTTTTTATATATCTACAAATTCAAGCTTCTGAATAAAAAAGATTTTACTTTGTCACAGAGTTTTAGTACGAAACTATGCCCTTTTTTGCGTCACTCAAATACTTCTCTTGGTCATTTGCCGTAATTTTTTTAGGAATCTAAGGATAATTGACTTATTTCTTCTTGTTTGGTGCTTAGCTGCTTTGTTTTTATGCAACTTTTTTGTTTACTCTCTCCAGTTCACTCTCAAATTCTTATGTTTCGGCAAATTTTAGGGTAGGGAGTTGCAAATTTTTGATATACTAAGAAGGATCTTTTTGCATTTCTAATTGTTATCGCGCAATAAGATACAAAACTTTAGATTTAGGGATTTGGTTATCAATTTCTTGATCCACGAAAGCTAAAGAAGCCACTAAATGTGAATTTTATAGCATAAAGACCAAGTGCTATTTGTTCGTCAGCTGTTTCATACCTTGCACTAAGATCTCTTATAGAGTAATTACTAATTATATAAAGTAGCAACAAAAGAAACAATAGCCAAGATTTTAAGAATTGTATTCTATTTTTTAGATAGAGTCAGTATGAAAGCTGTATTTAGTTAGTTTTTTGTTGTCTTCAAAGACGTCTCTCCTTGCCAATACGTTCTCTTTACTTCAAATATCAATCTAAGTAGATAGAGCTGGAGCAGTCTCACAGCTTAACTACGCAAAAATTTCTGTAGCTAAAGAAGATTTCAACCTAAATTTCAAGGGCTGGGCTTTAGGTAAAACAGTAAAAGAGCAGTTCTGAGATTATCTTAAAATCAATGAGTCCTTTTCTTCTTTAAGCAAAAAATCCCTCAGCTATCAAAGAAATTTTTTTTTAAAGCTGCATCTAATTCCAAAAGTATTTGTAACTCACTTCAAAAATAATCTCATCTAGTAGTGCCATTTCCAAACTCAACATCTTTCTTACAGGAAACTAAAAACTTTAAAGAATAGTGTATTTATTTACTTTAAAAAGATCTTAATTTACCTCATCTGTTGATTTTGTACTTCTTCGCCTTTTAGATTTATTTTCGAAAAGTCTTCTCTCATTATCTTCTCGTTAACGCCTATTAATCCTTCAATTCCTTTCAAGTAAGATTGGAATGATAGTTTTGCATGAGAGTTTACAAAGCTTAGTGCTTTTAAGAATAGTTGTTGAAAAGTTACATCTAAGTAATTCTGGCGTAAAGATGAATCGTAACGGTAGTGTATACTGCGAATGAGTGATGATTAGTAAGAGACATCCATATAGTATAAAGGTAGTACAGCGGGCTTTCAATCCGTTAGTTAGGGTTCAATTCCCTATATGGATACTTTTTATTCCAATCTGTTTTTTTGTCAATAGCATTATCAGTAGCTCAAATCTGTTTTTTTGTATAACTTAAGACTAGAAAAGTTGTTTCCAGGTGATCTCTACAAAAGGTGAGAGTAGGTAATAAGTGGATGTGGGTTTTATGGACAATTATAATTGTAATTTGATTAACGATGGCAAAAAAATATATCATGCTTGAGTCACAACGCAAAAAATACAAACTCTACTCGGAAGATATAAGGATGGTCTTCATGAAGACTATCCGTAAGATCCCAAAGATCCCCTAGTTTGTTCTCCCCTTCAAGTCCTACGAGGATGACACGGAGGAATCCAATGTCAGCCAAGAATAAACCAAAACGGTCTTATTTCACTAATGATTTAAATATTTTTTACTACCTTCCTACTTCTGCTCATATTTTGCATCAAACCCTTGAAATGGCTGCAAACTGTATGCACATCTCGCTAAATGCTGCTGAGTTCATTCTTGAAGAAAAGCTGTTTTTAATAGATTTAAATGCAAGCTTGTAGAGGAAGGGAGCGATAGAAGAGACTTTTTTGATGAAAACAACGTTTTGAAACTAAAACGCCTGCGGAAGCATACCTGTCCAAACCAAATATCTGATGAATTCTTACAAGCTAATTTTCTTAATCTGCTGAATTACCAAAAAAGTGGACAAAAGCACAAGTTTTATTCAAGCTAGAACTAGTTTCAAATAAGTTGAGCTTAGCCCAAGCTAACAGACTCATTTTGTTTCAGAAATGTCAAGAACAACTGCTGGAGTTGAGAGATAAAAGTCCATAAACTAGAGGGCAAAATAGGAATAGCAATAAACGGTATTGCAATAACTGTCAAGTTTATTTTATATTTGGTTGTCTTTTTAAGATTTTACTAGGAGAATAATTGAATTAACGATTGATTTCACTGCCAAATACCTCCAAATAAAGATGGGTTAGATTATCACTTAAATATAGCCTAAGGTAGTTTTTTTAGCTAAGAAATGTCACTAGCTTCGTTTCCTCAACTAGTTTTCTCTCAAACAACTCTTTTAGGCACATTTTTTTCATATTTGCTAAATTTTTATTTTTGCCATCAAAGGAAACGTTTTAAATCTCAAATCCAATTGAAAACATTCAACTGAGTTTATCTTTCTAAACTACAGTATTACAAGTTGGTCAAAGATTTTATAGAAAGTTCTCATAAAATACCACTGGATTATTGAAAATTAAAAAGAGAGTTATTAAAGTAAAGATGCGGAATAAGTCTTTTATTTTATTTTGAATGGCTTAAAAATGTAATCGTAATTTCAAAAGTTGTAACAATATGAGTTTTATCTAATAAAAATAACGCGAGAGCGAAGGCGAATTCTAAACATTTAACTTAGAAGTTTAGACTATTAACCAGCCATTGGCTCCTTAATAAAAAACAAACTTTAAAAAGCATCCCAGAGTCAAAATCTACTCTTAAAAACAAAGATTAGGCCTCATGCATCATTCAATCGTCACTTAGCCTCATATCACAGTTACGCACAAATCAACGAAGGTTCCGACCGGAAAAATCATAAAAATAGGAAGCGTAACATTTCGTTCCAACTTCTAATCAGGCAGTATAGGGACTGTAGATCTTGTAGGCTCTAATTCCTATGAAATAACGCTTGACCAAGAAACTAATTCAACCCGATCGAACATTTGGTTCTATTATGCAGTCTAAGGAGTAAAGGGGTAAGCAAATTTTACCATTAAAGGATTCTCGAAGAGAAGCAGCCTTTATAATGAAGGTATGAAATTGTGCTATCGTGATAATAAGTAATCAAATAAATGGCGAAGAGGGGGGTTGAAGATAAAATATGAGTCTTATACATAAGGCTAAGAAGAGATAGACTTCTTTTCTTTGAAGTTTTCCTATTTTTTCAAATCAAGTGAAAGTTCTTCTGTTTAGTTTGCTTACTCCTTTCCTTACGGTACAAGCAAACTAAATTGTCTCCTTTCAAGCCTTCAGTCTAAAATAAAACTCCAATCTCTTGGATAAAGTTATGAAGGACGTAACATCCCTTTAGTAACTTTAGGAAACCCAAAGAGCAAATAATTGATTTTAGTTTCAGCAAGAGTTCATCCTGGCTAGACATGCTCTTCCTTCATAGTTTAAGGCTTTCTAAAAGAGATTGTCAATGACTCAGAGCATAGTAATTTTCTCAAAGAAAACTTTTTGATCAAAGTCATTCCGATGATTAATGTCGATGGTGTTGCAAATGGTAACTATCGTTTTTCAGCTGCTGGAGTTGATTTGAATCGCAAATGGAAACAACCTCATGAGCAATTCCACCCTTAGATTTTCTTTCTAAAGGAAATGATCCTTCGTGAGAATAAGGAGAGAAAGGTAAGAATGTTTATTGATTTGCATGGCCATTCTCGTAAAAAAAATGTCTTTTTCTATGGATGTTGCCCCAATCAGTAATCCAACAACTTTTCAAAAGCAAAAGCTTTTCCTTTTTTAATGAGTAAGTTAAACACTGCATTCAATTATGAATCTTGCTCTTTTAACATACAGAAAGATAAGGAAGGAACTGCAAGGGTTACTCTTTTTAAAGAACTCAAAATTTATGAAATTTTCACACTTTAAGCTTCCTTTTGTGGTACAGAAAATGGCCCAAATTTTGTATAGTCAGATTATTAAAAATTTGGTCGTAAGTTGTGCTAAGGTGTAAGTCTTTACTTTGTTGATACAAACACTACAAGCTTTAAGACATTAGAAAAAAAACTAAATCTGAAAGCCTAAAGTATGAACTAGTTGGCAAATAGTTCTTATTTTTTAAAGATTGGAAACTAAGATGATATAGGCTCTGATAGTGAGCCTGAAAAAGGTGAAGGAAAACCAAAGCTTAAACATCTTTATTAGAAGAATGACTCAAAAAAATAAGGAAGCAACATTCACAAAAAGACTTTTTCAAGAAATTTTTATTCATTGAAGCAAAAAGCTTAACTCCAAAACACGAAATAAGTAAAAGATATTGAACCGTATATGTACCTTTTCTAGCCTCCCACCCAAACTATAGATGCGGATTTCAGAAAACAATCTTCGCTTGCAAAAAATCAAAGAGTACACAGTATTTCAAAGCAAACTCGCCCTCCTGCAAGAATGTTCAGTATTAATTAATAAACAGTTTACAACTAGGGCAGTATGTAAAAGGATTTCTAAAAGACCAAGATAAATCTATTGATTGGGAAATAGGGTGCCCAATACCGAAGAGTAAGAAAGATAGTTGAAGCAAGTAAAAGTGTGAAAGGGAGCAAGACCTAAATTCAAAAAGGTGTAAAGATGATGCCTAAGTTATGTCTTTAGCAGCAAAATAAGCACAGAAAAACAAGTGGTTAAATGTTTTTCCGAAAACCTATTCCTTTAGAGGTAGAGATGTAAAAAAGTAATGTGAATGTTCTTTGCAGAGGCCGGCAAATATTCTTCTGATATTTTAATTTATAAATTTTTCTTACTATTAAAAGGTTTTTAATTATTGAGCAGATGCTTTTTTTGTTCGAAGTTTTATTATCATCTTTCCTGGACTATGCTTATATTTAATGTTGATTATAAACTTTTGGAGACTTTTCGGAGCATACTTTGGAACAATATATACTATAAGTATGCTAAATAAGGTATTTATATCATAATAATTGACAACAGTCACATGCAACCACCACGTTACTAAAACGAAGGAAGAAGTGTAAATCTAGCTGGGGGTATGTTCAAAAGAAAAGCAATATTTAACCCTAATATCAAAGATGATTAGAATTCCCCATTTGAAAACTATAGTTGCAAAAGTTTATAACCCTCTCTCTCTGAATCGTATTCTTTATCTTACTAAGCGAAAATAGCATTTTTGAAGGTACGCTGACTTCAAATTCAGTTCCCTAGCTCGTTAAAGAATAGTTGGAAAAGAGTCATGGTCCTCAAGAGGCAAATAAAAAACAGATGCTTATACTTCAGGCTCAAATGAATGACTTAAAATAGCTTTTTGTTGAAAGTAAAAATGAAAACACTAAAAAAGTAGAATAAGCTATGATTGATCTCAGAAGGAACTTTCAATCTTAAGTCTAAAAGATAGGAAAAGAGGTTTAGTATTCAATTGCAAACAAGCTAAAGAGTCTGTTTCAAATATTGAACATTGAATTAAAAAAAGACATCTTGAACACTGTAGAAGGATAGTTTTTGACTATAGTTGATGCCTAAAATTTGGGCGAACAGCTCTAGACTTTGAATTAAAAGATAGATGATCTAAAATCACTCAACCCTAAAAGCAAACCCGTTTAAATTTAATAAAAAATGGAGAGGCAATTAGTCCTATTACAACAAACTTAGACTAAAGTCATTAATCTCTAAAAAGAGTTTGGACTAAATAAAAGATAGACTTCTTAAATATTGAATAAAATGATTTTTTTCTAAGAATGGAAGCAATAAGAAACGCGTAAAAGAACTTAGACGATTCTTTAATAAAAAATCGAGAGTATTAGATAAAAAATCAAAAGATTTGAAGAGTAGATGCTGGAAAAAATTAGCAACTTTTTACTTATACACAACGAAACTTAAAAATCTAACATTTTCCTCAAGTAAAAGCTAGTATAGATACAAAAATATAATGAAGAACAAAATAATCGCTACTTTGATTTAAGTAATAAATTAGCAACTGAATTGCAATAGTTTAAGCAAGGTCAATCGAAAAAAGATTTAGTTTTATCTTAAAAATAGGTAGAAGTAACATTTGATCTTACTAATATCAAAAACTAGGACAAAGCGAGGGAATAAGCTCAAGTAACAAAATAAGTCTATCAAATAGATTTTTAAGGATACCTGATGGACGGAGAAAGAAAATATCTCTTAACAGATGACAATCAGATGATTAGGCTTGAATAGTAGCACATAAAGATCTTGCTTTCATCTAAAGAAATCTAAATAATCGAAGAATGATGCTTTATTTGTTAGGTTATAATCTTAACTCAATCAATTATAAATGAGAAATCAAGATTACAATCAAGATGGGGAATAAAGTAACATTTTTTTGAAGGTAAACCGCTTTGAAGTCTAATAAAATGCTGTCTTTGTCGATTTCAGCCAAAAAGGAGTGTTCAACAGTATAGAGAATTGGAGAACACTCAACATATATCACAGAATCAGTTTAGCCAAAAATATCGCAACAATAAAAGAGGTTTGCAACGGCCACAGCCTGTTTCATGCATTGCTCCTTTAATTAGTAAATTCCAAACTATGCAGGCTTTAGATTGCGCATAAATAAAAAAATAGCTTTTAGATTACCTACAAGAAAATTTACCGAAAACAAGTCTTCAAACTGACTTTCAGCATCTTTTCATCTAACCACTTATAAAGCTTATAAATAGTTCCCACTTGGAAGTACTTTAAATGAAACATAGGTTCGGTAAGAAAGTTGTCTACTCCTCACTCAAATAACTCATAAATTGACTGGAAAAGAAAGAAAAGAAGTTCTACGACTTGCCTTGTAGCTTCAAAAAAGCTAGGACTAATAAAGCAAAATTATCTCAATCCAACTCATTAGTAAAATGACCACTGATATGCCTCCTGAATAAGCTGAACTTTTTTTCAAAGATGACTTCCTTGTGATGTACAAAGATTCTAGTGTTCGCCTTAAACGATAAATCATAAACAGCATTCACTTTTTGGCAAAAAACGTCAGAAAGTAATTTTTGAACAATTAAATAATTGATGGTTTTTTCTTAGAAAAATGCAAAGAACCCATCTGGGGAATAAGAAAGGCTTGCATAGAAATAATGCCTCAATTAGTTGTACTGACGGATGTTAGAAAATAGCAGCTGGCTACATTTCTCATTAATTTAACTAAAGATTCTAGTAAAATAGTGAAAATAGCTGCTTATAAGACAATCCCTTAGTTTCTTGCAAACTACAACTCTCCAAATGTTCCCGAAAAGCTGATCAATATGTATATTCATCTCATGGACAGTGAGGCTAATTAGCTTGTCTATAAAGATGCTTAAATTGCAGTCAAGGTTGCTTATTATTTTCCAGGAGTGATGTTTACTTTGGGCCCTGGGAGATGGTAGACTATGAAAAAATTGTTCAACAGACTTTTAGTTCACTCTAAAAACATTGTAAACTTTATTTGATTTAGGAGGTCAAAATGCCAATAGCTTCAAGCTTGCATGAAGTAAGCAGAATAATAGGCCCTTAGCTTTCAAAATAGTATATGTTCAAGGCATTAGATTTGATTTTAAAAGACAACTCTGACACTTTGAAACTAGCAGCTATTTCACATATCTCTTAGTTTGTTTAGCTTTTCTAGCAGTCAACAAGAGAAAATTTAATCGATATTTTTCTTTAGCTTCAAAAAGACCCAAAGAAATGGAGAATTCGCTTTGAAATAGCCCACCAGCTGAACACTCTTTCCAAAATCTACGAAACAGAAACAGTTTTCAAGTACATATTCCCTATTTCTTTGAAGCTTTGCAACGATGCTGTCTTTTAGGTTAGATTTGAGGCCGCTAAACAGATGTTTAATGTAGTAGATAACATGAAAGAACTTCCCTAGTACCAAATGATGGCAGTTTAATCAATAAAAGGCTATGCATTAAGCGAAAAGTATGTGCAAAGGTAAACTTTTGCTTGGATGATAAAGGACATATACAAACTCAAGCTTTTTCAAGAGACTCTCCTTTAGACAATCAAATAGTTAGCCAAAGATAGTGTCTGCATTGTAAGAATTGCCTTAGCTCTATCGATTTCAGAAATAACCAAGCATGATTCTGAAAGTCAGTCAATTTTCAGGTAGACGATTGAGATATTGAAGCAAGATGAGGAAGATGTGAGATAGTATTTTCAATGAAGTTTTGCTTTGAATCTGTATATATTTAAATTTTATAACTATTTGTAAGAAATAAAGCATTGTTACCCAAAAATCGTCTCTTTTTGAAATGATTTTAGAATGTATGAACATCATTCCTATCTCTTACGTTCGTATCTTTTAGCTGTAGTGGTAACTGTGCTTCTTCCTTCCGCTGTAATGTATTTCTGCAAAGAAAGTCTGCGTTTAGCCTCAACTAGCTCTAGTCTTTTGTTCGCCTCCTTATTCATCATTTAGAAGAGGGTGTTTTTAAGGATGGGATTTAGCTTTTCTCCTCTCACTTTGAACTAAACTAAATAAACTTAAAATTACTGTTGAGATTCTGTATTTATTCCATTGATCGGAAGAAAGTGCTTCCATGTATGAGTTAATCAAGTATCACACCTAAGTTAAAAACAACTGATTTCAATGAAGCTTACTTTCCGCCTAGAATCTAGGGCGCCAAATATAATCCACCGTTATCTTTATGCTTGCTGACGATGTGGACTCCAAATTTAATAGTCATTCTGTCTAGTTGCTTAGGGTTAAAGTTCAGAATATTGATATTGTTAGGTGTGTAGCTGTAGTAATTTCCTTTCTAGGCTTACTTTTCAACTTCCTCAATCACTTTTATCATAACGTAGGTTATGTACAAATCTTTTTATTTATCATCTCCATGCTTTGTATCCATAAACTATCTTAAAAGCATTTGAGGTTTGTAGGAAGAGAAAGATCTTTCCTAGCTTGACTATTGGCTCAATCTAGAAGATGAGCTTCCTAGCTCTTCAATCCGCTACTCTCTGCTGTGAATGCTCTGGGGACTTGTAAAGCCTTTTTATTCCGCTGCTTTGAAGAGACCTTTTGGACTTCTTGCAATCGAACTCTATACAACTTCGCTGGAAGAGTACGTTCCTGATTTATAGCCTGATTGGTATGAAGTAGCTCTCATTTTTTGATAAGCTTAAAGTTCTTTCTTTGTTGTTTAAAGTTAAATTTAAAGCGTTTTATTTTTTTACTTTAGCGATTTTATTTATGATTAATATGTTTAATCTTTAGCCCTTTTGTTTATTTCAGCCTACAAAGTTTTGATTTTCTTCTCTAGTTAAATATTTCTGTTAATAAGCTGGGTTTATTGAGGAAGATCCATAAATCCTATCTTTTTGTGCTTCTCCCATTATCTCTTTTCAAGATTTAATTTTTAGATTTCTGTTTTTAGCTTGCTCATTTCCTTTTAGTTTATGTTATTATTATCAGCTGCAGCTTTCTTTAGTTTTTAGAACTCAGCGCTTACCAAATCGCTTTTCTTTCTTAGCTCTAAGTTTTAGTTAATTAGCTGATTGTATTTGTCAGTAGCTCCACTAAGTTGCTGATTTCTTATGCTTTTTATTTCTTATGCACTTTTTGCTTTTATCTCAGCTACTTCTTAGTCTAATCTTTCTTTTTCTTTCTTTAGCCTTTCATAGTCTGCCTTTAGCTTTGATATTTATCTATCCAATTATCGTTTGCTTTTTTATGTTTGCTCTTTTATTTCTCTTTATTTGCGTTATGCCTATCTTAAAGCGTCTTTTTTGTTATTTTCTAAAGCTCTTTCAAACTCTCTTTTAGCTTTTTCAGCATTTTGCTTTTAAACATTGATTTATTTTTCTAAAGCCTTTGTTCTTTAATAAAGCTTTTTATTTTCCTCAGCAGATTCTTTTGAAACGTTAGGAGATTTAACCAATTCTTCTTTGGCTCTTGATAATTTGCTTTCAAAATCAGATTATAGCCTTTTGATTATGCTATTTTTAACATTTAGTTCTTCAGTGTACTTTGTTATTTAGCTTTAAAGCCTTTTGTTTTTAGCAAATAAGACTTGGCTTTCTGCTTAGTGTTTGCTTAGCTTGCTTACAAGCTAGCCTATATAACTGTCTTTTTGAACTGAAACCGATGATTATTCGACTATCCTTTATTCAACGATTATAGACTCTGTATACTTGTTAGTCCTCTCAATTGTAGATATCAAAATGCGTGAATTTCCTTCAATGACTTCATCATAGAGTTTTCGATGAGACTTAATATGGGACTCGTAATCTTCGTTTTAGACTACACTTTTATACTTTTCCAAAAGTTTGATTAGTGCGTTATTTTAGTCGAATAGGCTCCTGTTGTAGCATTTTAAATCATGCTATTTGCTGATTGATATTTAAAGCTCTTTCTTAAGTAGACTAATCTAATTTTGCTGAGAATTTTGAATTCTATTTGCCTAGTCAACTAAATTTTGCACTGCGAAATGATCTTGAAGGAAAGAACTAACCATTAATGGTTGAGATTCTCCCCACTCTCTGAAGCTAGAGTATCTGCTCTTAATAATTTATTGGAACTCTTCGTACTTTTTGTCAAGTTCTTCCTCTCCACGCCTCTCGGTAAAGAAAATTCTCAAAAGATCTTCGTCCAAGGCGAGGGGTATTTTATGCGATTATTTGATTCTTTTAAGCTCATTCAAAAGTTTTTAAATGATTAAAGCCAGACTTGCTTCTTTCTCTTTATTTTCTTTCTAAACGACAACTACCTTACTCTTCTAAACTTAGACATTCACTTGCTTTTAAATTTCAACCAACTTAGGGAAAGCGATCCAGTCATCGATATATTTGAGGTACTTTTCTATGGTTACAATCAAATTCTTCAGATCTGGCTGTCTGCCAACGTTAGATCTGAAAAGACTCAAAAGTTAGACTAAGCCTTTCTTAAGCTATGTTGTAACTCCAAGGTACTTTTATACGTGGACATTTATATCCACATCGACTGCAACTCCTAATTGATTCACCTCACTGATATGATGGATGTGCTTTACTATTTAGACGATCTGAGGCAACATTACAATCTTTTCCACAAGTTTTTCATAGACTCTATCTTAGACATCAATATGAGTGTTGGTATTTTCAATGTACTTTATGATTGGGTCAGCTGGAACTTACACTATTTTAGTTTAGGTGGGCACAAGAATCTAAATTTAGCTCCTTATTTCCTTTTATTTCTATTGAATGATAAAAACTTTGATCTAATTAATGATTTCTTTGATTTTTTCTCTACTGATCTCCACTTCGAATGGTACTTCAACGATTTTCTCAACTTCCTTGATTTGCTATAATATAGTGGTTTGAAGTCTTTATTCCCTAACTGGTACATCTACGGGAATCTCTTTGTAATTGACCAATTCCACTATTTTGGGGACTGAGATCAGCTCAGGGGTAGTTATAAGTTAATTGATAGGCACTGAAACTATTTTTTCGTGAATGATTGGAACTATTTTCTCCACTTACAGATAAATTTCCTTGAGGACTTCTTTGTAGTGGTTTTATCTGACAAGTTTTTCTCGTATAACTTCTATTTCTACAGGTTGGTCAATCCTTACTATTGTCTCAGGTCCAGGAATCTAAACAAACTGTCTTTGAATGATAGGTTTTTAAACGATTATCTCCTTCACCACTAATTTCTACTCTTTGATGATTACAGGCTTTTCTTTTTCTTGGTAGATCTTCTCATAAATAGGTTCTTGAATGATATCATGAAGGATGACTTCTTTTTCTACAACAAAAGGAACCTTCTCTTGGAATATGAATGGAACTTGCACCTAAATAGACTCCACTTTCGTTTCATGGATGAACACCTTTTGATACTAAATACGATCTCTGTAGGTCTCAACAGGCACTTCCTTGATGATTTCGACTGGAATTCGTTTCTAAACTTCAACTTGCACGTATTTTTATTCAGTAACTAGTTTCTCCACTATTTTCTCTACTTCTACTGTTTCTATCTATTTCTCTTTCACTATTATCGGACGATCCACAAAGATTTAGATGGGAATTTCAACTTCTTGAATGATTATCTGAGGCACTGGAATCTCAACTATTTGTAGTATTGTCTCATACACTGTGACAATCTTTTCAATGATCTTAGGAACCTCAACTATTTTTTATATTATTCTGGGCACCACAACAATCTTTTCGACAATTTTCTCGACTTACACCACCCGTGGCACTTCCACAATCTTTTAGATGATTCTGTCGATGAACTGTGGTTGAATTTTTATGACTTCCTTCTCGATGATGACTGGAACTGGTTTTTCTACATGGATAGGCTTAACTACTTCTTGCCTTGCAGGCACGATCCTGACTTTTTAAACCTATATCTCTCTGATCTTTTCAGAAACGCAGGGCACGTAGACTTAAGTAATAACTGGAATTTGCTAAGTGATATATAGTGGAACTATCTTTTCGATTTCGACATCTTTTGTTACAAGTATCTCCTGGACGATCGGCTTGTCGACAAACACTTCAACTTATCTTATTACTTCTTCCACATCACCTTTAATGAAGTGGGAACGTTAAATGTATACTTCTTTTGGGACCTATCTAATGATTTCTTTTTCCACCTTCAATTCTGTGAAAACTGCCTTTTCAACTGTATTGGTTATTACTATCGGTCTATCCCTAATCTATAAGAGCTAAACAAACGCAACCTCTTGCTTTTTGATCTCGATTGGAACCTCAACTCTTACTTCAACTGCCTTTTCAGTCTAAACAACATACGGAACTCTCTTTTAGATTTCCTTGATTTCTGTTTTGGTGATGACATATGGTACTTTAACTTAAACTTCCTCCACTAGTTCTCTTATTTCGTTGCACACTACTGCCCTCTCCACTATTTTCTATACTTCTACAACCTACTGAATTTTCACCTGCACTATTTTCTAGGTTTACCTGATTTCTATATCTTTCACAACTCGATCCATAGGAACTTCCTTTACGACTTCGCTAATCTCATAAACAGGGACTGCTTTCTCTCTCACGACTGGCACTTCAATAGCAGTCTCGCATACTCTATCAACGATGACATCTCGATTCACAGTTACTTAAACTGCCTTTTAAGTTGTTATTTGGAGTGGAACATTATTCGTCACTACATATTCCACAGGTCTTTAGATGATAACAGGGACTTCTTTATTCACAGGTACGACTTGAAGTTTTTCTTCACTCAATACGATATGGGTAGGTTTGTTGATAGGCACACCTTTTTCGAAGGTTTTTGTTTCGTAAACCAAGTTTTAGATCACAACAGGCACCTCAACATATCGACTGGGAGCTCTAAACAGCTCAATTATCATTTCTGTGTCAATCAAATCAAGAGCAAGTTACTTCAACAAGCCCTAGATTCCTTCTTCGAGTTGGAACTCCAGATTATGTTTCTGCTTGAGCTTCATAAGCTCGTCAAATAAGTATTTGACTAAAACTCTCAAATGTAGGATCAGTTTGTTCTATTTGGAGTTTTAGTATTCGTAG
>Ga0316217_10000811_pt1 | contig 43054 bp, 39 predicted proteins | sample 1anoAmetaG_FD_203633 | JGI IMG/M metagenome (GOLD analysis project Ga0316217, IMG submission 203633) | Freshwater microbial communities from Trout Bog Lake, Wisconsin, USA - 1anoA | ecosystem: Environmental > Aquatic > Freshwater > Lake > Hypolimnion/Profundal zone | place: USA: Wisconsin...
GCCCGCTCCGCTCATCGTGCAGCAGGCGGTGGAGCGCTACAACCAGCTTTGCAACGAAGGCCCGTCTTATTACATGTGGCGCGTTCTTGATATGGGCCGCGAGCCGCTGCGCGAGCGTCTGGCCGCGCTGGCCGGCGCCGAGCCGGGGGAAATCGCCATCGACCGCAACTCCACCGAGGCGCTTAACACCATCATCTACGGCCTTCCCCTGAAAAGCGGCGACGAGGTCATCGGCACAAAACAGGATTACCCCAACATGATTCAGGCTTATCGCCAGAGGGCCGAGCGCGACGGCATCGTTTACAAGCAGATCAGCTTCGACTTCCCCATCGAGGACGACGAGCAGATTGTGAAAGCGTACGAGCAGGCCATCACTCCCCGCACCCGGCTCATCCACGTGACCCACATGATCAATTGGGTTGGCCAGATCATGCCCGTGGCAAAGATCGCCGACATGGCCCATGCCCGCGGCATCGAGGTGATTGCAGACGGCGCACATTCCTTTGGCCTGCTCGACTTCAAGATTCCCGGCCTGCACTGCGATTACTTCGGCGCCAGCCTGCACAAATTTCTCTCCGCGCCCATCGGCACCGGCATGATGTGGGTCAAGAGCGACAAGATAGAAAAAATCTGGCCGCTTACCTGCAACGGCGAACCTCGCAGCAGCAACATTCGCAAATTTGAAACCCTGGGCACGCGCAGCTTCGCCATCGAGCAGGGCATCGGAGAAGCCATCAACTTCCATGAGGGCATCGGCAGCCGCCGCAAGCAGGCCCGCATCGGCTACCTGAAGAATTACTGGGCCGGCCAGGTGCAATCGATCCCCAAGGTCAAGCTGCACACTTCGCTGAATCTGAATTACTCCTGCGCCATCTGCGGAGTGAGCATTGACGGCATGACGCCCTCCGAATTTGAGAATGTCCTCTTCAACAAATACAAGATTCACACAGTCGGCATCGTCTGGGAAAACATCAGCTGTGTCCGCGTAACGCCGCACGTCTACACGACCATCGCCAGCCTGGACAAACTGGTCCGCGCCATCGGAGAGATTGCCGCCAAAGCTTAGAGCAGTCGGCGCAATTGCCCTTGGCCGCCTCAGCCCGTTAGACTGAGGGTTCGAGGAGTCCACAGCATGTTGGTTGTCATGAAGGCGCAGGCCACACCGGAACAGATCCAGGCGGTCTGCGAATCCATTGAGAAGTTGGGCTTCCGCCCCCATCCGCTTCCCGGCGCGCAGCGCACGGCCATCGGCATCACCGGCAACCAGGGCGAAGTGGACCGCGGCAACCTGGAGGAACTTTCCGGCGTCGCCGAAGTGATTCGCGTCTCCAGGGCCTACAAGCTGGCCAGCCGCGACGTGAAGGAAGAAGACACCGTCATCCGGTTTGCCGGCGCCGATGCCGCCATCGGCGGCCGCAATCTGGCCGTCATCGCCGGGCCCTGCTCGATTGAAAGCCGCGACCAGGCCTTCGCCATCGCCGAACTGGTGGCCGCCAGCGGCGCGCAGTTCTTCCGCGGCGGAGCTTACAAGCCGCGCACATCGCCATACGCATTTCAAGGCCTTGGAGTGGAGGCGCTGCGCATCATGGCCGACATCCGCTCGCGCTTTGGCCTGCGCATTGTCACCGAGGCCATCGACAGCGAAAGCCTCGACCTGGTCGCCGAGTGGGCCGACGTGGTGCAGATCGGCGCTCGCAATATGCAGAACTTTTCGCTGCTCAAGCGCGCCGGCCAGTTGCGCAAGCCGGTGATGATCAAGCGCGGACTCTCCGCCACTCTGGAAGAGTTTTTGATGGCCGCCGAGTACGTGATGAGCGAGGGAAATTACGAGGTGATTCTCTGCGAGCGCGGCGTGCGCACCTTTGCCGATCACACCCGGAACACGCTTGACCTGAGCATCATTCCCGCCGTGCAGCGGGTCAGCCATCTTCCCATCCTGGTTGATCCCAGCCACGGCACCGGCAAGCGCGACAGCGTGCTGCCCATGGCTCGCGCCGCCATTGCCTCGGGCGCTGACGGCATCCTCGTCGAAGTTCACGACCATCCCGAAAAAGCTCTCTCCGACGGCCCCCAGTCCATCTATCCGGGCCAGTTCGCCGGCATGATGGACGAGCTGGAAAAGATCGCTCCAGTGGTTGGCCGTAATCTGCCCCGTGGCATCCGCATAGAAACGGCCAAGGCTTGAACGCATGATTGCACGACTCACCACTCTCGCCCTGCTTGCCCTGGCCCTCACCGGCTGCCGCACCCACGACTTTCCGCAGTACCCGGCCAACTACCGCGAGTACGCTTACGTCACCAACGGCGGCAGCGGCACGGTCAGCGTGATCGATGTGGTCAATGTCCGTCTGGATCGCGAGATTGCCGTCGGCCAGAATCCCGTCGCCGTGGCCGCCAGCCCCACACGTAACGAGGTCTACGTGGTTAACTCCGGCACTGCGGCAGGCTCGGGCTCGGTTTCAATCATCAACGCGGAAAATAATACGGTCGCGGCAACCATTACAGTTCACCGCCAGCCAGTCTCCATTGACATCGATTCCAAAGGCGAATTCGCCTATGTCGCCAACGCCGGCTCCAACACCATTTCCGTGCTCGACCTCAAGGCGCGCCGAGAAGCCGCCCAGATAGGCACTGGCGAAGAACCGTCTGCAACTCGCATCTCACCCGACGGCAAAACCCTGGTCGTGGCCAATCGCAAGGCCGGTTCGGTCAGCCTCTTCGACCCCGTCATCCGCCGCGTCCGCCAGGTCTTTTCCGGCTGCCCCGGCGCAGCCGACACCGTAATACTCCCCGATTCCTCCAAGGCTTTTGTTGCCTGCTCGGCCGGCCATCAAATCATGGCTATCGGCCTGGCCCATGCTGAGGTTCATCCGGCGCAGCCAGGCCACACCCTGGCTATTCCAGCCCAACCCGACCGCCTCGAAGCCCTGCTTGACGTGGGTAAGGCGCCGGTGCAACTGGCCCTGAAGCCGGATGGCGGCGAACTCTTCACCGTCAACTCGCTCTCGGATTCCATCTCAGAGGTCATCATTCCCAGCGATGATGTCAGCGGAGCAACCATGATCGGAGACAATCCTGTCCGCGGTCTCGTCTCCGCCGACAACTCCCTGCTTTACGTGGCCAACTTTCATTCCCAATACGTCACCGTCTATGCCATCGACGACGGCCGGCGCGTGGGCTCCATTCAAGTGGGAGACGGGCCGTCGGCGCTGGCGTTTTCCGGCTCCGGTCTTCTGCTCTTCGTTGTTGATTCCCGCTCATCCGATGTTGCCGTGGTGCGCACCGGATCGCTCTCGCTCTTCACGCTGATCTCGGCCGGCCGCGCGCCCGGCGCCATCGCTGTCAAGTCCTTCAAGCTGCCGTAGATCGGGCTTCCCATTCGTCCTGTTTTGTGCCAACAAAATAAGCGAAATTCAGCATGTATTCTGCTGAATTTCGCTTATTTAAGGCAGGAATAAAGGGGAATTCGCAAACTGGAATCAGCGCAGAGTCAATCCGGAAAAGGAGCTCGCCGCTTGAAAATGAACCGGCCAGTTGCGGTTGCGGCGCGTCGAACTCCGCGCGCGACGGCCATCGGCCATCGAATCAACGGGTGAATGTACGGCTCTTCCGGAACGGTCAGAAACCGGCTTCGATGCGCAACAGGCCGGGGCGGCTTGCGCATCGCGGTCTTCTGCTCTTGCGCGGCCTCTTCCCAACGCGCAGCCTGACCGGCCAGGTAATCGGCTTCAGCAAGGTTGCCCAAGGCGCGCGCCTCTTGCGCACGCGTATAAAACCTTGCGGCTTCCTGATGGTGGTAGGCGGTGATTTCACCAAAATCGGCAGGCATAGTACTCTCCTTGTCTGATCTGGCGTGCGGGGAAGTAGGCATCGATAACATCTCTGATCCGACGGAAGCCGGAGCCAGCAGATATTTTCCCGGGCAGATCTCGCTCAAACGGAGATATGCAGGGGCCGGGAAATGCCTTGAATGTATTATTCAGAAAATCTATCCCCAAAGCCAGTTTTTTTGCACTCCACTGCAACCGGTTTTCATGCGCTCCAACTGCAGGGGAGCCCAGGATGCCAGATACTGTTTTTTCCCATGCATTCTGGCTTCCATCTAAATCATGCGCGAGATTAGCAAAATTTTATGCAAATGGGGATTGCAAGGCTGGAACGGGCGTCCCGGCCTGCTATTGACTGGCAAATTCGGGGGAAAATTGGCGGGCTGAGGGCGGGGGAAGCGATTCCGCCCCAGCGGCGTGGCCTGTCGCCGGGGCAGCGAATCAGAAAAAAGTCAGCGCGGATTGCGGCCGGTGCGGGCGGCATTGCGCTTTTGCGCCCGCCAGCGCAGCCCCAGCCAGGCCAGGTAGCCCAGTTGAATGGCCCAGGTGATCACGTAGGCGGCAACAGTGAACTGATGGTTGAGAATCGCTGTTTGATCCATTGATTTCCTCGTTTTTTTGTTTTGCTAAAGTTGGTCTCAGGCGTCCAGGGCATCCTGCGCCTGCTGGGCGGCAATCTTCTGCTGCTGGCGTTCCACTTGGTAGCGCAGCGCCAGAATCAGCAGGCCCCACGCCAGCCAGGCCAGAACGTTCCAGGCGAAAGCATGCAGCATCGTGGGGTCCTTGATTCCCGAATCCTGTCCGCCGCCAAAGACCGGCGAGGGGTGCTGCGTACGCCACCACCGGTTCGACATATAGACAATTGGCACGTCGAGCGCGCCGAAGATGCCCAGCACCGCGGCCAGCGTCTGCACCTGCGGCCCGGCGGCAAAGCGGCGCAGCAGCAGGTAGCTGACGTAGATGAGCCACAGCACCAGCGTCGTGGTCAGCCGCGCATCCCACGTCCACCAGATGCCCCAGGCGCGGCGTCCCCACAGCGGGCCGGTAATCAGGACCACGGTACAGAAGACTACGCCCACCTCGGCCCCAGCCAGAGCCCAGGCGTCGGAGATCTGCGCCCACTCCGGCCGGTTGCGGCGAAAGGCGAGAAATCCAATGGAGCCGGCCAGCGAGATGGCAAAAAAGAGGAAAGCGACCATCGCCGAAGGCACGTGGTAATAGAAAATCCGCTGCACCTCGTGCATGGTCTGCTCGTCGGGGGCAACGTAGATGGCCTGGTAAAACCCCCAGACCATGAGGGCGACGGTCACAACGGCGTAAAGGCAGATTGCAATTTTCTTCATGGGGAATCCTGTCAGAACTTTTTCAGTGTACTAGGGTTGAGCCGGGGTGGTATTGACCCGGCTCAACCCGCATCTATTCGTAGGCAAGTGCGTCGATGGGGTCTTTGCGGGAGGCCATCCAGGCCGGATAAAGCGCTCCCAGGATAGAGCCCACAAATGCTATTGCTGCGCCCTTGGCGATCCACAGGCCCGTAACCTCAAAATGCTGCATGGGAAACAGGTGAGCCATCAGAACCTTGACGCCAAAGGTTCCGGCAATGCCCAGCAGCACGCCCGCCGCCGCCATCACCGCAGTCTCGCGCAGCACAAGGCTCACAATCGTCAGCTTGGAAGCGCCCATCGATTTTAGGATGCCGATCTCCCGCGTCCGTTCCATCACTGCCGTATACATGGACTGGAAGATAGCCAGAAACCCTACAACCACAGCAATGAAAGTGACTACGTCGAGCGCGATATTGAAGCCCGGCAATTTTTCAGGCGTCATCTCCGCCAGCCACTCGTCCACAGTCTCGACCGGGTAGTCTGCCAGGCCGCGCGTAGCATGAATCTCCTGAATCACGGCGTTATCGTTGGCCGGATCATCGCATTTGATGTAAAAGAGCGATGCCTTGCCGTCCGCGCCCGTCAATTGGCCCATGGTTTCAATCGGCAGCAGCTTGCGTCCCCCTTTGCCGTGCTCCACGATGCCGGAGATGCGAAAGGGCTGATCCATGATGGTAATCGTGCCGCCCACGCGATGGCCGCCATCGGCGCCGGCGGCTATGTCGTCGATGATTACGTCATTGGGCCCTTGAAAGGGGCCGCCGGAGACAAAAACAAAGGGCTTGAGAGCGTCGAAGCTGGGATACTCGATGCCGTAAAGAACCTCGATCTTTCCGGCCGTGTTGAGCTTCTGAATGACCGGCGATGCCACGGCCACATGAGGCAACTGCCGGAGCACCTCGACAATCCTGGACGGCATGGGAGCGCCGCTGACCCCCACCATGATGCTGGCATTGGAGGGACGCATCATCAGGTCAGCGCCGATGCCGTTGGTGCGCTGCTTGGTGTCGTTCAGCATCCCCATGAAGATGCCCGCAATCGACAGGATCATGATCACTTCAATGGCCACCGCAGTCACGCTGATGATGGAGCGGACGGGGCGATTTATAAGATTGGCAAAAATAAGCTTATTCATTCCCGAGAATAACTCCCAGAGGCTGCAAAATGCGGTGAAGAGTCCTCCCTACAAGGTTAACAGCCCCCAACCGCCATAGCTCGGCAGGCGGGGACGGGGTGAATTGCCGATTGGAGCCTATCTGCGATGGCAATCGCGATAGTCACGCAAAAAATTAATGCCGCAACTCCTGAATTCCTTTGACCGCGGCTGCTACCGGGTTTATTGTGAATTGGGTAATTCTCCCCCGAGAATTGAATTGCTTTCAGGAATCTCATGAGCAGCTTTGGAGAAGATCTGCGCACGGAGCGCGTGACGCGCGGCATCGCGCTGGAACAAATTTCCGCAGTGACCAAGATCAGCCAGCAACACCTGATCGCGCTTGAGCAGGGCAAATTTCGCCAGCTCCCCGGCGGCATCCTGAGCAAAGGCATTGTGCGCGGCTATGCCGGCGCCGTTGGCCTTGACCAGAATGACTGGACGGAGCGCTTTCTCCAGGCCTATATCGCCAGCGGCCAGATGCTCGACGACGACCGAAGCTGGATTGAGTTTGCCTCCAACGTGGGCAAGGCTCGCATCCAGCGGCGGGATACCGCCGAAATGCGATTGCGCTGGGCGGGCGCTATCATTCTTTTGCTGCTGGTGGCTGCGGGTTTTTTCCTGGCCGTGCGCTACTTTGGCCTGCGCGCCGGCTGGTGGACGACGCTGCTGCCTATCAACCTCTTCTTCTCCTAATCCGCAATCTCCGGCATCAACCGTCCGTTGCGGTTCAGCTCGCATTCGGCTCCTTTGAACGTGCTCTCTTCCCCGTTCACTGCAAGCCTTTGCCCTTGCCCCCTCGCGGCAATTACCATAGAAGGATGCATCCCAGGGCGCAAGCCCGACGGTGCTGGCAGTCCCTGCGCGAGAGTGGGTCCGATGCGGGAGTTTTCCGCGCCGGTGATCCAGCATATACCGGTCCTCGCATTACACTGCCCAAATTGAATTCCCTGCAATGGGAGGAGTGTTTTAGTGAGCGACCGTTTTTTGTTTACCTCTGAATCCGTAACCGAAGGCCATCCCGATAAAATCGCCGATCAGGTCTCTGACGCGATCCTTGACGCCTGCCTGGAACAGGACCCCTACAGCCGCGTTGCCGCCGAGACCCTGACCGCTACCGGTCTGGTCGTCATCGCCGGTGAAATCACCACCAAAGCCTACGTTGATTTCCAGAGTCTGGTCCGCGGCGTCGTTGCCTCCATCGGCTACGATAATGCGGCCTACGGCTTTGACTCCAATACCTGCGCCGTCATTTCCACCATCAACAAGCAATCCGGCGACATCGCCCAGGGCGTTGACACCGGCGGCGCCGGCGACCAGGGCATGATGTTCGGCTACGCCTCCAACGAGACCCCCGAGCTGATGCCGGCGCCCATCTCGCTGGCTCACAAACTTACCCTCCAGTTGACCAAGGTGCGCAAGAGCGGCAAGCTCGCTTACCTGCGTCCCGACGGCAAGAGCCAGGTGACGGTTGAATATGATGAGAACGGCAAGCCCGCCCGCATCGACGCCGTGGTCATCAGCAGCCAGCACGCCGAGAGCGTCAGCAACGAAGAGCTGCACGCCGACATCCTCAAGCACGTCATCCAGGCTGTGCTTCCCGCCGCATGGCTCGACGAGCACACCAAGTACCACATCAACCCAACGGGAAGATTTGTAATCGGCGGGCCTATGGGCGACACCGGACTCACCGGCCGCAAAATCATCGTGGACACCTACGGCGGCGCGGGCCGTCACGGCGGCGGAGCTTTTTCGGGTAAAGACCCGACGAAAGTGGATCGCAGTGCGGCTTACATGGCCCGTTACATCGCCAAAAACATCGTGGCCGCCAAGCTTGCCGACCGCGCCGAAGTCCAGCTTGCCTACGCCATCGGCGTCGCCGAGCCGGTCAGCGTGCGCGTGGATACCTTTGGAACCGGCAAAATCGGCGAAGCTAAACTGACCGAGCTGATCCGCAAGAACTTCTCGCTCACGCCCAAGAAAATCATCGAGAGCCTGAACCTGCGCCGGCCCATCTATCAGAAGACGGCAGCCTACGGCCACTTCGGCCGCACCGAGCCCGAGTTCACCTGGGAGGCCACCGACAAGGCCGCAGCCCTGGCCGAGCAGGCCGGATTGAAGGCCGCAGCCAAGTAGTTCTAGAAAACTGACCTGTCAGAGTCACCGCAAACAGCGAAGCCGCCCTCAAAATTCAGTGGGCGGCTTCAGTTGTCTGAGGTATGGAGAGAACTACACGAAGCGGCGGCGCAGCATCCCGGCCAAACCGGCCAGCCCGCTGCCCAGCAGCCACAAACTGGAGGGCTCCGGAATGGGGTTTGGCGATTCATTCGCAGTGACGGAAATGTCGCTCAAATAATATGAATCTGCTGTATTATACCCCTCGAAGGTCAGGGTGTCGCTGCCGGTTCCGGTTACGGTGAAGGTGAATTCCACGATGCCGTTGGTATATGTGGTTTGGTCTAAAAACTGTGTGCCATTCCACAAGGCCTGGAAGTCAGAACCGTAGCCAGCACTATTAGCGTTTATAAGCCAAAAGGCCAGTGTGTATGTTTGACTCGGAGTCGTGGTCAGAGTCTGCGCAATCGTGTCGTACTCATAGTCACTGGCTCCAAAGACCGCCGCATTGTCGCCGTTATACCCTGACCCCGTGGTATCGACCCAGATAAGAGAGCCAGATAAAGCATAAGTGATATTCCAGTCTGGAGCTGTTAAATAATAGTTTGGAGCAGGACCATATGAATAGCTGCTAAAACTGCAGTTTTGAACAAGATTGCCGCCCCCGGTGCAGTTATCGGCCCGCAGTGTAGTTGGCAATGCCGCCACGGCCGCCAGAAATCCGAATGCAAGGAAAATTTTTGCGCGCATCAACTTCTCCTTTCAAGCGAGAACTTAGCCCAAATTCTAATAGACGGCAACCCTACCAGAACCCGTAAATCAGTGTCAAGCAAAAAACTTGTACAAAATGCCCCATTTCTCCGGTGCAATTTCTTTCTGTGCGTCTATCGACTAGAATTCTTGCGGAACTATAATCCACTTTTCGACCCAGCCAGCCTCTCGATGAAGGAGATTCTCATGCGTTTCCCTGTATTTGCAGTTCTTGCTCTTGCCTTGGCCGTCGCCCCATCTGCCGCGCAATCCGCCAACTGGAGCTACCAGGGCAAAACCGGCCCTTTGGTCTGGGGCAAGCTCGACCCCGAATATCAGGCCTGCTCCAAAGGCCATGAGCAGTCGCCTCTCGACATTCGCGGCGCGCATCTGAACAAATCTCTCCGCCCCATCGAGTTCCATTACATCGGCGGGCAGATTAAGCTCACCAACGACGGCCGCACCATCATCGCGCAGGTTGATCCGGGCAGTTACATCATCGCCGGCGGCGAGCGTTACGAACTGGTCGAGTTCACTTTCCACCATCCCGGCGAGCAGGCCGTGAATGGCAAGCTCACCAGCATGGACGTGCAACTGCTCCATCGCAGTTCCGACGGCAAACAGGCCATCGTCGATGTCCGCCTGATGGAAGATGCCGGCAGTCCCAATGCCGTGCTGGCCGCGCTGTGGCCGCGCCTGCCCACCGCTGCGGGCGCAAGCGCGAAAGTCACCGAAATGGTGAACGCCGGCGGCCTGCTGCCCGCTGACCGCGGCTACTGGACCTACATGGGCTCGCTCACTACTCCGCCCTGCACCGAGGGAGTGCGCTGGTTTGTCCTGGAGCAGGAAATCAGCATAAGCCGCGACCAGTTCCGCTTCTTTGCCGCGCTCTTCCGCATGAACACCCGCGGACTGCAAGATTCGCACGGCCGCCGCATCGAAGCAAACGAGTAAGTGTCTGAGAGCAGCCAGCCGGCGGTAAGCCCGAAGGTCAATTGGCCGCATCGTAAGTGCTCCGCGTTCCCATCCTTGCGCTTTTTGCCTGGCGCAGGGGTGGGAAGCCTCGAGTTGATATCAGCGGGGTCAGTTGGTTTGTATCCGTATACCCACCCCCGGTATACTTCCCCTATGCAGTTCCACGCAGCGCCTTCCACCAGTGGCGCAAACAGAACACAATTCGTATTGCGCTTCTCGCTGGCGGCCACGCTTATCTATGTGGCGCTCACTTTTGTCGCAGGATTGCGCGCTCATTCACTGGCCTTGCTGTCGGAGGCCGGCCACAACGCCTCCGATTTCCTCGCTCTGCTGCTCAGCTTTGTCGCAGTCTACTTCCAGTCCCGCCCCGCAGATCCCTCCAGGACCTTCGGCTATCAGCGGGCCGGCGTGCTCGTTGCCTTCATTAACGCGTCCTCGCTTATCGGCATCTCCATCTGGATCTGCGTCGAGGCCATTCACCGCCTCAGCGCGCCGGTAGTGGTGCAACCCCGCCTGATGATGATTGTGGCCGCCGCTGGCGTGCTGATGAACGGCGTCATCGCAGCCATGTTGTGGCGCGTGGCCCGCGACGTGAACCTGCGCTCGGCCTTTCTGCACATGGCCGGCGATACGCTCTCCACCGCCGCTGTCATCGCCGGCGGAGCGGGAATCCTGCTGACTGGCCAAAACTGGATCGACCCCGCCCTCTCGCTCGTTATCGCCGCGCTTATCTTCTGGACCAGCCTGGGCATCGTCCGCGAGACCCTTAACATCCTTCTTGAAGGCACGCCCCGCGGCGTCTCGCTCGCCGAGATTCGCGCCGCCATGGGTTCCGTCGAAGGAGTTATCAATGTCCACGACCTGCACGTCTGGAGCCTCGGCTCGAACTCCAGCGCTCTCGCCTGTCACGTCACCATCGCAGACATTCTTCCTTCAGCGAGCGCCTGCATTCTGGCCCGGCTCAACCACCTGCTCAAGGAGCGTTTCCACATCAGCCACGTCACCATCCAGTTCGAGCACACGGGCTGCGAGCAGCTCGACGGCTGCGTAGTCCCCATGGAAGAGATGACGGGCCACACGCATCATCACGGGCACGCGCACTGATCCTGTCTACGGAGGTCTTTTCCTTGTCTCGAATTCACCGCGTGTTGGCCGCTCTTTGTTTCGTTCTGCTCCCTGCCGCGTCCGCTCCGGCTCAAACGCCGAGCACTTTGCAGGTCCCTGCCCAAGCTCAAACCGCTGCGCCCGCCGCTCTTCAACTTGAAGCGCTTTCCGGCGAGTACACTGACCCGCATGAGCCCGACACGCCGGTCAGCTTCTACGTGCAGAACAACACACTTTACTTTGAATCCGAGCGCAACGTTCCCACGGAGTTGAAGCCCATCTCGGCGCTTCAGTTCTCGGCGCCCGACGCAAAAGTCACTCTCACTTTTACTCTTGATGACGCCGGGCAGGGAAGCAGCGCCATCTTCTCCGACACACCGGCAACTCCCTATCGCCGCACCGGCCCGCCCGCCCATCACCTCTTTCACGACTACCAGCGCACCGAAGTCATGATTCCCATGCGCGATGGCGTCAAACTGCACGCGGTCATCCTCAAGCCCACGGACAACACATCGCCTCTGCCATTTCTCATCCAGCGCACGCCCTACGGGGCAGACTTCCTTACTCGCGCCTCGTTGTACGCTATTCGTCCCGAGATGGCCCGCGACGGTTACATCTTTGTTGGCGCAGACATTCGCGGCCGCTATAAAAGCGAAGGCGAGTTTGTGATGAGCCGGCCCATGGCCGATCATGGCGATCCCAAAGCTATCGACGAGAGCACGGACACGTATGACACCGTCGCCTGGCTGCTGGCCAATGTCAGTGGCAACAACGGCCAGGCCGGTTTCATCGGCACCAGCTATCCCGGCTTTCTGGCCATGGCCGCCGGCATCGATCCGCATCCTGCCGTCAAAGCCATCTCGCCGCAGGCGCCCATGATCGACGCCTGGATGGGCGACGACTTCTTCCACAACGGCGCCTTCCGCCAGAGCTACGGCTACGACTACGTTTTTCGCATGGAATCCAGCAAGCTGGAGAACTTCCACGACTACGGAAAAGACAAAGACGGCAAACCCCGCGACGGCTACGATTTCTTTTTGGAGCGCGGCAGCTTCGCGGAAGAAGTAAAGCAATCCGGTTCCCGCGTTCTGCCCACCTGGCAGCGCTTCCTTGAGCACCCAGCCTATGACCAGGTCTGGCGTTCGCGCGGCGTGCAATACTCGCTTCACGCGGTCACGGTTCCCACGCTCAGTGTCGGCGGCTACTACGATCAGGAAGATATGTTCGGTCCGCAGATCGAGTACGCCACGCTCGAGCCACACGACAAGAAGCATCAGAACTTTCTCGTCCTCGGACCATGGCGTCATGGCTACTGGGCAACTTCCGCGCGCTATCTTGGCAGCCTCGATTTCAACGAGCCCACCGGCAAAGAGTTTCGCACCCGCTTCGAAGCAAAATTCTTCGCTCACTACCTGAAGGATGCGCCCGGCACAAATGCCTCCGGCTTTGATCTGGTTGATACGGCCAGCTTTCAAACCGGCTCCAACACCTGGAAGTTCTACTCTCACTTCCCGCCTAAAGATTCCCGGCTCACGCGACTGCACCTTGAGGGCGATGGCCGTCTGGCATGGACCAGTTCCTCCACACCCGCCGCGACCGCCTATCTCAGCGATCCCGCCAACCCCGTGCCTTACCTCCATCGCCCCATCCAGGAGACTTACAGCGAAGGCTCGCGGTGGTACAACTGGCTCACCGAAGACCAGCGCTTTGTCACTAGCCGTAAAGACGTTGCCGTCTGGAAGCTGCCCGTGCAGAAGACTGATCTGGTCCTGACAGGCGAGGTTTTCGCCGACATTTACGCCTCCACCACCGGCACGGACAACGACATGGTGGCCAAGCTGATCGACCAATATCCCGCCGACGATCCCGACCCGAAGATGCGCGGCTATCAACTTATGACGAATGCGGAGATCTTCCGCGGCCGCTATCTCGGCAGTTTTGAGCATCCCTCGCCGCTCAAGGCCGGTTCCATCCGCGAGTACAAGTTTTCGCTGCACGACATTGACCATGTCTTCAAGGCCGGCCACACGGTGATGGTGGAGATTCAGAGCACCTGGTTTCCGCTCTACGACCGCAATCCGCAGACGTTTGTGCCCAACATCATGACCGCCCAGCCGGCAGACTACAAACCCGCGACCATCACCATCTACTCCGGCGAGGGGCATGATTCGACGTTGCAGGCGCCTGTCATGAACGGGTGCGCATCAGCTAAGTGCTTTTGAAATTGGATCTTAACTTGACACATAATATGTGTGCACGTATACTGTGTTCATGAACATTACCCTCTCCATCGACGAACAACTTGCCGAGCGGGCGCGAGAGAAACTCCGCGCCGTGGGCAAGAGCCTGAATCAGGAGATTCGCGAGCATCTCCAGCATGTGGCCGGGGACGGTGACGAGCAACTTGAACGCGACCTGGAGTTCCTCCAGAGCACAGCGGGGCTTGGCAACTCGAACGGATGGAAGTACAACCGCGAAGATGCATATGAAGAGCGCCTGAAGTGGCCTCGGTCATGACGCCCGACACCCCGAAGACGAAGCTCTCCCGTCTGTTCGAGCGAGTAGAGAATGGCGAAGAAGTAATCATCACCAGGTCTGGAAGGCCGGTAGCGCGATTCGAGCCCACTCCAGGATCTCCGCGCACATTTCTGGATACGAATATCCTTCTCTACAGCGATGATCTTGCGCATGCCGCAAAGCAACAGCGGGCGTTGGAGCTGATTCTGGAGCACAAAGCGCAACATACAGGTGTAGTTTCTTTGCAGGTGCTACAGGAGTATTTTGTGAACGCCACGCGGAAGCTCGGCCTCGATCCTGGATTGGTCCGGCAAAAGGTCGAGACCTATTGCCGCTTCGACGTTGTTGAGCCGGTCGCCGCGGATATTCTCGCGGCAATCGACTTCCATCGGCTGCACCGGATCTCCTACTGGGATACTCTGGTGCTTCACTGTGCCAGGAAGGCAGGCTGCCGCGTGCTTCTCACCGAAGATATGCAGCACGGGCAGGTCATCGATGGTGTGCGGATCGTCAATCCGTTTCTATAATGCCTGCATCCTCATTTCGCGTTAGAATAGAGACAGCAGCATGACTCTCCATCAGCCTATTCCGGCCCTCCTCTAGCGGCGCTCGCCGCCTACACTCATTTTCCGCCCATTTTCAATTTTGTCCCCCAAGAGAAGCAGCAACACGCCCCCCGCATGGGCGAATGAATTTCAGACGTGCGCATGAGGTTTCACTATGATGGATCGTTTGGAACAGATGGAGCAGCGCTACGAGGAGCTCTCCACGCAGCTCTCGCAACCGGAAATTGTCAACGACCGCGAAAAGTATCAAAAAGCCGGCAGGGCGCTCAGCGAGCTGGAAACCCCGGTGATGAAGTTTCGCGAGCTGAAGCTGGTTCGCCTGGGCCTGGCAGAAGCCCGCGCCATGCTGGCCGATCCTGACATGAAGGATATGGCCGAGGAGGAAATCGCCCAGCTTGCGCCCCGCGAGCCTCTTCTGGAAGAAGAGATCAAAGTTCTGCTGCTGCCCAAGGACCCGAACGACGAAAAGAACGTCATTCTTGAAATCCGCGCCGGCACCGGCGGCGACGAAGCCTCGCTCTTTGCTGCCGAGGTCTTCCGCATGTACCAGCGCTTTGCCGAGCAGCATCGCTGGAAGATCGAACTGCTTTCCATGTCCGAGTCGGGCGTGGGCGGCTTCAAAGAAGTCATCGCCATCATCGAGGGCGAGCGCGTTTATTCCCAACTTAAATGGGAAAGCGGCGTACATCGCGTGCAGCGGGTTCCCGAAACGGAAACCCAGGGCCGCGTCCACACCTCCGCCATCACTGTGGCCGTGCTCCCTGAAGCCGAAGAAGTAGATGTGAAGATCGAAGCCAAAGACATCCGCATCGACACCTTCTGCTCCTCCGGTCCCGGCGGCCAGTCGGTGAACACCACGTACTCCGCCGTGCGCATCACCCACATTCCAACGAATACAGTGGTCAGTTGCCAGGACGAGAAGTCGCAGATCAAGAATCGCGAAAAAGGGATGCGCGTATTGCGTTCGCGGCTTTACGAAATGGAGATGGAAAAGCAGAATGCGGAGCTGGCCCGCGAGCGCAAGCAGATGGTGGGAACGGGCGACCGCAGCGAGAAGATTCGCACCTACAACTTTCCGCAGAACCGGCTTACGGATCACCGTATCGGCCTCACGCTTCATCAACTCGACCTCATCATGGAAGGCAAGCTGCAACCCATCGTCGATGCGCTCATTGCCCACAACCAGGCGGAGCAGTTGAAGTCTGCCCCAGCCTCGCGGTAACTTGCCGGGCAGAGGGGAGGTTGCATGATCCTGAAAACGGCGATTGAAAAAGGCGAGCAGCATCTCAGTCGCGGGCCGCATCCCGAGCGTGCCCGGCGCGACGCCGAATTGCTGCTGCAGCACATCGTTCAGGATCAGCGGGCGACCTTCATGGCGCGCTGGCAAGAGAAGCTCGACAACGAGGAAGAGTGGCGCTACTGGGCGCTCATTAACCGCCGCTTCGGCGGCGAGCCCATCCAGTACATTGTCGGCGAAACCGAATTTTACGGGTTGCCCATTCGCGTGACGCGCGACGTTCTGATTCCCCGCCCGGAGACCGAACACCTGGTAGAAAAGGTGCTCGAGCTGGCCGCGAACATCAAAGCTACGAAGATCGCAGAGGTTGGCACCGGCTCGGGAGCTATCGCCATTGCGCTAGCTCACAAAATGCCCTATGCGCGCATCACGGCCGCCGATATCTCCGAGCCCGCCCTGGCCGTTGCCCGGGCAAACGCCAGGCGCAACGAGGTTGCCATCCGCTTTCTGCACGGCGACCTGTTGACTCCTGTTCGCGGAAAACTCGATATCGTCGTCTCCAACCCTCCTTACGTCGCCACGGCTGATCGCGCCCAGCTCTCCGTCGAGGTGCGCGACTACGAGCCGGAACTGGCCCTCTTTGCCGGCGACGACGGCCTCGACATCTATCGCCGCCTCATTCCCGCCGCCTTCGATGCGCTCGTCCCCGGCGGATACCTGGTTCTCGAAATCGGCTACGGCCAGTCGCAGGCAATCACAAATCTACTCACCTCCTCCGGCTTCGAAAAAATCGAATTCCTCCCCGACCTGCAAGGCATTCCCCGTGTAGCCTCCGCCCAGCGGCCGTGAGCCGTAGTCTTCGATGACCTTTCCCGCGTCTATCCTGTAGAGGCTGTGCCTCAGGAGCCGCCATGAAGCTTTCCCTCCTATCCGCATTTGTTCTCGGCCTCGCGCTCTCCGTCTCCGCGCAGGATGCGCCCATCAACCAGCCCACAAATCAAACTCCTGCGCAGGGAACAAGTCAGGCGCGCGGCCAGCGCGGCTTGCGCGGAGGCTGGGGTGGTGAAGGCCTCACCGGGACCGTCACGGAAGTCGCAGCCAGTCACTACACCATCAAGACGGACGAAGGCGAAACCTATACGGTCTTCTACAGCGTCAACACCCGCATCGTGAGGCAGACCATCCAGCGGCATAGTCCCGGCGGCGCGGCCGGCGGCGTTCCTCCGCAGATTCTACAGCCGGCCGACATCAAAGTGGGCGATGCGATCGGCGTTATGGGCGAGGTGGACGCGACAGCCAAAACCGCCGGCGCTGTGGTGATTGCGCAACTTGACCCCGCGCGCGCCGCGCAACTGCGCCAGCAGCGGGCCAGCTACGGCAAAACCTGGCTGATGGGCAAGGTGACCGCCATCGACGGCGTCAAGGTCACTCTCCTCGGCTCGCTCGATAACGCTGCCTATTCCTTCATCGCCGACGAGAACACCACCTTCCGCAAGCGCCGCGAACCCATTACGCTCGCTGATGTGCAGGTGGGCGATATGGTGCGTGTCGAAGGCGCAGCAAAGGAAGGCGGCTTTCTGGCCGCTTCGGTCGTTGTGATGGGCTTGCCGCCCGGAGGAACGCCGAGGATTCCGCGCCAAATCGCGCCTGCCCCGCAACCCTGATCGCTCGATCCGCGGCTCTGCATCGCTCCGGCCTCAGCCGTGACCGCAACAGATTGAATGCGTTTTCTCAGACTGCCGATCCCAGCGCAGCCCCGGCCCATAGCAGCGCTTCTGCGTAGCAGCGGTTGCCCTTGTCCTCGTCCAGTTCACTTTCCCGGTTGGCCGCGTCGCGAGCTTGCCAGTCGCCCTGCTCGTGGCTTTCCAGCCATTGCAGCAGGGCACGTTCAGGAACCTTCTTGCCCAGCAGAGCCAGGCGGATTTCATCGCGCAGCGGCAGCGCCGGCGTCAGTTTTTCCATCGGGATCAACAGCATGGCCGGCAGCAGGCTCATCATGCCCAGCAAAAATTGTTCAGTCGGGTCCAGCGCGCACTGCTGTGCGGCCAGCTCGCAAAACCGCCCGCGCACAAAAGCCATGCGCAATATCTCCGGCGGCTGATCGCCGTTGAGTTCGCTGGCGATGGCCAGCGTGGCAATGCGGCGAAAGGCTTCTTCGCCCACGGCCAGCAGCGCCGCCTGAATCGAGCTTACCTCCTGCCGCACAGCGCACATGGGCGAATTCACTAGCCGCAACAGGCGATAGGTGAGGGACGTGTCGCGCTTTAACAGCCGGGTCAGCTTGCGCAGGTCGATATTTTCGCCCCGCATCAATTGCAGAACCTCGAGGTGAGAGAGCCGGTTGGCGGGAATCTTGCGATTTTCCATCAGCTCCGGACGGCAAAAATAGTAGCCTTGAAAAAGCGTAAAGCCTTCCGCGCGAGCTCGCTTGTACTCCGCATGTGTCTCGATCTTTTCGGCAAGCAGCGCCACCTTCATGCCGCTCAGCCTCCGCAAAAGGCGCTGCCGCTCCTCGGCGCTGGTCATCAGAAAATCAACTTTGATGTAGTCGGCCAACTGCACAAGCGGATCGAACTTTGGCGCCCACACAAAATCATCCAGCGCCAGCCGGAATCCAGCGGCCTTCAGTTTGCGGCAGGCTTCAATCAATTCGGGAGTGGGCTCCACTGTCTCCAGAATCTCCAGCACCGTCTGGCCGGGGGGCAAAACATGCACCAGATCCTCGGTCAGTGACTCCAGTGTGCAATTGACAAATGCAGGCAACCCGCCGGTCAGTTTTTCAATGCCGAAGAGGACCGTATTATCGAGCATGGTGCTGGTGGCCACATTGCCGTCGCCGCTGAAAATCGCTTCCGGCCCCGCCCGGAAGAGCAGCTCGTAGGCATGAATCCGTCCGTGCAGGTCCAAAATAGGCTGGCGCGCCACATAACGCAGCGCGCCGGCAAGTTCATCCAATTCCCGTTGCGCGTTCAGCCCTGGTTCCGCCAGCGTCGCCATGCGTATCTACCCGCATCTATTATCGGCATTGCCGGCACAAACCATCAGGAAATCCGAAAACGCGCGCAACCATTCGGCGGCGTCTCGGGAGCTTTTCTCATCAACCCATATACATTCCGCCGTTCACGTCCAGCACGTGTCCGGTAATATAAGCGGCCGCATCCGAGGCCAGGAACTTGACCGCATTGGCAATGTCCTGGTCTGTTCCGCGCCGTCCCAGAGGAATCTGCGCCAGCATTGCCGCGCTCACCTTCTCGTCCAGCACCGCGGTCATCGGCGTTTCAATAAAGCCCGGCGCCACGGCGTTCACGGTGATTCCCCGCGAGCCAACTTCGCGCGCCAGTGACTTCGTCATGCCAATCAGCCCGGCCTTTGACGCCGCATAATTCACCTGTCCCGCCTGTCCGGCCCGGCCCACCACGCTGGCCATGTTCACGATCCGGCCCCAGCGGTTCTTGATCATCTGCCGCAGCAGGGCTTGCGTCATCAGAAACTGGCCTGTCAAATTGATGTTCAGCACCAGGTCCCACTCCGCCCGCTTCATGCTCATCATCAGGTTGTCGCGAGTAACTCCGGCATTGTTCACCAGCACTTCGACCTTGCCAAACTTTTCCAGCACCGCCTTGGCCCCGGCTTCAATCGACTCCTGGTTCGACACATCAATCCGGAAGGCCGCCGCCGTGCCGCCCAACGCCTCAATCTCCTTGACAACCAGCGCCAGCTTCTCCTCGTTGATGTCCGCCAGGGCCAGCACAGCCCCTGCCCGCGCCAGTTCCAGCGCGCAGGCCCGCCCAATTCCCTGGGCAGCTCCGGTTACCAGCGCAATTCTTCCCTGCAAATCAGCCATATCTTCCCCTGACCTCTCGCGCACAACTCCGCGCCCTTTCATTTCTCAGTATAAATGTGCGAGAGTGATAGCCTTGCCCGCCTAGCCTCTAGCATTCAGCTTCCAGCTTCTAGCAAAAGCCGGACGGTCAAAGCGAGGAGCTAAAAGCAAGAGGCTAAAGGCTAGAAGCTGACTTTTTAACCCGTCGGCGTCGCCACCGCCGTCACCGGACGCGCCACCATCGCCGGCCTTACCAGCTCCGCCGGCCACACATAAACCGCCAGCCGCCGCGAGTAGTGCAGCACCGGTTCTTGCTCCGGAAGCTTGATTCCAACAGCCTCGGCCAGATCGTTCTGCTCAATCTCCGCCTCGGCCTCTTCCAGATCCCACGAGGCATGGTGCAGGTTGGCTCGAATTGGTTGCCCAGCCCGGTTGGTCGAAAACAAAAAATGGCGTTCCATCAAAAAATATTCCAGCGAGCCGGACCCCGCCTCCAACAGCCGCTTCGACGGCCCCAGCCCGCGGTAAAGCGCCTTGAAAACCACCGGCCGGGCTGAAAACCGTCTCCGGCTATAGAACGCAAACTCACGCTCGGTTTTCTGCTTCAAATACATTTCAGCCCAGTGGTAAGGCAAGCGATAAAACGCTCTTCCCGCCGCACCCGCCAGCAAATTGGCAGAGTCCAGCGAGAGGCAAACCACCCCCTGCGTTCCCGTCCGTTCTTCTACCACATAGGTGCGCAGGCTCAAATCGGGGAAGCTGCGCCCGCCCGGCAGCATCGCCATATTGCGAATCCTGATCCGATCCATCCAGAAGGGCAGAATCCCCACCCAGGCCGACCCCTGATACGTGTCCAACTGCAAGCCGGAGGGAATCAGATGCGCCAGCGACGAGGCCGGAACCGGCCAGTGCGCCAGCAGCAGATCGTTCCACCGCTGCGCCATCCTCCAGCGGCCCGGCGGCAGTGGTTGCGAATCACGCATTGTGCCTCTGTTGAACTCCCCCATGCCCGGTTGCTCTTGCCTTTCCTGTCCTGGTCGATCTGCTTGTCCTGATGGATGCCAGGAGCAGAAGTGCGAATCTCTACCGCCATCCGTCTCTATGTCGTATTCTGTTCGCGAGCCCTTACCCATGTCCAGTGAATCTATTATGACTCCCGGCGCGCGCAACCAGACTGAAGTCTTTGCCATTCACGGAGCCGACCCTGAAGTGCTGGCCTACGCCATGGCCAAGTATTCCCGCTCGGCCCTCTCCATGCGCGAATCGCTCGCCGAAATCAGCAGCCAGCGCGCCGAGCAGTTCCTCAATACCTTCTACTTCCAATACGGCCACCGCTCCATCGCCGACCTGGCCCACGTGGCCATGTCCATCGAGCGGCTCAGCCTGCTGGCCGCCGTCTTTCTGGTCGATGAGCAAAGGTGGGACGGCCAGGAACGGTCTACAAGGTACCAGAACTTCCTCAAATCCGGCTGGTATTTTCCCGATTTCGCCGCCGACACCGCCTCGGCCAAACTCTACGCCGAAACCATCGAGAGCCTTTTCGCAACCTACCGGCGGGTCAACGAGGCAGTCTTCGAGGCACTGCGCCGCCGCGTCCCCTGCCCCGAGGGAACCAAACCCGAGGCACAAGAAAAATTTGCCCGCACCCTCCGGGCACGCGCCTTCGACGTGGCCCGCTACCTGCTCCCTCTGGCCACCAACACCTCTCTCGGACAAATCGTCAACGCGCGTACCCTTGAAACCCAGGTCTCCCGCCTGCTCTCCCACCCCGCCGCCGAAGTTCGCGATCTGGCGGTCAAGCTTCGCGAAGCCGCCACTGGCCCTGCATGGAACGTCAATGCCCAGGCCGGAGCAACCTTCCTTGAAATGCTCGAGGCTTCCGATCCGGAGCTGGTCGCCGAAGCCGCCAACCTCCTCACCCGCGAAGTTCGCACCGCTCCCACGCTGGTCAAATACGCTCAGCCCAACGACTATCTCGCCCAAACCCAAACAGACCTTGCCCAGGCCGCTGCCGAGCTGCTGAAAGACCAGCCCATTGCCGCGTCCCCGGTCGTCGATCTGGTGGAATACACCGAATCCCTGGAAGTCGAGCTGGCCTCCACCTTGCTCTACTCCGCCTCGCACGACCCCTACCGCCAGATTCGCGACCTAATCGCGACTCTGCCCGAGGCCCGCGTCCTTGAAATCATCGAAATCGGCCTGCGCCATCGCGGCAAACACGACGAAGCCCTGCGCCCCTTCCATGCCGGTGCGGCTCTTCGTTTTGACATCCTCATGGACACCGGCGGCTTCCGCGACATGCACCGCCATCGCCGCTGCACGCAGATCATCCAGCCCTTCACCGCCCTGCACGGCTACGAGATTCCGGCCTCCGGAGACCTCGGCCCTGGGGACAAAAACGGCTATAACGACATCCTTATCGAAGCCTGCTGCCGCGCTGATTTCATCTCCGCCGTCGAAGCTGCCCACGCCGCCAGCGCGCAAATCGCCGCCGGCCCAGCCCCCGAGGCCGCCCAATCCGCGCTTTACCTGTTGCCGCTGGCCACTCGTATCCGCAGCCTCTTCAAAATGGACTTCGCCGAAGCCCAATACATTATCGAGTTGCGCTCCGGTCCCGCCGGCCACTTCAGCTACCGCCGCATCGCCTGGGAGATGTTCCTGGCCCTCCAGCGCCAGCACCCCGCCCTGGCCAGCCACATCCGCGTCACCGACTTCACCAAGCCCATCGACCTGTTGCAGCGGTAGCGACCATGTTTCAAGAACATATACTGCATCGCGACACGCCAGACAGTTTTGAATGTTCCGCGCTAATGAGATTGTTCTGTCGATTGGCGCTGACATCGTCGTATGATTCTAGAAGGGTTCCTGCAAGGCGGGCACTCACCGGAGCATAGATGCCAATTCAGCTTCTTGAGCATGCGGACAGCCTACGACGAGCAATTACTCCGGGAATTGCCCTGAAGCATAAATCCTCTTTGGGACAATTCATGACGCCTGCGCCAGTAGCGCGATTCATGGCCTCGATGTTTCCGCCAAGCATGCTAACTGAATGTAAATTACTAGATGCAGGTGCCGGGATTGGCTCACTTAGCTGTGCATTCCTCGACCGTTGGGCTACCTATGATGGGTTCTCCTTTCATGATGTGGAGATAGATGCCTATGAAATTGACCCAATCCTGCGCGCCCACCTTGAACAAGTATTTGCCCGCTACCAATCTAGGCTGTCCATTAACTATCGTGCGATTCCAAATGACTTTATCGAGGCGGCGGCAATGCAAAGTTTGGCTCCTCGGCGATATACACATGCGATCTTGAATCCGCCATATAAGAAAATCAACAGTTTATCTCGCCACCGCATGATTTTGAGGCAGGTGGGTATCGAAACAGTGAATCTCTACTCTGCTTTTGTCGCTCTAGCGTTGTCGCTGATGAAGCCAGGGGGGCAGCTAGTTGCTATCATCCCGCGCAGCTTCTGCAATGGCCCCTATTATCACCCATTCCGCGAATACCTCCTTAACCGTGCCGCACTGCGCCAACTGCATCTGTTTGCATCACGAACAACGGCATTCAAGGACGATGAAGTGCTCCAGGAGAACGTCATCATGCGGTTGGAGTGTGCAGGGGTTCAAAACAACGTGACGGTATCCAACTCCACCGACGACAGCTTTAGCGATCTTATCGTTCATGAGCATCCCTTTGACCGGATCGTCTTGCCGGATGATCCAAACAAATTTATTCACGTTCCAACCACGCTCGGATACAACGCTATAGAAATGTCCAAGGGAGTTCAATTCACTCCAGCCGATCTTGGGATTGAAGTTTCAACAGGCCCTGTTGTGGACTTTAGATTGCTCGAATTTATCCAGGAGAAGCCTGATAAGGATGCCGTGCCACTCCTCTATCCGGGCCATTTCAGTGGTCAGGTAACCAACTGGCCAAAAGAAGGAATCAAGCGCGGAAATGCGATCCAACTCAATGAGAAAACGAGAAAGTGGCTCTACCCAAATGGATTTTATACAGTGGTCAGACGGTTTTCATCAAAAGAGGAACCGCGACGCATTATTGCAAGTGTTGTGAGACCTGACAAATTCCCTACCTCGAAATACCTGGGTTTTGAAAACCACTTGAACGTTTTTCACGAAGAGAAGCACGGATTGACTGAAGCACTCGCTTATGGATTGGCAGTCTTCCTCAACACCACAGCAGTCGATGAAAATTTCCGTCGTTTTAACGGACATACCCAAGTCAACGCCACAGATCTTAGGCAGATGAAGTTTCCTGATCGGCGTACCCTAATCGCGATTGGCGAATGCGCACGTAGCCAGGGTGCTATTTCACAGGCCAGAATGGATGCAATTGCGCAGGGACTTACCGGATGAATAAGAATGCATTACTCAAATCAGCACTGCAAGTTTTGGCTGCTCTCGGCCTTCCAAAACTACAACAGAACGAACGTTCAGCACTCTCGTTGCTGGCCTTACTTAATCTGCAACCAAAAATGAATTGGCCACATGCAGAAAGCCCGTTAATGGGAATCACTCCAATCATGGATTGGATTCGTGACCATTACGACAAAATCTACGCACCCAACACACGGGAGACGATACGGCGCCAAACAATGCACCAATTCGTTGATGCCGGCCTTGTTGTCTACAATCCCGATAAGCCCAATCGACCGGTGAATAGCCCCGCAGCTGTATATCAAATTGAGCCCTTCGCACTTGAATTGATGCGTAGCTTTGGCTCATCTAAGTGGCAAGAGAACTTGACGGCATACCTTGCGAAACACCAATCCTTAGCGGCTCAATACGCGAATGAACGCGAGCAAGAACTCGTACCTGTCAAGATCGCTACCGGAAAATTGATCAAACTTAGTCCCGGTGAACACAGTGAGTTGATCCGAGAAATTATCGAGAGCTTCGCCGCGCGTTTTGTGCCCGGAGCCGTCCTGATCTATGCCGGAGATACGGGCAAAAAGTGGGGGTACTTTGAGAAACCTTTGCTCGATAATCTCGGTGTAAAGATCGAAGCTCACGGCAAAATGCCCGACGTAGTGCTATATTACCCCGCCCGTAACTGGCTCCTATTGGTTGAATCCGTCACTAGCCACGGCCCCGTTGATGGTAAGCGCCATGCAGAACTTGCCAATCTGTTTGCTAAGTCGAAGGCCGGATTGGTATACGTCACAGCCTTTCCAAATCGATCCATCATGGGCCGTTATCTTGGTGAGATCGCATGGGAAACCGAAGTGTGGGTCGCCGACGCTCCTTCGCACCTGATCCATTTCAACGGGGAGAAGTTTCTTGGTCCTTATGCATCCCAGTAGCCGCGCGGAGTATTGAAGGCATCGAGCACCGCCTCATCCACCTTCGCCGGGTTCCTTCCAGACCGGGGAACCCGTTTACAGATAATTAACTCTTCCCGGTGCATACTGGCAGAAAGAGCCAAAATATCCATGCCGAACTCAATCTGTCTGCTATCTCCCCGATCTGACCCCCAAAAAACGCCTTTGACCCACCCCCCCCCTATGTTTTTTGAGGATTTTTCTGCAGTCAAATTCTAGTAAAACACATGGATTCAACTAGATACAATCTTACTCTGTTAACGAAAAGGTAACATCGAACTCCTGATTTTGCCCTGTTTTTGGCCCAAAAAGGCCCTGTTTTGACCAAAAAAAGCTAATTATTCGCCGATTTTGGCGTCCCAGAGCCTGCCAGGAACGAACGGGAAGCGGTCCAGCGAGACAGCAAAAAATCAGCTCACCGGTTCCAGATGCGCGGTAAAGTGCCGCAGGAATGGAGCCTCGTAAGTCAGGCGCATTCCCTTGATCTTTTCGCGCCGCGCAAAGACCTGCAGAATGATTTCGACCACGTAGTCAACATGGCTCTGCGTATAAACCCGCCGCGGAATCGCCAGCCGCACCAGTTCCATCTGTGCCGCTGCGGCAAACATCAGGCTGCCAATCTCCACCGCGCGGATTCCGCCCTCCAGGTACAACTCCGCCGCCAGCGCCACGCCGGGAAACTGCTCCACTGGTATGTGCGGCAAGAACGCCTTGGCGTCGAGATAGATCGCGTGTCCGCCCGGCGGCTGCACAATCGGCACGCCATGCTCGGAGATGTGATTGCCGAGGTACGCCGTCGAAGCAATCCGGTAGCGCAGGTAATCCTCTTCAAGCGATTCCTGAATGCCCACCGCAATGGCTTCCAGGTCGCGCCCGGCCAGCCCGCCGTAGGTGGGATAGCCCTCGGTCAGAATCAGCAGGTCCTTCTCCTGCCGGGCAAGAATGTCATCGTTGGTGCACAAAAATCCGCCGATGTTCGCCATGCCATCTTTCTTGGCGCTCATGGTGCAGCCGTCGCCCAGCGCAAACATCTCCTGCGCGATCTGCTTGGGCGTCTTGTCCGCGTAACCCGGCTCGCGCAGTTTAATAAAGTAAGCGTTCTCGGCAAACCGGCAGGCATCAAAGTACAGCGGAATCTCGTGCTTGTGGCAAACCGCGGAGACGGCCCGCGCATTTTCCATCGACACGGGCTGCCCGCCGCCGGAGTTGTTGGTCACGGTAAGCATCACCAGCGGAATGCGGTCGCGGCCGACGCGTTTGATCAGCGCCTCCAGCGCCGCCACATCCATGTTGCCCTTGAAGGGCAGCCGCTTCTCCGGGTGTCGCGCCTCGGGCAGCAACAGGTCTACCGCTTCGGCGCCAACGGATTCAACATTGGCGCGGGTGGTGTCAAAGTGCGTGTTGTTCGGCACCACGTCGCCCGGCTTGCACATCACCTTGAAAAGAATCCGTTCCGCGGCCCGTCCCTGGTGCGTTGGGATCACGTGCGTGTAGCCCACAATATCCTGTACGGAATTCTTGAAGCGAACAAAGCTGCGGCTGCCCGCATAGCTCTCGTCACCCTCCATCACCGCCGCCCACTGGTGCGTGGACATGGCCCCGGTGCCGGAGTCGGTGAGCAGGTCGATCAGCACATCGTCAGCCGGAAGCAGAAACAAATTGTAGTGCGCCGCGCGCAGCAGCTTTTCCCGCTCCTCGCGCGTGGTCCAGCGGATGGGTTCAACGCTCTTGATGCGAAAAGGTTCAAAGATAGTTTTGATTGCCATAGAAAAACTCCCCGTGGCCGGGCAAATCTTTTCTGCCATCGCCCTGGCCGGCGTCGCTCCAGCGACGCGTTTGACTCGGCAATCAGTCTTGTCCCCCAAAGGGTATTTTCCCTTTCGGCGGCAAAGATAGCCCGCAAGCCAAACCTTGCAATCCTACGACCAGAGGAGCGGGGAAGGCAACTAAAGGAACAGGTGGCAGAAGCAGTCGATATTATCTTGACTTTAAATAATTAATGTATGTATTGTATGTATGTTGAATGGAGGGTCATTCAGTGAAACCCACAGAACAGACCAAGCGGCATGTGATTGCAACTTATGTGACTCCGGCGCGCATGAAAGGGGAGAAAACGATTCAGGTCAAAGTTGGAAATATCCAGAAGGAGCTTGGTTGGACAAACCGAACGCCATCAGTTTTTTCAACCTTGCTATCGAAGGACTTCCAGCAAGAGGCTGGCCTGGAGCTAGTTGAGAAGAGTGGTGGTCCGCCATCTGGCGGGCCAAGTACGACCTGGCAGCTTGTCTTTCATGTTCTGGATAAGGACGAAGCGGCAGAATCAGCGGCAAAGGCCAATTCAAGCGGCGAGGGGTTGATGGCGCTTTACGGCATCTGCGCGGAAACATTCAAGGCGCTTGGCGGCGGCGACGAGTTTTTGCGTCGTGAGCGGGAATGGGGTCCGGATGTATGGGAAAGATACGAAACGGAATCTCGTAAAAATCGGAAGACGGAGGCAGCAAGGTGAATCGGATCTATTGGGATTCGATGCTTTTCATTTATTTGCTTGAAGCGAATCCCCTCTTCGGAGCGAGAGTGCAGCGGCTGCATCAAGAGATGTTGCGGCGTGGCGACATTTTATGCACCAGCATCTTCACCGTTGGCGAAGTGCTGACAGGACCACGAAAGCGGAATGATATTGCGGGTGTCAACAGCTTGAAGAAATTCTTTGGTGGAAAAGAGATTGAAATACTGCCTTTTACAATTGAAGCTGCTGACAGGTTCAGTATCATCCGAGCGGGAGAGCGCGTGAGTCAGGCCGATGGAATTCATCTGGCGTCGGCTGCGGCGACTGGAGTTGACCTCTTTGTTACGAATGACAGCAAGCTGCGTAACCTTAGAATTCCCGGAATCAGATTCTTTGCCGATTTGGACGGCAAGCTGTCATGATGCTGCAATAGGAGATCGCGGTCCAGCCATGCAATAAGCCCTACCAGTTGCCGCTGCTAGAATCTTCTGGGAGTCGCCTTCATGAGCGTAACCGCCCTTTATCCCGGCACCTTTGATCCGCCCACCAACGGTCACATCGACCTGATTCAGCGCGGCGCCAAGCTTTTTGACCACCTCACGGTCGCCATCCTCAGCAATCCCGGCAAAGATCCCCTCTTTACTGTTGCGGAACGCGTAGAGATGCTCAAGGAATCGACCGGTTCGCTGGCCAACGTCTCGGTAGCCACATTCGACGGCCTGATGGTGGATTTCGCGCGCCAGCAAGGCGCTACGGCCGTGCTGCGCGGCATCCGCGCCATCAGCGACTACGAGTACGAGTTCCAGATGGCCCTGATGAACCGCCGCCTGGCCCCGGAGATCGAGACCGTCTTCCTGCAGCCCGCCGGCCGCTACTCCTTTGTCAGTTCGCGCATGTTGAAGGAGGTTTTCAGCTTCGGTGGAGATGTGGGCGGACTTGTTCCGCCGAATGTGCTCAAGCGCCTCCGCGCCCGCATCCCGACAAACTGAGCCGCTTTCTGGCCCGAAAAGCGAAAAGAGAGAACACAATGACTGCTCCGGACCCAAATCTGAAATTGGCAGTTGTCTTCGAAAGTGATGATCCAGTCGCACTTGGTATTGCAAAGGCAGCGATCGAAGAAGCCGAAATTGAGTTTGCTGTAACCGAGGATGCGCTCACCGGTTTCGGGTTCAGTCCGATTATTAATCCTGTTTGCAGAATTCAGGTCGCCGAGTCCTGCCGAGTCCAGGCGCTCGATCTTTTGAAAGATTTATTAACTCCAGCGAATCCAGAGTTGACGGACGAAACTGGCAGGGACGAACAGCATCGCTCCTCGTAACGCCGTGCCGATAACCTCTATTTTCAGCCCCGTCATTTTGCGTCAGCCGCAAAATCTGTAAAGATAGAAGCATCATGAGTTCAGGCATTTCTTCACAAGTCTTTGCCGGTCGCATTGGCCGGATCGAGGTTTCCGCAACCCTGGCAGTGGCCGCCGAGGCTGCAAAGCTGCGCGCCCAGGGCGCCAACCTGGTGGATTTCGGTGCGGGCGAGCCGCATTTTCCCACGCCGCGGCACATTAAAGACGCCGCCATTGCCGCCATCGACGCCAACTTCACCCGCTACACGGTGGTCCAGGGCATTCCCGACCTGCGCAAGGCCATTATTGAGCGCCATGCCACCGACTTTGGCTCCGACTATGGCCTGGACGAGGCTGTCTTTACCACTGGCGGCAAGCAGGCGCTCTTCAACACCCTGCAAATCCTTGTCGATCACGGCGATGAAGTGATCCTGCCCGTCCCGTACTGGGTCAGCTTTGCGGACATCATTCAGTACGCCGGCGGCAAGGTTGTCTATCTTCAGACGCAGGAGTCGGAGAACTTCCGCATCACGGCCGACGCCATCGAAAAGGCCATCACGCCGCGCACCAAGGCCATTATCCTTAATTCGCCATCGAACCCGGCCGGCTCGGTGGTCAGCGCCGCCGATCTGGAGCGCATCGTCCACCTGGCCCACGACCGCAAGATATTCCTGCTGCTGGATGAGTGCTACGTCTATCTGAACTATGCCGGCAAGCCGGTCAGCGGCGGCTCATTCAGTTGGGCCAAAGAGCACATGGTTGTCCTCGGCTCGCTTTCCAAGACTTACGCGATGACCGGCTGGCGGGCAGGCTTTGCGCTGGCCTCGAAGTCCGTCACGGCCAACCTCGCCAAGCTCCAGTCGCAATCCACCTCCAACGCCACCAGCTTTGTGCAGAAGGCCGCCGTCGCCGCCCTGGCCAGCTCGCAGGAGTGCGTCAGCGAGTTCCGCGCCGAGTTCATCAGCCTGCGCGACTACATGCTGGCCAGGCTGGCGGAGATTCCCGGCCTCACCTGCACCAAGCCCGAGGGCGCTTTTTACGTTTATCCCAATATCGGCGCTTTCCTGGGCAAAGGCGGCATCAAGACCTCAACCGAGCTGGCCACCCGCCTGCTCCACGAGGCCCATGTCGTCACCGTGCCCGGCGAGGCCTTCGGCACAGCGGAGCACATTCGTATGTCTTACCCGGTGACCCGGCAGAACATCGACGAAGGGACACGGCGCATGGGGGAATTTCTGGTAAAACTGTCCTGATCAAAGCTTTGGAATTGACGTTTCCACACAGGTAGTTTTGCGATGTGGGATGCGGGAAACTGTCTCCATTCAACGCGGTGCCACCCTGCAGCCGGCGCCGTCCATACAAAGATTTATTTCTTCACTGTGCAAACGTATCGTTTGTCGGGTAGGATGTTTCAGCAATGACGAAGCCAATTGATTTTCGCCCCGTGATTCTTGCCGGGGGCAGCGGCACACGCTTCTGGCCCCGCTCCCGCCGCGCCCATGCCAAGCAGGTTCTTGCCCTGGATGGTGAGCGCTCCATGATTCAGCAGACCGTTGAGAGGCTCAAGCCACTAGCCACCCTGGACAAAACCTGGGTTATTACCAACGAACTTCTGGCCCACGAAATCGCCGACCAGTTGAAGAGCATACCTGCCGGACAGATCGTTCGGGAACCGGTAGCCCGCAACACGGCCCCGGCCTGCGGACTGGCTGCCTTCCTCATCGAGCGCCAGAATCCCGAAGCCGTGCTGGGCATCTTTCCCTCCGACCATGTGATTGGCGACGAGCCGCGCTTTCTGAAGGCGCTGCAAAAGGCCATTGCCGTGGCCGCCGCCGGAGACAACATCGTGGTGCTGGGCATTGAACCCACCCGCGCTGAAACTGGTTACGGCTACATCGAAACCACCGACTACACCAGAGATGACTCCGCGCTTCACGTCAGGCGTTTTATTGAAAAGCCCAACCAGAACCGCGCCGATGAGTTTATTGCCGCGGGCAATTACTACTGGAATTCGGGCATGTTTTTGTGGTCGGCGCGCACACTTGCGAATGCCGTGCGCGAGCACCTGCCAGAGACCGCTCCGCTGCTTGAGACCATTGCCGCCGCCTACGGCACGCCCAAATTCGAAGAAGTCTTCCGCACCGTCTATCCCAAGTGCGAAAACATCAGCGTCGATTACGCTGTGCTGGAGCCGCGCTCAGCCAAGGGCGAACACTTGTCTCACCTTTATTGCATTCCGGCAGAATTCAGTTGGAATGACCTCGGCTCCTGGGCTTCGCTCTACGAGTACCAGTTGGAGACCCGCCTGCGCGGAGACAGCGAAGGCAACGTGGCCGAAACCAAAGGCAACATGGCACTCGACGCCGGCAACAATTACATCTTCAGCCCCGGCAAATTTGTCGCGCTGGTAGGCGTAGAAGACCTGGTCATCGTAGATACCCCGGACGCTCTGCTGATTGCCCACCGCGACCACTCCCAGGACGTCGGCAAAATCGTCAAGGAGCTGGGGATTCTTGGGCGAACAGAGCTGATATGAGGAGCGCGTAGATTTCAAAATTGGAACAGAAATAATTTGAACTCGAAGTTGAACAGCAGCTCTACGAAACAAAGCTGAAAGCTCTGCGCGCCGCCCGGTGCCCCAGGTCCGGATTTTCGGACCTGGGTATCGATCTCCTTACGCCACAATCTCCAACCCCTTCTTGTCTACCAGCGAAAGCAACTTGAGCGAGGCGCCCTGGGGATGTTTTTCTCCCCGCTCCCATTCGTTGACCAGGCTCGGCGGCCCATTTAAGTAAGCTGCAAAGACCGTTTGATTGGTTTTCTCGCGATCCTGGGAACTTGATCAAATCATTCTGAGGAATGGCCAGCTTCTTTGTAATGACACGGTCATTACGTTGTGATACGCTGGTTTTATAGTGAGGAATACTCATGCCAGTGCTTCAACAGGAAAAGGGCAGGCGCGATACGCTGAACCTCCGCATCAAACCCGAGTTGCGTGGGTTGATCGACCGTGCGGCGGAGCTTGCGGGCAAGAATCGGACAGAATTTGTGCTGAATGCCGCCCGTAACGCCGCCGAGGATGCGCTTATGGATCGCACGGTGTTTGCGCTCAACCCCAAAGCATATGCCGAGTTTCTGGCGCGGCTCGATGCGCCGCCCCAGCCCAATGCCCGCTTGCGCCGCACCCTCCGGACAACCGCGCCATGGGAGAAGTAAGCCAACTGCTGCCGCCTGAGCCGCTTGCGGAAGCTCACGTTTTTGCGGATTTCTGCTGCGGCGAGGCCTCGCTGGACGATTGGCTGAAGCGCCGCGCACGCGCCAATCAGGGGAGTGGAGCTTCGCGCACTTATGTTATTTGCGAAGACCATCGTGTAGTTGGTTATTACGCGCTGGCTTCTGGCGTGGTCACGGTGGAAAGCGCACCCGGAAGATTCAGGCGGAATATGCCCAACCCTATCCCTGTAGCCGTACTGGCCCGCCTGGCATTGGATCAGGATTGGCAGGGACGGGGCCTCGGTCGCGCCCTCTTTCGCGATGCCGCGCGCCGCGTGGCGCAGGCGGCCGATGCGATAGGCATTCGCGGCATTGTGGTTCACGCAATCTCAGAGGATGCGAAGAACTTCTATCTGGCTCTTGGCTTTGACCCGAGCCCGCGTGAGCCAATGACGCTCATGGTCACGCTTTCCGACGTCAGAGCTGCTCTTTTATGAAGAGCCGGTTTGCAACCGATTGTGCATTCCATTTTCACAGTCCTCGTCACCATCCGTTATCCTAGTTTTCTGGGAGAACGGAAACCAATCATGTCGCATCCTCAAATCAAGTTTGGAACCGATGGCTGGCGCGCTGTTATCGCCGACGACTTCACCTTTGCCAATGTCCGCACCGCAGCTGAGGCTGTTGCCGCCTACATCCATGCCAAGGAAGATCCGAAGAAGGGCCTTTGCATCGGTTACGACACCCGTTTCGGGTCAAAGGCCTTTGCTCGGGCCTGCGCTGAAGTATGCGCCGCCACCGGCATCCCGGTGATGCTGGCTAATGCCGTCACACCCACCCCGGCGCTCAGCTTTGGCGTGCGCGAGCGCAAGGCCGCGGGCGGCATCATGATTACCAGCTCGCACAACCCGGCGCAATGGAACGGCGTCAAGTACAAAGCCTGGTACGGCGGCTCGGGCAAGCCCTCCATCATCTCAGAGATCGAGTCTTACCTCGGCCAGCCTGTGCCGCGCGCCGCTAAGCCCGCTCCCATCGAAGAGGTTGATTTCCTGCCTACCTACCTCAAGGCCATCGAGAGCTTTACCAGCCTCGACGCGCTGGCCAAATCGGGCATGAAGTTCGCCATTGACTCGATGTACGGAGCAGGCGGAACCATCATCTCGGATATTTTTACCCGCCTTGGCGTGGCTCACACGCAGATTCGCTCCAATCCCGATCCGCTCTTTGGCGGCATCCATCCCGAGCCGATTGAGCCGCATATCCGCGCGCTGGGCGAGGCTGCGGCGGCCAACGGCTGCGCTGCCGGCCTGTGCACCGACGGCGACGCCGACCGCATCGGCGCGACCGATGAGAATGGCAACTTCGTCGATCCGCATAAAATTTACTGCGTGCTGCTGAGCTGGGTTCTCAAGTACCACAACGACTGGCCAGGCGCAGTCACGCGAGCCTTCAATACGACGAAGATGCTGGACCGCATCTGCAAGAAGCATGGCCGCGAGCTGATCGAGCACGGCATCGGCTTCAAGTTTGTCTGCGATTACATGCTGGAGCGGGAGATCGTGATGGGCGGCGAGGAGTCAGGCGGCATCGGCTTCCAACGCCATCTGCCGGAGCGCGACGGCCTGCTCAACGCGCTGCTGCTGGCCAACGTGATTGCCATGGAAGGCAAGCCGCTTGGCGAGCTTGTCGCCGGATTGCAGGCCGAGTACGGCGAGCACCTTTACGGCCGCATTGACCTGCAGATACCGGAAGAGATCAAGAACGGCGCGATTGCGCGGGCGAAGGCGCTCAAGGCAGGCGAGACGGTCTTTGCCGGAATGGCGATTCTGCGCCAGGAGACACTGGACGGCGTCAAGTTCTACCTCGACAACCCGGAAGCGAAGAGCAAGCCGAATGCCGCCGAGACCTGGCTGCTGCTGCGCGCCAGTGGCACGGAGCCGCTGATGCGAATTTATTGCGAGTCATGCTCGAAGGAGTCGGTCGCCACGCTGCTGGAGTCTGCGCGGAAGTTTGCGCTAAATGGGTAGAACAGTTAGCCGATCATTTCGCTTCCAGAACGAGAACCAATGCTTGATTCCACTGCAACAAAAATCATTGACTGGCTGCGGCAGATCGGGCTTACAGTCCGCCTGGCTCCCATCGACGGAGACACCTTCCTGCCCGGCATAACGCTTGAGCCGGGAGGCCTGGCAGTCGACCCCGATCGCCTGCTATACGCCGGCGATCTGTTGCATGAAGCGGGGCATCTCGCTGTGATGCTGCCCGCCCAGCGCGCCTCATCGGGGTCGAATGCAGGCTCCGATATGGGAGACGAAATTGCTGCTCAAACCTGGTCTTATGCAGCAGCCGTACATCTCTCGCTGGCCCCCGAGGCGGTCTTCCACGCCAACGGTTACAAGGGCGCGGCCAACAATCTCATTCAGATATACCGGGAAAGCAAGGCCGGCGTCCCCTTGCTTCAATGGATGGGCCTTACGCTCGATCCCGTCCGCGCTGCGGCAGCCTCGATTGCGCCTTACCCTCACATGATTCGCTGGCTGCGCACCGATCCCGACTGAGCATTCCGAGAGCATTGCCGAAACCACACTCTCCCTCTCCGCAGAAAAAGGCGGAGAGAAAAAGCTGTCTCTTCGACTACATTGCGCATCGCTCAGGGTGACAGCGCCGGGTGGGACACCCGGTTGGCAATCAGGCAATTATGGCAACTTTGGCTCGCTTGCCGAGGCGGACGACGAGGCGGGCAGGCAGCGCAGCCACGGAAACCACCACAACCTCCGCGACTTCGCCATCGAGCTTAACGGCTTTCTCAGCGATCTTGCGGTTGGCTTCGGCGCCGCTCGAGGCCAGGCCCATCTGGACAAGAAGTTTTGGCAGGCGAATTTGCTTCGGCGCAGGTCCGGCCACGTCAACAAAGGCGACAGTCACTTCCTCCAAATCTTCCGCGGTCTCCTTCTGCTGGAACATCTTCGCCCAGTTTTCATCGGCGCTCACGGCGGCGGCCTCGCTGTGGAAGCCGGCGGTGATGGTGCGCGCCAGGCGCTTTTTCACTTCCATCGGATGAAGCTTGCCTGCTGTGACCTCGGCCTTGATCGCGTCAATCTCTGAGAGCTTCAGGTCCGTTAAAAATACCCAGTACTTCCACATCAACTCGTCGTTGATGCTCATCAGCTTGCCGTACATTTCGGAGGGCGGCTCGTTGATGCCGATGGCGTTGTTCAATGATTTGGACATTTTCTGCACGCCGTCAGTGCCTTCCAGAATCGGCGTCATCAGAACGATTTGCGGCTTCTGTCCGTAATGGCGCTGCAACTCGCGTCCCATGAGGAGGTTGAATTTCTGGTCGGTTCCGCCGAGTTCGACATCGCACTCCAGCGCAACCGAGTCGTAGCCCTGCGCCAAAGGATACAGAAGTTCGTGGAGGCTGATGTCCTGCTCGGCGCGGAAGCGGGTAAGAAAATCCTTGCGGTCGAGCATTTGTGAGAGTGTGACCTTTGCGGAAAGACCGATTATTCCAACGTAGCCGAGCTTGTCCAGCCATTCGGAGTTGTAGCGAACCTCGGTGAGTTTTTCGTCGAGGATTTTGAAGACCTGCGCCTTGTAGGTTTCGGCGTTGGCGTCAATTTGTTCGCGGGTGAGCGGCTTGCGGGTGATGTTGCGTCCGGTGGGGTCGCCAATGAGTGCAGTGGAGTCACCAATGAGGAAGATAACGGTGTGGCCGAGCTGCTGAAAGTGGCGGAGCTTGCGCATCAGCACGGTATGGCCCAGGTGCAGATCGGGCGCGGTGGGGTCAAAGCCGGCCTTGACTCTCAAGGGGCGTCCGGTCTTGCGGTTCTCTTCCAGGCGCTCGCGCAGATCGGCGACGCGGATAATTTCCGACGCGCCCTTCTGGAGCAGATCCATCTGTTCGTCTACGGGCAGAAATGCACTCATGATGTTTTCAGTATAAATTCGCGGGGCTGGGGTGGAACTCGTAGATGCTGTAGGCGATGCCTTGCTGAATGGATTCGCCAACCTTGCGGTAACACGGATTCAGGCTTTTCAGGTAAATGAAGTCGCTGGCAGCCAGCAACACCGTGGGAATTTCGCCTCGCCGCAGCATGCCTTCGATGCCGCCGTCTGCTTCGCGCGTGCGCGCCGCCTCCTGAAAGTTGGGATCGATGACCAGGGCCGGTGCGTCGTTTTCGGTCGAAATCCAGGGCAGCTCAAAAGGACCGTAGGTGGTGAAGAGGGGCTTCTGCATCGCTGCCAGGCGATTGCGCAGGGCCACGGCATCGCGGTATTCGGATGCGGTGGCGATGGGAACCATGTCCTTCTTACCCGGATGATGGTAGCCGATGGCAGCGCCGCCCAGTTGTACAGCCGGCTGCACGCAGCCGAAGAGAATCAGTGCCGTCACCAGCCTTGCCGGTACGGAAAAAACGGCCAGTTGCAGCAAGGTGGAGCCGGCGACAAAAGCCTCGAAGAGATAATTGGAGGTTCCGCCGATCTTTCCCATTCCGGCAAGGCCAGCGATGAGCGCAACGGAAAAGATGGTCAGGAGCATGGAATTGATCTGGACTGGAGTCAGTGTTGTAGACACCCGCCCATTCCGCGTCTTTTCCTCGAAAAGCAGAGGAATGGATGGGGCGCCCAAAAAGTGTTCGGCATTCTGGCTGCCCGATGCGCGCAACAACAAGAATGGAGCGGCCGCCCAATATAGATTTAAGGCTATGGCGGTGAGTCCCGTGCCAAGCGCGTGCAGAATCCAGGGAAGGCCGAAGGAGAAGCCTCTGACCATCTGCGGCGCAACGAGAATGCTGAAACGATATTCTGGCGTGCCGAGAAGAAGTGTGATGCCGGCCAGCGCGGCAAAGACGGTGGTCAGCAGCGCCAGGTCGCGCCAACGCTTATTCAACACCAACCACAGGCAGAGACCGGCGACGGTGAGAACCGCCGATTGCTTGAAGGCCCACGCGAGATTGAGCAGCAGGCCCGCCCAGGCAAAGCAGTGACTCGATTGGGGCTGGGGCTGGCGCGCGATGACCCAGAGAGCGATCATCACCAGCGCGGCGGCGGCCATGTCTGGCCGTATGCTGAGCGCCCAATATTTGACGAGCGAGGTACAAATCCAGAGGCCCACGGCAAAAGCGAGTGAGAGCGTGCTGGCAGCGCCGCGCAGCTTGAGCAAGGCCCGCACCAGACGCCACTGCGCAACCGCGCCTGCCAGCGCAAAGAGCAGGGTGAGCTGGCGTCCCCAGGTCAGGATGCCCTCGTTCCACACGCCCATCAACCGCAGTGCGCCGGCATACACAAAATAGAAAAGGTAGTTGTAGAGCGAGAGAGAAAAGGGAAATGCAAACGAGTTCTGATAGACAGGCTGGTGATTCATGCATCTCCACAACGAGTCGATCATGGGCGATTCGACTGCGGTGGGACTGAAGAGCGCGCCATAACGCCAGACGCTGACGATGCGAATGAGATAGACGGCGAGGTTCAGCGCGAAGAAGATCCAGATCGCTGCGGCTCTGCGGCGAGAGAGGATGCAAACGGAATCGCGCTGGAGATCGTTCATATCGCGACGTACTCTTTTCGCCTGTATCCCAGGCCTCAGAATCGAGACCTGGGGCACCCATTAATTGGTCAGATCGCTGCTAGTTTCTGCTGCGCAACTTGGAGAGCAGCCGCAGAATCTCCAGGTAGAGCCAGACCAGCGTGACGATGATGCCGAAGGCTCCGTACCACTCCATGTATTTGGGCGCGCCGTACTCTACGCCTCTCTCGATGAAGTCGAAATCGAGCACCAGGTTCAACGCGGCAATGGCCACCACAAACAGGCTGAAGCCGATTCCGATCAAGCCGCTGCCGTTCACGGAGATGAAGTTGATGTGGAAGAAACCGAGCAGCATTTGCAGCATATAAAAAACAAAAATGCCGCCCGTGGCCGCAACCACGCCCAGGCGAAACTTCTCCGTCACTTTGATGATTCCGGAGCGATACAACAACAGCAACACAAAGAGCGTGCCGAAAGTGAGCGCCACAGCCTGCATGGCGATGCCCGGATAGCGCAGGTCAAAGAACGCGGAGATGCCTCCCAGCACCATGCCTTCCAGCAACGCATAAATCGGCGCGGTCACCGGAGCCCAGTCCTTTTTGAAGATCGTGACCAGAGAAAAGATCAATCCGCCGATCAGGCCGCCAAGCATCATCGGCGCCACGTCGGCCGGATTGCGCGTCTGAAGAAAAGTGTGCCAGGTCCAGGCCGCAGTGGCAATGGCGCACAACAGCAGGATGCCGGTCTTGTTCACCGTGCCATTCAGCGTCATGCGGGTGGTCTCGTCGATTACGCCTCCATACTGCGTGCCAGGAAGGTTCTCAAAGGTATTCCCGTTCAGTGCCGGATTGGATGTCTTCATCAATGCCATTCAGTTTTCTCCCTTGTGCAGCACCGGCGAACCGTACGCCGGGATCCTGCGGTTGACTATTATTCCTTTTTCAAGTTTAGAGCATATTCTCTGAACTCAATGTACCGCCGACACATCAGCACTCGAACCGGGCCTGTTTCTGCTGAGCAGAAGCGTCAGCGCCACCATGGCCGCTGACATCCACGACAGCTCCATGTACACATCCTGGTAGCCCTGGGCCTGCGCCTGTTGGTTGAGCTGGTTGTAGATTGTGGCCAGCGCCATCTGCTTGCCGCCAGATGCGCCGAAACTTCCGGTGAAAAATCCGGTGAGTGCCTGCGAATGCTCCTGAAAGGCGATGTTGGCCGTCGTCATCGCGTTTTGCAGATGCTGCTGATGCCACATGGCGCGGCTGGTCACCTGCGCATTGGTGATGGCAATCAGGATGCTGCCGCCGATGTTGCGCACAAAGTTGATCAATCCCGCCACCTGGTTGCTTTGTTCTTTCGGCATACCCACATATGCCGCCGTGGTGATGGAAATGAAGCAGAAAGGAATTGGCGCCATTTGCACCACGCGCAGCCACGAGGCAGCGGGAAAAGTCATATCCAGCGTGGTCACCAAAGCCGCATAGCGGAAGGTGAGCACAAACAGCGTGAAGCCGGCCATAGCCAGATAGCGCGCGGCTACTTTGCCCGTGGCGTAGCCGGCCATCGGCATAACAATCACCAGCACAATGCCGCCGGCAGTCAGAGCCATGCCTGCAGTGGTGGCGTTCCAGCCCAGCAACTGCTGCATGAACTGCGGCTGCAGCACGGTGTTGGCATTCAGCACGCCGCCCACCAGCGCCATCAAAAAGCAGCAGATGGCGAAATTCTTATAACTGAAAAGTTTCAGGTTGATGATCGGATTCTTGTGCCGCCACTCCCACCAGACGAGCGCAATCATTCCGCCCACAAACAGCACGGCAAAGAACCGGATGAAGCCGGAAGAGAACCAATCGTTCTCTTCGCCCTTGTCCAGCATGATCTGCAATCCGCCCATGGCGATGACGAGAAAGCTCAGGCCGAGGTAGTCAATGTGGCGCAATCGCGAGCGGTCAGCCTTGATCCACGGCGGATCTTCGACCAGGCGGCTCACCAGCACATACGCCAGGAGCCCCACGGGAATATTGATAAAGAAAATCCACCGCCAACTGAAGTTGTCGGTAATCCAGCCTCCCAGCGTGGGTCCAATCGAAGGCGCCAGCACGGCGACCATGCCATACAACGCAAAGGCCTGGCCGCGTTTTTGCGGCTCAAAGCTGTCGGCCATGATGGCCTGTGCCATGGGCTGCATTCCGCCGCCGCCGGCCCCCTGCAATACGCGAAACATGAGCAGCATGGGCAGCGAGAGCGCCGCGCCGCACAAAAAACTGGCCACGGTAAAAATAACAATGCAGAGAAGAAAGAAATTTCTGCGCCCGATGATGCTCGATGCCCAGCCGCCGATGGGCAGCACAATCGCATTGGCAACCAGGTAGCTGGTCAGCACCCATGTTCCCTGGTTTGTGCTTGCGCCCAGCGATCCGGCGATGTGCGGCAGCGCAACATTCGCAATGGAAGTATCCAGCACCTCCATGAACGCCGCCAGCGCCACCGTTGCGGCAATGATCCACGGATTCACTCGCGGCTTCCACACCGCGGCGGCAGTTGCATAGCCAGGGTTGCCTTGCCGCGTTGGCGCTATATTGGACAAAAAATCTACTCCTTGCCGGCTCTGTAGTATTCGATGATGGGCCGGGAAAGCGCGGCAGTTAAAGGGTTATGGGAAACGGGGAAAAGCCGGGAAGATCGACACTGGAGAAGTCCTCACCTGTGGTGAGTTTTATCATTTGATTCACCTGGCCGCCTTGAGGGTTCATCGATCTGCGGCTATCGTCTTTGGCGTGCGCCAGCCTACCAGCGCAACCGCCAGCGCCACAGCCTGCATGGCGACGATAAAGGCAACGCAAGCCGGCCATTTGCCCATCGCCCAAAAAGCGCCCGGAATCACTCCGGCAGCGGAACCGCCGATGTAGTAGCACGTGAGGTAAACGCCCGCCGCCGTCACGCGCGACTCAGCCGGGGCGGCCACTCTCAGATGGCTCTGCGTGGCGGTCTGCGCAATAAACGTGCCGGTTGAAACCATGGCCAGCCCCGCAATCACCATCCACAGCGAAGGCGCCAGCGTAATCAGCGCGCCAACTATAGCGCACATAATGGCTCCGCTGATGCCAGCGCGCAAGCCAGTGCGGCTGATGAAGTAGCCGGCTGTGGGAGTGACCACCAGGCCGATCAGATAAACAAAAAACAGCGAACTGATTGCCGCCGTCGAAAGCCGAAAGGGCGCGGCGCTCAGGTGAAAGGTTATCCAGGTAAAAACGCCGACCAGCGTGAACAGCACGTCAAAGCCAACCACATAGGTAGCCACCAGCCGGCGGTGGCGAAACAGATCCCGCACCTGGGCAAAGAACGAAGGCCGCGTGCTGAGTTCCGCCGGCGGTTGCCGCCTGCGCCCATGCGGCAGCCATGCGTACACCGCCCCGGCGCCTGCCAGGGCCACAGCGCCCAACACCATAAAACTCACCCGCCAGTTGAACCAGTCGGCTAGAATTCCTGCAATGAACCGGCTCAGAAAGCCGCCCAGCGCGGTTCCGCTGATGTAGAAGCTCATGATGAAGGCCACGCGGTTGGGCGGCCACTCCTCGCCAATATAGGTGACCACTACAGCCACAATGCCCGGCACCGCAATGCCCTGCAAAAATCGCCAGAAGATCAGTTCATACAGAGTGGTGGATGTAGCGGCCAGCAGCGTGGGCACGGCGATTGCCACCAGCCACGCCACTATCACCCGCTTGCGCGGCATCCGCTCCGTCAGCGAGCCCACAATCGGCGCGGAAATGGCCGCCCCCAGCGTTCCTGCAGAAACCGTCAAGGCTGCGCCCGTCTTGGATGCATGAAAAAGCTGGGTGAGCAGAGGCAGCAGCGGCTGAGTGATATAAAGCTCAAGAAACGCGCACACCCCGCACAGAGTTACGGCGGCCGCTGCCCAGGGGCTGGGCGAAAAGTGCTCTTTTTGTGCGTCAGGCTGCAAGTATCAGGATAATCGATGGCGGCGGCAGGCTTTGCCGAATCAAACGCTGCTCAGTATCCCGCTGCCTTTCCGTAGTGGCTGCGGTGGTCCTGGCCGGCAGCGAGTTCGCCGGTCTTGGGATCAATTTCAATGCACTCGCCGTTGGACCAGAAGCCGTTTTTCACGCTGATATCGTAACCCATGGCGCGAAGGGCAGCCTGCGTCTCAGGCGGAAAGCCGGGTTCCAGAAAAAGCTTGTCGGGCAGGTACTGGTGGTGGAAGCGAGGCGCGTCAACAGCCTGCTGGATGTTGAGGCCGCCATCGGCGGCGGAGAGAAAAATGTTGGCCACTGTGGAGATGATGCGCGCGCCGCCGGGCGAGCCGAGGACGTAGCGCAATTCTCCGTTTTCGAGAACGATGGTGGGCGTCATGGCGCTCAATGGGCGCTTGCCGGGGGCGATGGCGTTGGCGGGGCCCTGGATGAGGCCGTACATATTGGGCGCGCCAAGCTTGACGGTGAAGTCGTCCATCTCGTCGTTGAGCAGAATGCCGAGCGTGCCGGAAGTGACGTGAGAGCCGAAGCCGTTGTTGAGCGTGGTGGTGACGGAGACGGCGTTGCCCTGGCGGTCAACGACTGAGTAGTGCGTCGTGTCCGGCGACTCGGCGCGGCGGCCGGCGGTTTTTGGAGCAGGTAGTAAAAATCCCTCAGGGCGCTGTAACCCGGCGTTGGGGGTGGCGGCATTGAGGTCGATGGAGGCGCGCCAGGCTTCGGCGTACTTTTTCGACGTCAGCTCGGTGGAGGGAATTGCGTTGTAGTCGGGATCGCCAAGGTAATCGGCGCGATCTTTGTAGGCGCGGCGAAAGGCCTCGGCGACAAGGTGTATTGTGGCGGGGCTGCGGTCGCCAAGTTTCGCCAGGTCGTAGCTTTCGAGAATGTTGAGCGTGCTGAGCAGCACGATCCCGCCTGAGGAGGGCGGCGGGGCGCTGATGATGGTGTAGTTATGGAAGCTGCCGATGATGGGGGCGCGTTCGACGACGGTGTAGCGGGCCAGGTCGTCAAGCGTAAGCAACGCCTCGCCTTTTTTTAGGTCGCTGACCAGTTCGCGCGCCATCTTGCCGTGGTAAAAATCCTCGGGGTTGGCGGCAATCCGCTGAAGTGTGCGAGCCAACTCAGGCTGCCTGAAGGTTTCGCCTTCCTTGTAGAGTAGCCCATTGCGCTGGAAGATCCGCTTCGACTCCGGGAAACGAGTCAGGTCGGGGTCGCTGAGCTCGTGTGCCTCTTCGGCGGTCAGTTGAAAGCCCTGCGCGGCCAATTGGATCGCTGGGGCAATCACGCGCTTCAGGCCGAGCTTGCCATATTTGCGTTCCGCGTAAACCAGCCCGGCCACCGAGCCGGGCGTGGCGATGGAGCGGTAGCCGAGGATGCTGGAGTTAGGAATGACGCTGCCCGCGGCATCCTGGTACATGGTTTCGGTGGCCAGCAGAGGGGCCTTCTCGCGGAAGTCGATAAAGGTGGTTTTGCCGTCGTGGGCGCGCAGCAGCAGAAAGCCTCCGCCCCCCAGGTTGCCGGCAATGGGATGCACTACAGCTAAAGCAAAGCCCGTGGCCACGGCGGCGTCCACAGCGTTACCGCCTTCGCGCAGCATTCCGAGACCGGCATCGGAGGCCAGATGATGAACGCTGACCACCATCCCGTGCTGCGCGCGCACCGGCTGCTCGTCGCGATAGGG